>Ga0316206_1000710_pt1 | contig 38552 bp, 37 predicted proteins | sample 6monthpyrite_MG_FD_204942 | JGI IMG/M metagenome (GOLD analysis project Ga0316206, IMG submission 204942) | Microbial mat bacterial communities from mineral coupon in-situ incubated in ocean water Damariscotta River, Maine, United States -... | ecosystem: Environmental > Aquatic > Marine >...
GAACTGTTAAGCAAGTTGCTTACAGCAAACACATATAGAGGATCTCTTATTGCGGTCTCTCCGCTGCCCACATGTTCATAGTCCGTTAAATTATGCAGGGTCACTAGACATTCATCGGTTAACCTTGTGAAGGCACTATTCAAAAAGGCAGGTTTACTCAAACGAGAGTATCCAGTTAGTTTCAGGCTCAGCCAAGGTGTAAACAACTTTGTTAATTGTATTAATGCACGACAGTGGCGTGTCTAATCAAAACGACTGGCTCAGGATAGGTGATGTATAAACCGTATTAAAAGCTTAAATCTAGTTTTATAACGATTTCTAAACATTCAATCATGTGTCCAGTTAGGCTACAAGCTCACGCCACTACGTGACTAACGCTTTAAAAACTTATTTTCATCGAACACCGTTTCATTCTTAAGCATAAAATAAACACACCGACCCAGTTTATGTGCAAGTGCAGAGAGCGCTTTTGCCTTACTCATTCTTTTCTGTAATTTTAACAGGTATTTCTTTGCACCTTCATTGCCTCGCAAGTAAAGCACAGCGGCTTCAGAAAAAGCCCATTTCAAATGTGCATTTCCAATTTTATTGCCTTGTGTACCGTAACTTTTACCGGCTGACTCTGCTTTGCATTTAACTAGCCTGGAATAAGATGCAAAATTCTGAACTGTTTCAAATCGTGCTATATCACCAATCTCATAGATAATGGTTAAAGCCAAAATGGGACCAATCCCCCATACACTTTTTAGTAAGTGAAAATGTATTGGGTTATGTTGTTTTGCCTGTTGCTGTATATACCATTCAACTTTACTTAATTGCTCTGCATAGCAATCGAGTATGACCATATCCAGATTTACACTTTGCTGTACAGAAGGGTTTTCAAATGTCGCTTTAAGTTGTTCACGCGCACTAACATTCTTTAAATTAACTTTATTGGGTGGTAGGTTATATTGGCTGGTGGTATTGGCTACATGGGCTTTTAAATCTGCACCATGCTGGACTATTTTCATGCGCCTGCGAAGTAGGTCCCGGGTTGCACGCATCTCTACAGGATAGACATAGGCCAGTGGGAAGTTACCACCGCGGATAAGACTAGCGATTTTAAATGAATCTATGCGGTCGTTTTTTGCTTTTCCACCATGTATGGCTTTCATATACAGTGCGTGACCAAGAATAAAATCAACGCCTATCTCAGCACAGTAATCCGATACCCAGTACCAACAGGGCATGCATTCAACGCCTACAACGATATTACCAATATAAGGTTTGAGTATCTGATAGAGTTTTTCTTTATCGGCGGATATCTCTTTATGAACTAGGGTCTTGCCATCTTGATCAACAATACAAACATAAAGTAATCTGGCGTGTAAATCGATACCACAATAGTAAGGATGCATGTTATTGTAGAAGTTCATTGGGGTTTCTCCTTTTTGGTTTTGTCACCTTAAAGTTTAGTAAACTCTACTAAACTGGGAGAAGGCTCAATGAGTATCAATAAAATCAACACGGACCAAAAACCTTTGCTTAAAGTAGTCAATTTTAAGTACACTACCAGTCACTACAACAATAAATCGCACTATCGGGTTTTGGGCCGGCTGTTAGAGCGTTAAGCATAAAAAGGAAAATATATGATTCTAGAAGTAGCATCTCTTGATGTGACAAAAGGAAAAGAACTGGAGTTTGAAAGAGCATTTAATAATGCACAGAAAATAATCTGTTCCATGCCAGGGTATGTTTCGCATCAGTTACAAAAAAGCATTGAAAATAAAAGTCGATATATTCTATTAGTTAAGTGGGAAACATTAGAGCATCATACTATAGGGTTTAGAGAATCAAATGAATATAAAGAATGGAAAAATTTGCTACATCATTTTTATGATCCATTTCCAATAGTAGAGCACTATCAAACAGTTTATGAAAACATTGCATAACAAAAGGAGAAGAAAATGCATTTAGGTAATTGTGAATGTAAAGCCATTCAATATAAATATACTGGTGAGCCTCTTACATGCTACGCCTGCCATTGCACTAATTGCCAAACTTCGTCAGGCTCCGCATTTGGCTTATCGATGATTGTAGCCGATAAAGACATAGAAATAGTAAAAGGTGAGGTAGCCACAACTACTATTGATGTTAATGGTACAAAAGTTCAAAAGCACCATTGCTCTCAATGCGGCACACCATTTTGGTTTTCAGCAGATGAATACCCGGGTATAGTGGCTTTAAAGCCTGGTACATTTGAAGATACCTCATGGTTCAAACCAGTGGCTCATTTATGGGTTCGTAGCGCTCAGTCCTGGGTAGTATTAGATAGTTCTACACCACAATATGAAAAACAACCTGAAATATCTGAACTGATAGAATTATGGTCTTCAAGAGAAAATGCATAAAAAAGTTTTGAACAATACGGCAGGCCAATTCAAAATATTCTGATGACTTCAGCGTATTGAGCGAAGTATTGAGGGTCAGGCCCAATGCCAGTAAGTTAAGGATAATCACTCTGGAGGTGCGACTTCAGTCGCGCATTAACTAGCAGATTTCATAGTCACTTTAATTGCGCGGCTAAAGCCGCACCTCCATAAAAAATCTTAACTTACTGACATTGGGGCCAGGCCTTTAATTTATTATTTAAAACTTAGCTAATCCAAAATCAAAGGCCTGATCCCATACTTTAATTCTTTAAAAACGTTTGTAATACAATAATGGTTAAAGCAATTATTAACTGGATCAGCTTTACACCTTTAGGTATTGAAACGGCAAGATTATTTTGAACTCAGCGTTATTCAGGCGCGCCTTGTGATGTCGGTGTGATTTCTGTAGCACTATCGCTTGTTGTTGTAGAATCAGTGGTCTCAGTAACAGTGCCAGTGGTTTCTACGGGAGTGTTGCTTTCGGTTGCTCCGCTTTCGTCAGATGTTTCAGAGCTGGTTTCAGCATTAGCTTCTTCGCAGGCCCAGCCCCAGCCTACGTGCTTTTCGACAAGTTCACGGGCTTTTTCTTCGCAATAGCCCGCGTCACTGGATGCCGACCAGAGTATCTGCTCTTCAATGCCTTCAGTTGGTTTTCTGTAGGCTACATTGCATGGTAGAACCGCTGAAGTTTCATGTTGAATTTGAATTTCACGAACGTGATTATCGTGCTTACAACTCCAGGACTCAGCATAACCTGTGAGTGGGATTAAAAATAATGTACTGAACAATAGCGCAACTGTGTGATTTAGTTTTTTCATATTAATAGCTCTTAGTTTTTTGGTTTTAATAATCAAACATCATTATCAGGCTACTTATACACTTAGTATGAGATAATTGGCAAATAGCAATGTTATAAATTGTTATGTAAGTATAGTTTTTAAGGGTATAACCTATAATTTGGCATGCGAGGGTAACAGTATACCTGTTTTACCCTGCAACCCGGGCTGTAATCTGGGCTGTAATCTGGGCTGTAATCTGGGCTGTAATCTGGGCTGCAATCTGGACTGCAACCGCGCCAGAGAATAATTATCGTTAATATGAGGTGCAGCTGATCTCTATTTATGATGCGGTGCCTTTATAATTTATTTCTATAATTGATGTGTTTTTTCATAATTTTCTTTATCCAGAACAGACACATGGGATTCAAAAATATGAGATATAATTCATCACGGAATAAAGATATTAAGGGTCAAACCTTTGATTTATTATTAAAAATTTAGCGAATCTTAAATGAAATACCTGTCCCTATTTAACCTTTAGGCCAAAAATAAGACTATCATAATGAATCAATCGCATGCTCAATTGTTTAAAGAAGCTATAGGGATATATTCTAACTTAAACTTAAAAGAATTAAGTCTTCTCCTGAAACTATTCGGGTTAAAAAAATTTAAAAACAAAGAACATATAATTAGACCAGATGAAGATAATAGTAGTGTATTTTTCATTGTTTCTGGGTTAGTTAGATACTATTACTTGACTAGTGATGGAAAGGAGTGGAATAGATCTTTTCTTTCAGAACATATGATATCCACATCTTTCTCTCAAGATATGGGCAATATAGATCCTTATGGCATTCAGGCGCTAGAAGACACTACAGTTCTAATTGCAAATTTTTCAGACTTCGAATTATTGTTTGATGAGAATCAGGTGGTGGAGCGATTACACAGAAAATTAGTTGAAAGTATATTAATAAAGAAAATGAACAGAGAGCGTAGCTTTTTACAAAGCAGTGCAAAAATGCGTTATATCGATTTCCTCAAACAATACCCTAATCTATCTCAACGTGTAACACAGTATCATCTAGCATCTTATCTTGGCATTACTGAGCCATCTTTATCACGAATCATAAGTGAATTTCATTAGATTCTATCTACTTCTTACCAATTGTTAAGGAGTTCATTAATATATAAACGTATGATATTGACTTCGGCGATGTTTTATATCAACAACTTAATTTTGGAGAATAATAACCGTGAAAGAAGTAGTAGGAATTAATCACATTGGAATTCGAGTAACTAGCCTTGAAAAATCACGGGAATTCTATGAACAATTAGGCTTTGTCTTTTTAGCAGGTCCGGTCGGACCAGAGCCGGTAGCAATCATGGAACATCCGTCAGGAGTTAACATTAACTTTATTTTAAACTCGGATTCAGGAATAAAGGAAAATATACTTATGGATATTGTGGATAAGCACCCAGGGTATACACACGTAGCCTTAGATGTAACTGATATCCAGGCAATAGAGACTAACTTGAACAGGTTGGATATAGAAATCACTGAAGGCCCAATAACATTACCTGGTGGCGGAATAATGTTATTTATTAGAGACCCGGATCGCAATGTAATTGAATTTCATCAGAATGCTAAGAAACTATAGCTTCGCCTGTAACTCGCAGGTAACAGCATGGTTTATATTGGACAGGTTTATGATTGATCAAAGATATCATGGGTTAGTGTTTTCATTTTTAATGTCATTGCTTATGTCGTGCATTATGTCTTTTGGAATAGGTATTTTTAACACGGGGCTTGTAGGCGATATTGTTAGTGTTTGGTTGAAATCGTGGCTATTCTCTTTCGCCGTTTCATTCCCTGTTGTTGTTCTATTATCACCACTAGTGCACAAAGTTGCTGGCTTAGTGTTAAAAGAGTGAATAGGATAATTCAGTGATATATGGCATAACAAAAGCAATCAACTCGAACATTTTTCCGCGGTGTTCGTTTGTGTTAAGAAAATACAGCCAGATCATGCCGTCAAATCAGGTCACCAAACCAGATCACCAAATTAGGTCATCCGGCACTTCATAATCCGCATACGGATCATTGTCATCTTTGGTATTTTCTTCCTTCTCAAAAATAACCACCCGCTTTTCATTGCGTTGCTTTATTTTTTCAGCGACTGCTGCCGGCACTAATTCATAAACACCGTCAATGCGTGCAATGCCCAGCAGGCCTTTTATCACTTGCTGCTTCATTTCTTCATTGATATAAATTTTCTTAACTTTTTTCTGGTGTTCAAAGTTATAGGCCACCTCACATGATGCGTCGCGAGGAATCAAATTATCTTTTATCAGCTGGTTAATTTCCGCAGACAATGCCTTGCCTCTGGCCTGATCTTCTCTGCGTTTATTAAGTTCACGATCGCGTATGGCTTTTTCTTCAGCTGCTTTTTTAGCCTTCAACTCGGCTTCGTTTACGGGCTTAATTTTTTTATTATTATGCTGCTGCTTTTTCTTTTTATTTTTATCCTGCTGTGCTTTTTGCACCTGCTGCTTATTCACTACACCAGCTTTAAGGAATTGTTCCGCGAAAGGGTTGCTCATTGGAGTATCTCTGTAATCTGTCTAAAAATTTATCTGGAAAATCTACCTGGATAATCTACCTGGATAATCTACCTGGATAATCTACCTGGATAATCTATCTAAATAAGGTTCGGTTCTATTTTAGCGTTATTTGGCAATAATGTCTCATACACTTAAAGCAAACTAATCCCACAGCCAGGCTGCACCCCGCACCCCACTGGAATCGCCATACAGGGGCGCCACTAAACGGGTATTAATAACATCAGAAAACACATGTTTGCCCCATAATCGAGGGACATTTTCATAAAGCCTTTGGACATTTGACATACCGCCCCCCAGCACAATAACGTCTGGGTCCAGTATATTTATTATATGCGCCAAACCTCTTGCCATGCGGTCTTCGTAGCGCTGCAAACACTGGTCTGCCTGGTTACCCGTTCGCGCCTGCTCAACAATTTCAATTGCGCTGAGCTTATCACCGCTAACCCGCTGGTAATCACCAGCAAGCCCCGGGCCAGATAAAAACGTTTCGATACAGCCCCGCTGACCGCAATAACATGGCGGGCCGGGTAATTCATCGCTTTCGGGCCATGGCAAAGGGTTATGCCCCCACTCCCCGGCGATTGCATTTGCACCATTGAGTACATTTCCGTTAATCACAATTCCCGCACCGGTGCCGGTGCCGATTATGACTCCAAATACAATATTTGCATTTTTTGCAGCTCCGTCCGTTGCTTCAGACAGTGCGAAACAATTTGCATCATTGCTCATGCGTATTTCACGGTGCAGTAACTTTTCTAAATCCTTTTTCACCGGCTGGCCATTCATGCAGACAGAATTGGAGTTTCGTAATAAATCATTGACAGGCGATAAAGATCCGGGCGTACCAATACCAATGCTGGCTGTGCACTTTATTGATGATTCAATCGTATTCACCAACTCGACAATTGAATTTAGTGTAGCCCGGTAATCTCCAGAGGGAGTTAAAATTCTGTGACGAATTAATTCTTGACCCTTACTGTCCAGGGCAATGCCTTCTATTTTGGTTCCGCCTAAATCTATCCCGATCCGCATACACACGTCTGCTTTTTTAAAATATTGTTTATTATTTACTTTAGGCGATCAGACTGCCAGTAAACCTCAGCGACATTATCCAGTTTATTTAAACTTCGGCAGGCAACAAACAACCAGTCTGACAACCGATTGATGTACGCAAGCAAAACACCATTAACGGGCGTCTGTGCATTTAATGAAACCAGTGAACGCTCAGCACGCCGACAAATCGTACGCGCCATATGACAAAAACTGGCACACTCAGAACCACCGGGCAAAATAAATTCTTTTAACGGCGCGAGCGGTTCATTTATTTTATCGAGTGAGCTTTCCAGCCAGTCTATGCGTGCTTGATTAATCATTTCATAATCGGGCATTGCCAACTGGCCACCCAAATTAAACAGGTCGTGTTGAATGGTGATTAAATTTTCCTGAATTTCACCCGGCTGACATTTATTAATCACCAGCCCAATCATGCTATTTAACTCATCCACATCACCAATGCAATGCATGCGCGCGCTGTCTTTTTCAACTCGGCTACCATCGGCCATACCGGTCGTGCCACCATCACCCGTGCGTGTATAAATTTTAGAAAGTCGATAACCCACTGTTTAAACCTACGTGTTAATTAAGTTATTTAAGCATATAATTACTTCCACCTTAAATAAACCCATAGTCTCTAGTTTTTTATAATGCAAAAACCATCCACGATACTTTTTCTGCTTGTTTTACTGAGTCTGGGAAGTTTTTTATTTGCACTGTCAGTCGGTAGTTTACCCCTAAGCTTCGCCGATATTTTACAAACCCTAACAGGTGATGGTTCACAAATTAGCAAAACCGTTGTGTTTGAATTACGCCTGCCTCGTGCCTACGTGGCTTTTATAACCGGCGCCCTGCTGTCTTTAGCGGGTATGTTAATGCAGGTGTTATTACGTAACCCGCTGGCTGACCCTTACATTCTAGGGGTTTCAGGCGGCGCATCCGTTGGTGCCATGCTGGCAATATCCGCTGGCTTTGCGAGCACTTTAGTGTCGATGAGTGCTTTTTTAGGCGCGCTTTTTTCCATTGCCCTGGTTTTTGCATTAGCCCATGGGCGTGGCAGCTGGAATCCGTCTCGTTTATTACTCACCGGCGTCGTTATTGCCTCTGGCTGGGGCGCGTTAATTAATTTTATTCTATCGCTAAGTCCCAATCAGTCACTTAAAGGCATGTTATTCTGGATGATGGGTGATTTAAGTTTTGCTCATTCAGAGCAGCTCACAAATCCCGTACTCCCCCTAATATTAATTACCGGTCTGTTACTCAGTTTAATCATGGCGCGCTCACTTAATGTGTTATCACGTGGCGAAATGCAAGCCAGTGCGCTTGGCGTTTCACTACGCCCCCTTCGCTTAAGCCTTTTTTTACTCGCCTCAGCCCTCACGGCAATTGCGGTAACCCAGGCCGGCAGCATTGGTTTTGTTGGCTTAATTGTGCCTCACATGATGCGCTTACTCATTAGCAGCGATCATCGCTGGTTAGCACCCGCCTGTGTGTTAGCCGGCGGCAGTTTGCTGTTGTTATCCGACACGTTAGCCCGCACCATTATTGCACCCGAGCAATTACCGGTGGGTGTTATCACCGCGTTTATTGGCGTACCATTATTTCTGTATTTACTGAGTCGCGGCTATCAGCAGCAGGTAACACCATGAGCCTGTTATCCACTGAAAACCTAAAAATAAAAATTAGCAACACGCGGGTCTGTGATGAGCTAAATATCGAATGCAAAGAATCTGAAGTCTGGGGCATTCTGGGTCGTAATGGAAAAGGCAAAACCACTCTGCTGCATACACTTGCTGGCTTGCATCCAATTGAGTGTGGCGGTATTAACTTACAAAATAAAAACTTGTCCGGCTTAAACCGCAAACAAATTGCCCAGCAACTGGGTATTTTATTACAACAGCATGAAAATAGCTTTCCCTGCAGTGTACTTGAAACAGTAATAACCGGACGTCACCCACACATCAGCAACTGGCAATGGGAAAACAAAAATGACTACGCCATTGCCGAGGATGCATTAAAAAGCGTACAGCTTTCACACTTAGCAAACCGCCCGATTAACCAGCTCTCCGGTGGTGAACGCCAACGCGTTGCCATCGCTACACTCATAGCCCAAAACCCAGAAATTTTATTGCTGGATGAACCTAACAGTCACCTGGATTTAAAATATCAAATCCAGATACTGGATTATTTATGCCATCATACAAAACAGCATCAAAAAACTATTTTAATGACTTTACATGATTTAAATTTGGCCGCGCGATATTGTGACAAACTGATTTTATTGTTGGGCGATGGAAAAACGTTAATTGGGAATACGAAAGAGCTGCTAAGTGAAGAAAATTTATTTAAATTATATGATTACCCGGTAAAGCGAATCAAGTCGGATAACCAAATTATTTTTTCTGCGTACTAGTAATTTTTTCAATGTTGAGCTTAGCTAACCTTTTTACTAAATTAGAATTAGCTAAGCCCAACATCTCGGGATTGCAGTGATCACCACAAATCCGCGGAGTTTAAAATTAACTAAGGCGCAAACACGACCGCCCCCGGATTTAAGCCCGTTGCAACCATATCAATCACTTCATCCGTATGTGAATTAACCACATGTAGTGTTGCATTGCTCGCATCAGACACCCATAACCGCCCAAGATCATCCATTGAAATTTTAGGAATTTGAATACCTTCAAAAGCCGCAATAGAACTTTTAACGATTTCACCAGTCGCGGGATTCATTTTATAAAGGTTATTTATTGATGCAAATGTATTTTCATCAAATCCATCCAGTCCAACAAAGTAAGCCTCTGTCGCAGAATGAATGGCAAACCCGGTGATGCGTCCATAAGGGTTGCTCGTTGCATCTCCGTCATCCAGCAGTAATGATGTGGCATAATCAATTGGGTCAAGTGCTTCAACACCGCCAGTATATTCAACGAAAAAATCTCCCGTGGCCTGAATATAAATCAAACCTGATTCACTATTGTAAACAATATCAGAAAATGGGTTTTTCACTTGCAGAGGAACACCTTTGAGCGAATTAGCGGAAGTCCCCGTGTCAATTTCAGTATCCGTTGCTGTGTCAAATACAGCTACATATGCCGTATCTGATGGTGAAAAAACATTTAACATTTGCAATGTAATAAATAATTTATCGCCAACGACTATCGCATTATCCATATTCGGAATGCCATCAGCATCTACCTCCGCATAAGAGGCTAAATCAAGCTCACCTATTTTAAAATCAGCTTCAATGGTCGCCGATGGGTTAACAATCCAGGCTGTGGTTTTCCCGTATCGAATTACATATGCTTTTTGATCACTGACAAATACTATTGCGTGCGGATTACTACCCGTATCTTCTGCATTATCTTTAGTGGTAAACTGCCAAAGAATTTCAGCCGGATTAGCAAAGGCAAATTTAGTAATGCTTTCTGCACTACGATCAATAATATAATAAAAATCACCAAATGCATTCACAGTTACATCTGACCCTGAGGGTGACAAATCATTCAGCGCAGTCAAACCAATAGATGATTGACCGATCGCAGCATGAGCGCCACTCACAAACCCCGGGTCAATCGTAACCGCAATGGCTTTCACATCACCAATATCCAATGAGCTGTCTGAACTACTGCCACTATCACAAGCGCTAATCAACAGCGCCAGGCTTAAAATTAAAATGTGTTTCATGCTACTCTCCCAGGAGTAAATTAAAGTCTATAGGTATACGTAAAGTAGTAAGATGTGCCCGCAGTGGGCTGAAATCTGAAATTTTCATATTGATTATCGAACAAATTATCTGCTTTCAATTCCACAGAGTGCTGCTTCCACTTACGTAAAAGCGTTAAATTCAAATCGTTTATATCCGTTGCTTTTAATAAATTAGGCCGATCAAAATACATGTCTTTTTTTACTGTCCAGCCCAGGCCAACCAACCATTTTTTTATTGTGTACGACACATGTAGATTGTAATCCTGTTTAAACTGACCGGGTAAACGGTTACCATCATAGGCGGATACTTCACTTGTAATTTCATCGTCAAGTACCGTCAGATTAAATAACACAGACCAATTTTTAGACGGAAAAAGTTTAATATTTACTTCAACACCATTAGTCACTCCGTCGGCCACATTTCTGGCAGCTACTACACCCGATGCACTGGGTTCTCTAACGATTAAGTTTTCAACAGTGTTATGAAACACGCCAAGGTAAAATTTTGCATCATCAAGCCAGCTCCCTGGCTTAAACACACTATGAACATATCCGACATCAAGATTAATGCCGGTTTCTTCTTGCAGCTTTGGTGACCCTCTGAAGTACCCCTGACTACCAAACAGCTCAAACAAAGATGGCAAACGCACATACTCACCCGCATTAAAGTTAATATAGGACTGCGCGTTAAACTTATATTTAACACCCAGCTGCGGCGTTACTATATTGTATTGTCGATCATCAACATCGACAGGCCGCCCGAAAATATCCAGCTCTAAATTATTATCATCATTAGCATAAACCTGTCGCAGCGTAAGCGAGCTAATCAAGCTATTTTGTAAACTGAACCTCTTGTATTCAATCGCCTGTTCATAATAATTCCTGGTGGAATCCTGCACCGACACTTGTCTTGGATCATTATCAGATGCCGGCGTAAGAACATTCACTGAATTATAGATTTGTTTCTCGTATAAAAATCGATACTTCAGTTGGAAGTTATCCGCCGCATATTTATAAAATAAATCACTGCCAATTTTGTCCGTTGTTGCGTCAACATCCCTGTCAATCAGTCCGTTGCCATCCTGCGTACTGGTAAAGATGTCTTCGCGCTTACCGATAAATCCCTTAATTGAAAATTCATCTCGAATTGAAAATAATTTTTTTCGGTTATATTGTGTATAAAAATCAAGACTACTGACAATTTGTAACGCATCCGCATTGACATTATTTTGTCTGCCGGGAATTTGCTGATCGTTATCCAGCCATTCCAGCTTACTATCAATATTAGAATCACTATTTATTTTATATTTCCATTTCGCCAATGCTGATAACTGTTGCAGTGCGCTATTATTACGTTTTTCCTGCCGGTCATCATCCGGGTTATTCGGCGTACCGTTATCATTGATGAATTCAAAATCATTATCACTTTTTAGATAACCAGCTGAAACGATAAAATTATTTTTACCCACATTACCCGATGAAAAAATATTATATTGCTGAGTATTAAAACTACCCGCAGTCGCTTTTAACTTACTGTTAAACCCATCTTGTGCCTGCTTTGTAATGATATTTATCGCACCACCTAAAGAAGCGTTACCCAACTCCATCGGAACACTGCCACGAAACAGCTCAATACTGGCGACGTTATCCATTGAAATTAAACTTAAATCGACCGCACCTCCTGATGCCTGATTCAATGGCACACCATCAACATAAACGGCGACCTGCTCGCTACTTGAACCACGAATACCGGCACTTGAAAAGCCGCCAACGCCCCCTGAACTTCGCACCTGAACACCGGTTTCATGCTCAATTAACTGGCCAAGTTCAGTATGCCTGTTCTCAAAACTTTCAGATTTAATAACGCTATAAGTCGATGTAGTAGAATTTAAATCAACACGGCCGATTGTGTCTTGTTGTTCTGCTGGTTTTGAAACATACACAGTCAAACCATCCGCCATAGCTGGCAGAGAAAAAAGACACATTAAAATAAATAGTAAATTTTTTTGACGCATTACCGTTAATATAAATAAAGTCGAATATTAACAGCAGAAGATTAGAACAAAGTCGAAGTAACCGGATTGGCAGTAGACTTTCCCCAACCGCCCACCGCAGCATTCTGGTAAAAAATTTTTAGGCAGGTCTCCGGACTTATGAGGTTTGTTATTGAATCGCCTTCCCACTTATTCAAAGCAGTGACTGGATAATCGTATGATTATCTCTGATTCATTTATCTCAATTACCGTTGCGGGGGCAGTACCAGATTTGTTTAAACTGAAAATTAAATCAGCTAAAATCACTGGCTTCCCTATTATCCCAATCACTCAGGACCTAAAAACTGGGGCGACTATACCCCAAGCATTTTGGAATAACAATTGATTTAGTCGGATAAAACAAAGCCCTAATTGAATTGCTTGTTATCAGCGCCGTCCTGTTAACTTTAGGTTTTCGCCATTCCCGAATTTTTTATCGGGATAAATTCATTAGAATGAGTTTAAACGTGCCCTGCGTGACCCGAAGGGTAGCCCACATGGATATGTGCCATAATCCAGCGACTTTGCTGTATTTAAGGCCACTGGCTTGCTGTTTACTTGTCACATTTATTTTTGTGTGATTATCGCACACTGCATCATCGGTGACATTAAGAACGTAAATTATTAACGGGGCACTAATGGTTTGCTTTAAAGCATTAGCTCAGATTTTATCTGACAGTTTAATATTTTAGCTTCAATACACTCTGGCAATAGAAAATGACTCAAGCTAGCCAGAAGCTGACGATCGTTAGATTGCTTTGCTTGTTGGCAAGTTACCTTGCCAGGGAACATCTCCCTCGGGGAAAGACCGCCGTTTTTTGGCGCTCTGTCCCCTCATTGAGGCCACCAAGAGTTGAGCGGAGTCGCTTATCGCACTGCTCATCTGATCGGAATTACCACATGGGACAGGGCGCTCTTACTTATTGGAAGTGGGCAGCGGACTGTCCCTGATGGTCATGTTCCACAACAGAGCAACTGAGCATCAGTAAAAAGCAATAAACCGAGCATCCGCTTCAGGGTGTTTTGAGACCCTCATCTACAGTCAATACTGTCAGATTAACGCTACTGTACTTTAACTATCTCATCCCTGTACTGCTGCAATAATTCACACATCTTTTCTGTTCCATCCAGTATTCGCGGCGTTTGCCGCACGATTAAACTGGCGTCAATTGAATATAACGCTTTATTTTTTACCGCATCAATCGTTTGCCATTTCTGCCACTCGTGCAACCATTGCTCTCTACCTTTTGCCATTCCGGCCACAATCACATCCGGATTTTTTTGCATGACGCTTTCAATATCCACCGTCGGGGCTATATTATCCAGTGCGGCAAATACATTAACGCCGCCACAAAAATCAATCACATCATTAATCAGGTGCTGTTGATTTATGGTCATTAATGGCTGGTTCCACACCTGGTAAAACACCCGAACTTTTTTATTGTTTTTATTCGAATATTTTTTTCTTAACGCGCTTAATCGTTGCAGGTATTGTTGCGCACGCAGATTCGCGATCTTTTCTGTCCCTAATAACTTACCCAGCTCAATCAAAGAGGCTGCAACATCTTCAAAGTTATCTGGTTCACTATTAAAGAGTTTTAAATTCAACTTTCTAATCCCGTTAACCATATTTTCCGGGTTGCCACTTTTCCAGTACATGACAACCTCGGGTTGCGCTGCAAGCACTCTTTCATAATCGGCTTTCACATAGCTACCGATAACAGGCAGTTGTTTTGCTGCTGGGGGATAATCACTATAACTTACGGTGCCTAAAATTTGTTTCTCCGCCCCAGCCGCATAAAGTAACTCGGTTATATGTGGCGCCAAACTGATAATGCGTTTTACCGGTTGAGAAAACGACAGGCTTTCGCCACTATCATCAACCACGGTAATGGCAGAGCTGACACTCGCTGAGACGGCCAGCATTGCCATAACCCGTATGGCCGTAAACAGGGGACATCTAAATTTCACATTCTTATTCCATTTTATAATTTTTTGATTTCTACACATAACCGAGCTTTCACTTTACAAAACAATAAATTTTATCGATGTGTTGAGGACTTCGGAATGACTAGAGATGCGTTTTTCTAAAAATCACTTTTTACTAATAACCAGTTCGCTTTGATTTTGGGGATGCAAACCCGTTGCGTTTTCATAGAAGACTTTAATTTTTTCAAAATCACGATTTATATCGCCTGTGGTATTAATCACTTCGCCCACCCCGATACTTTTCGTTTTATAATCCAGATAGGCCAATGCGATGGGGACGTTTGCGCCATTCGCAATGTGATAAAAACCGGCTTTAAAACAATCGGTTTTAGATCGCGTGCCCTCTGGCATCAAACCCAGCACAAACTGTTCTCGAGATTGAAAAAGCTCAATATTTTTTGAAATAAACCCGCCTGATTGACTCCGATTAATCGGCACCCCTCCCATTGCAATAAATAAAGGGCGTAACGGCCCCCAAAACAGACTTTCTTTTGCCACCCAGTTCAGGGGCATCTCCATCGCCCACTTAGCTAACATACCATAAATAAAATCCCAGTTACTGGTATGAGGATAGGCAATTAACACATATTTTTTGGCTTGTGGAAGTTGCAAATCTATCTGCCAACCCAACATTTTTAATAGTAACCGACTAATGTATTTCATATTTCACGAACGCTTTAAACTTTTTTTTATAATAATGGTCTGTATTAATCGCACGCAAATGATAAAATTCGCGTTTTTAAAACCCAGAGTTACTGAAACCGCCAAATGGAGGCACCCTTGTCGCAGCATACTGCAATTTCACAACTTAGAAACTACATTAGCCAACAAATTATTGGCCAGTCGAATCTGGTTGATCGGCTCATTATAGCGCTTTTAGCCGATGGCCACCTGCTAGTTGAGGGCGCGCCCGGGCTGGCAAAAACCCGTGCCATAAAAGTTTTAAGCGAAGGGGTTGACGCCGAATTTCATCGGGTGCAGTTTACCCCCGATTTATTGCCTGCGGATTTAACCGGCACAGAAATTTACCGCCCGCAGGATGCCTCGTTTCAATTTCAGAAAGGCCCGCTGTTCCACAACCTGATTCTGGCTGATGAAATCAATCGAGCGCCAGCCAAAGTGCAGTCCGCATTGCTGGAAGCGATGGCCGAACGGCAAATCACTGTTGGCTCGGTCACTTACCCGCTGCCCGAATTATTTCTGGTAATGGCGACCCAGAACCCATTGGAGCAGGAAGGCACCTACCCTTTGCCCGAAGCCCAGCTCGATCGCTTTTTAATGCACATCTTTGTCGATTACCCCAGCGCCGAATCCGAACGCGATATCTTGCACCTGACCCGCAATGAAGCCAGGCAGGGCTTAAGCGAGCCCGCCAGACCAGATGACATTATGCTGCAGAAAACCCTGTTCGATGCGCGAAATGAAACCTTAGACATCTATATGTCGGATGAGCTGGAAAATTATTTATTACAGCTGGTGCTCGCCACTCGCGACCCCGGTAAATACGATGCAAAACTCGCCGACTGGTTAGAGTACGGCGCGTCTCCACGGGCCTCAATGGCACTGGATCGCTGTGCTCGTGCCCATGCCTGGCTAGCAGGTCGTGATTTTGTCGGCCCGGAAGACATTCAGGCCATTGCCCACGATGTTTTACGCCACCGCATTATTTTAAGTTTTGAAGCCGAAGCCGAAGGCATTAGTAAGGACCACTTTATTAATGAGCTAATTGCTCGCATTGCGGTTCCATAACGTCCACGCCATGCATTTAGATAAAGCCCAGAACGACATCCAGAACGGCGTCCAGAACGAAACCCAAAATAACGCCCAGAACGAAATCCGGGCCGATGATATCGTACGCATAAATCAGTCAACATTGATTGGTTTAAACCGTGATGCTCGCCAGTTACCACTGCACTCCGCCCGCATTCGCGCGCAGTTTAACGGTCAATATTTATCGACCTTTAAAGGTCGAGGCATGGAATTTGATGAATCACGCCCGTATCAGGCTGGTGATGATATTCGCGCCATTGACTGGCGCGTAACCGCGCGCACCGGACATACTCACACGAAAATATTTCGCGAAGAACGCGAGCGCCCTGTGTTGTTATGGGTGGATTATCGACAACCGATGTTTTTTGGCACCCAACAACATTTTAAATCCGTACTCGCTGCGAAAATTTCAGCTCTGCTAGCGTGGAGCACTTCGCACCACGGAGATCGACTCGGTGGCTTAATTTTTTCTGAAACTTCACACATTGAATTGCGCCCAGCTCGGGGCAAATCCGCCAGTCTGCATTTTATTAAACAACTGGCACAACATTCAGCCTGGAATAAAACAGACAATAGCACCAGCGACATCACCAACGGCATAAAAAGTGCGGCGGATTCACTCGGACGATTACAGCAGGTCAGCAAACCCGGTTCGCTGATTTTTTTAATTAGTGATTTTCGTAATATGGACGATTTATGCTGGTCGCAAATTTCCAAACTAAGCCGTAACTCAGATGTGATTTTAATTTCAATTCACGACCCACTGGAGCAACAACTGCCCCCCGCAGGTCATTATAAAATCAGCAATGGTGAAACGGAATTAAACTTAAATACTTACAACAAAAAGCAACGTGAAGTGTATCAGCAACGATTTTTAACCCAGCAGGCTCAGTTAGAAAACACCAGCCGAAAAATGGGCATGCACTATATCAGCATTTCAACTGCCGATGACGCACTGCTAACCCTGCAACAAAAACTGGGCATAAGCGCAATGAGCAAAAGCAAAGCCGGCCATAACACAACGGGCCATAACACAAAGGGCAAGAACACGACGGGCAGTAACAGAAAATGAATGATGTGCCTCTACAAAATATTCCTTTGCGCGACATACATTTACCCGAGGCCATTGGCTGGTGGCCACTGGCCATAGGCTGGTGGTTATTACCGGTTGTGATTTTTTTGTGTGTATTTGCTGTATACCAGTTTTTAAAGCATAAAAAACAGGCCGAAAGACGGGCTTACCGGAAAATGGCGCTAAAGGAATTACAGTCGATAAAATCAGCGTTTAAAGACAACGAAAACTCAGTTGAATTAATTCGTGCCATTTCAGCATTATTACGCCGCATCGCTTTGAGCTATTTGCCCCGTGAAAAAATTGCCAGCCTGACCGGCGAGCAATGGATTCAGCAATTAAATCAACTCAGCTCACAACACGTTTTTAGCCATGAAATCGGCAACCTGTTAGAAAAAGCCCCCTACATGGCGCAAATACAATTTGAATCGAATGAATTAATCCAGTTGTGTGACGAGTGGATAAAGTTATTGCCCGCCACCCGTCATTCCACCGAGAGTGCATCGTGATATCTATTGCCAGCATACAATTCGTATGGCCCTGGGTTTTTATTTTATTACCCCTGCCCCTGTTAATCCGTTTAATTATTCCTGCCAGTGACAAAAACCAGGAAGCACCGTTACACGTGCCTTTTTTAGATGATTTTAATCAACTACCTCAAAGCTCAAATTTTATTAATAAAAATAAATGGCTGGGAATTTTAGCCAGCATCGCCTGGGTTTGCCTGTTACTTGCCGCGGCTCGCCCACAATGGTTAGGCGAACGCGTTGACATTCCTGTCAGCGGCCGCGACTTAATGATGGCGGTGGATTTATCCGGCAGCATGGCCGCCGAAGATTTTAAAATTAACGGTCAGGTGATCAATCGACTACAGGCGGTTAAGCTGGTTGCCGGTGAATTTATTAAACGCCGTGAAGGTGATCGCATCGGGTTAATTTTATTTGGCCAACAGGCCTATTTACAAACCCCTTTAACGTTTGATACTCAAACGATTAATAGCATGTTGCAGGAATCATTAATTGGCATCGCTGGAAAAATGACCGCCATCGGTGATGCCATTGGTTTGGCGATTAAGCGGCTTAGCGGTAAAAGTGCAGAAAAGCAGGTATTGATTTTACTTACCGATGGCGCTAACACCGCCGGTGAAGTCCCGCCAATCAAAGCGGCTGAACTTGCGGCCAAACAAGATCTAAAAATTTACACCATAGGGATTGGCGCCGCTTCACGTGAAGTAGGTGGCTTATTTTTTAACCAGACGGTAAAAAACAATGAGATTGACGAGAAAACGTTAAATGAAATTGCTGTCATTAGTGGTGGCAAATATTTTCGCGCCCACAACACTGAGGAGCTAAATAAAATTTACGCGTTAATTGATGAGCTGGAACCGGTAGAGCAGGAAAGTCAAAGTTTTCGCCCGGTGCAGGCGCTTTATTACTGGCCACTGAGTCTGGCTTTTTTAATCGCGATCTGCATCGCCATTTTACCTACTCTCAGCCAGCTTATTAATAAAGCCGTCGGCTTGCTCCCTGCCAGAAAGGCGCATACAAATGGATAACCTACACTGGATACAACAATTCCATTTAATTCGCCCCTACTGGTTGTTGGCTTTACTGCCCCTCGGCCTAACCGTCTGGCTCGCCGCGCGCACCCAAATGCAAAGCCGCAGTTGGGCCTCGGTTATTGATAAACGTTTACTGCCGCATTTACTAGAAGGTGTAAGCGAACATAAAAATTCAGCTCCCATAAAAAGCTTATTTATATTGGGCAGCATTATTATCATTGCACTTGCCGGGCCGGCATTTGAAAAACGCCCTCAACCGGTTTTTAAAACCCAATCCGCACTGGTCATCATTTTAGATTTGTCTCGCTCAATGGATGCAACCGATATAAAACCCAGTCGTTTAAGCCGTGCGCATTTTAAAATAAATGACATTTTAAACCAGCGCAAAGAAGGCCAAACCGCTTTAATTGCCTATGCTGCAAATGCCTATGTGGTTTCGCCATTAACCGATGACGCAAAAACCATTGCATCACAGGTGTCCGCATTAGAAACACAGATCATGCCCGCACAGGGCAGTCGCCTGGACATTGCATTAAACAAAGCCTTACAGCTTTTTAATAATGCAGGGCAGTCTAAAGGTGATATTCTGGTAATAACCGATAGTGTTAACCCTCGCGATATCAACACCATTAAAACGCTGCAAGAGAAAAACATTAAAACCTCTATTCTTGCCATTGGCACAACTGAAGGTGCGCCTATTGCAAATCACAATGGCGGCTTTGTAAAAGATAGTGCGGGCTCCATTGTTGTGCCAAAGCTGAGCGTTAATCAGTTAAGACAGGCCGCTTTAGCCGGCGGCGGAAAATTTAGTTTATTAACCGCCAACGATAAAGATATTAATCACTTATTGTCGATAATAAAAATCAACAAAAAACAATCCGCCATTGATGACGCATCTGCAGAACAAATTGACGCCAGTGGCAACAAATTTAAAACTGATATCTGGCACGAAGAAGGCCCCTGGCTTTTACTGTTACTCATTCCGTTTGCGGCTTATGCGTTTCGAAAGGGTTTAATTTTTGCTTTACTGATTTTTATTTTACCCTTACCGCAACCGGCACAAGCAGAGACAGGGGCCCAAAATCAAGAGCAGATTCAAGAGCAGACTCAAGAGCAGACTCAACAACAAACTCAACAACAAACCAGCGCAAACTGGGGCTGGTCTAATCTATGGAACACGCAAGACCAGCAGGCGGCAAAAGCCTTGCAGCAAGGCGACACAAAGCAAGCGGCAGAACTATTTAATGACCCGCAATGGAAAGCGGCCGCGCAGTACAAATCCGGTGATTACCAAAAAGCAGCTGAACTGCTCAATAACATTGATACTGCGGAAGCAAATTATAACCGGGGCAATGCGCTGGCTAAAGCCAATGATTTAGATAATGCAATAGACGCTTACGATCGGGCTTTGCAGCTAAACCCTGACCACGATGATGCAAAACACAATAAGCAGTTATTAGAGCAGGCGAAACAACAGCAGAAGAATAACGACCCAAAAGATAATAAAGACAAACAAGATAATAAAGACAAGCAAGATGGTTCTGAGGATAGCTCTGAGGATAGTTCTGAGTCTGGAGACCAGAATAACCAGCAAAAAAGCAATAGCGATGAGAATAATTCCCAGAACAATTCCCAGAACAATTCCCAGAGTGACTCCCAGAATGAATCTTCAAATGACTCACAACAACAGGATCAATCAGGCGAAGAATCCGAGCAACAATCGGCTAAACCATCTGATGAGGAAAACAGCGACAAATCTCAGTCGCAACCAACAGATAAAGATTCCGAAGCTGATGAAACTGAACAGCAATCCGCAGAGGCTAAAGAAAAATCCAATGATGAGAAAAGCGCTGAAGACGATGCGAAAGCTCAGCAACAAAGTTTAAGCGAAGCCACACCTGATTTGAAGCAACAGCAGGCTCAGCAATGGCTGAATAAAATCCCCGATGACCCGGGCGGCCTGTTACGACGTAAATTCAAATATCAATATAGCCGCGAGAGAAACCAGAATGAACAACAACCGTGGTAATACGACTATCACTTATTGCTACTCAATCCCGCTAAAAGCCTTTTGGGAATAACGATCAACTAAAATATATTATGAATACGACTAATTTTATGACAAAAATATTATTGATACTCTTATGCGGGCTTTCATTTGCGGCCACGGCTGCCGACATACAGGTAAAAGTTGACCGCTCTCATATTGAACTCAATGAAACCTTTACGCTGGTTTTCGAAAGCAATGAAACCCCTGACGATGACCCGGACTTCTCTGCGCTTGAAAAAGATTTTCAGGTATTAGGCACCAGCACCTCCAGTAACATGAGCATTATTAATGGCAATTACAGTCGCACAAAAAAGTGGAACGTTAGTTTAATTGCGCTGCATAAAGGCACCATTACTATTCCTTCGATTAGCTTCGGCAGTGATCATAGCCCTGCTGTTCAAATTAATATTAGCGAGCCACAAAAATCGACTGGCAAACAGGGCGAAGCCCTTATTTCAGAGTTAGACATTAGCGCAAACTCGGCCTACCCTCAGCAACAAATCATTGTGACCCAACGGTTACTCAGCTCCAGCAATATTAATGCTTACGAGTTTAGCCCGTTAAAAACCAGCGGAGTTGAAATTAGCCGTGAAACACTGGGAGAGGTCAAACAATTTCAAACCAAACGCGGCGACACGCCTTATCTTGTGCTTGAACAACGCTATGCCATTTACCCTCTATCTGCGGGTCAATTAACCATTGAACCCAGCATTGCCAGTGCACGTGTTGCCATTCAGGGCAACCGTGGAAACCGCTCAGCTTTTGATCCTTTTCGTAACAATACAAAAACCTTGCGACGTTCATCGGCCAATAAAACCATTACCATTAAATCCGTTCCAAACGCCTTTAAGGGTAAGCACTGGCTGGCAGCTAAAGAGGTGCAACTGGTAGAAGAGTTCCCCGCAGCAAAAACCTTTAGTGTCGGTGAGCCTATTACGCGTACCCTTTTGTTAGTGGCCGATGGACAAAACTCTGCGCAACTCCCTGAACTGATAACTCAAGAGGTTAACGGTTTAAAACAATACCCTGACAAGCCATTATTAAAAAACAATATCAGCGAAACCGGCATTACCGGTATACAACAGCTTAAAGTCGCGATTATTCCATCAGCCAAAGGCCAATATACTTTGCCCGCTATGAGCATTCCCTGGTGGAATACCCAAACCAACAAACTCGAACATGCACGAATAGCTGCCAGAAAAATTACTGTTGAGATAACAGCTGACTCAACGCCAGGCTCAGCCAAGCCACCACAGTTAAATGCGCAAAACAATACACCACCTGAAACGGCCAAACCTGAAGCCGCTGAACCTGGCAATGCCGAACCAGGCAATGCTGAATCGGAATTAATGGCGAACCCAACCGAACAAACCTCAAATACATTATGGAAAATTATTTCATTTTTACTGGCCAGCGCCTTAATCGTTACGCTATTTTTATTGTGGCGAAATCATCGAGTTCATTCCGATGATCAGCGCCCACTCAATACTGAACCGCATATAAATTCTCCCTCTGTCAAACAAGCCATGAAAAGCCTTAAACTGGCCTGCGATAACACGGATGCACAGGCAGCCAAAAATGCACTGTTAGACTGGGGTAATGCATTGTTTGTCAATCAGCCGAGTTATTCACTTGGCGACTTATCAAGTCACGTTAACGCCGAACTGGCCGAAAAGATATTGCTACTCAATTCAAGCTTATATGGAGGCAGTCAGGCCGAATGGAAATGCAACGAACTCTATGCGCTTTGCGTTAAGTGCAGCGAAAGTATTAATAAAGAAATGAACCATTCAGAGAAATCAACTAATGCAGGCAAACTAGAAGACTTATATAAATAAGTTTATTACTATTTCTGCTGCTTATTTAATAGAATAACTTTACGTGATAAAAAACACGTTATATAGCACCCGCTTCTTTATAACGGCTTATTTATAGGTGTCAACCACTCCATTGCTCTACTCTGGCAATCTACTCTGGCAATCTACTCTGGCAATCTACTCTGGCGCTCTACTCTGGCGCTCTATTCTGGCGCTCTATTCTGGCGATCCACTCTGCGCCAGCCACGAAGTTTCAGCATACATAGGCAATTTGTGTGACGATGTTTGCATTATCTTTTTTAGTTTGTCTATTGGTGAGCAATTATCACTATTTATGTTTTATTTTGTTTACATAAATAAGGCATAATACTTCCTCTTTTTATTTAAACTTTTGAATATTAGCGCTGTCACACAATGCACTATTGTAAAAACATTGATATCTTATGAACCCTACTCAGACACTTAAAACCACATTTGTCACTGCTTTACTTGCGCTCTCACTGGCATTTACCCTGGCATTCTCCCTGGCGCTCTCTGCTGCGCCAAAATCAGTGGTTAAGCTGCCTAATTTAGAACTGACGGGTAGTGACGGGAAGCAACACCATTTACATGATTATCTGGGGACGGGTAAATGGTCAACCATCGTCGTCTGGGGGCCTAAATGCCCAGCCTGCATTGAAGAGATGCCTGAAATTCAGGGTTTATACGATGACGCTAATGAAAATAATATCAACGTATTTGGGCTAGCCGTCGATTTTCCCACTTTCAATTACGCCAAGCTCAAACAGGTGCAACAATTTGAAGAAGACTACTTTATTAGCTTTCCTAATTTATTAGTTAGCGCCAATATTTATTATGATTTAGGGCTGGGCGCACTTCAGGGCACACCGACCGTTATCCTGGTTAATCCTGCGGGTGAAGTATCTGCCGTGCAATTAGGCGGCGTGCCCCGAAATGTCATTGAAAAGTTTATTGCTAAAGAAAATGCCAAAAATAATTTATTGAGCAATACACAATAAATCAATAGCGTGAATAATCACTGACGGGCCATGCCCGTTGAAATTATTGCAGCCAGAGACAGAACCGGTAAAATACATTAGACTGATATAATTCACCTTTAAATCACTAATCAGAAACGGATCTCAAGCATGGCTGATAGACCTAAAATGGGCGTTGAAGTAAATATGCGCTCCGACTCATCTTCTACAAAACCCGCATCATTAAGTACGCCCTCAACCAATGCAGTGCAAACTCAGGCCGACAGCCCTTTTTGCATTGCTGTAATGGGCGATTTTAGTGGCCGCACCCATCAGCCAGACTTAACCACCAATGATACAAAGCGCCGCCTGATTGAAGTAGATCGGGATAATTTTGACGAGGTGATGGCTAAATTTAAAATCAATTTACCGCTGGATTTATCTACCGAAGAAAACACCCCGAATAAAACCTCTCAGACTGAAATAATTCAGGTTTCATTAAACGAACTTGATGACTTTCATCCCGATGAGCTCTACGAAAAACTCGAATCATTTGAAAAACTACGCAGCCTTCGAAGACGCTTAAAAAATAACAAAAGTTTTGCTGAGGCCGCTGCAGAAGTTCAAAGCTGGCTACCCGCTGAAGAAACGATCGAAAACACCCGTGCCACTTCAAATCAGGCCACATCAAGCCCCACTCCATCAAGCCCGGCAGCATCAGCAGAACCCGTTACCGACAATTTACTCGACAGCATTCTCGGTTCATCACAATCCCAAAGCCATGCTGCAGTAGAAACCACACAAATAGATAAACTCATTAAAAGTATTGTTGCGCCCTATGTTGAGTCGGCCGCCGACCCTCGACAAAATGACATGCTGGACATGCTCGATCGGGCAACCGAATCTCACATGCAACGCATTTTGCATCACCCGAGTTTTCAGGCGCTGGAGTCAGCCTGGCAATCTTTATATTTTTTAATTAAACGCATAGAAACCGGTGCAAAATTAAAAATATTTATACTCGATATCTCTAAACAGGAGCTGCAGCAGGATTTATCAGCTGATGATTTAAGCTCATCATCTATCTACAAATTATTTTGTGACACTTCAGAGGGTGATACTCCCTTAAGCGTATTACTCGGTAATTATACTTTTTCTGACAACATTGAAGACGCGCTGTCGCTAGCCAATATGGGCAGCATTGCACAACAGGCCAATGCACCGTTTATTGCTGCCGCCCACGAAAAACTCGCTGGCTGCGAAGCCTTTTCAAAATCGGCGGATTACGAGGACTGGAATTACACCGCCAGTGAAGGTGCAACAAAAGCCTGGGCGCTGTTAAGGCAATCTGCAGTTGCATCCTACATTGCACTCGCCCTGCCGCGTTTTCTACTCAGACTTCCCTATGGCAGCAAAAGCAAACCCATTGATGCGTTTAAGTTTGAAGAGATGACTGAAGAGAACCGTCATGGTGATTATTTATGGGGCAACCCGGCATTTATAAAAACCGAATGCCTGGCGCAAAGCTTTAAAAGCAACGGCTGGAATATGCAGATCTGTGAGCTTATTCAAACCGATAATTTACCCGTACATTATTATAGTGATGAAGGTGAAACTGTCAGCAAGCCGATTGCTGAAATCATGCTGACTGAAAAAGGCGGCGAAATTTTAAACCAGCATGGCCTGATTAGTTTATGGTCGGTTCGAAATGCGGACTGTATTCGTTCTGCGGATTATCACGCTATCCATGCGAACCAGCAGCAGCTCGCCGGTCGATGGCGTTAATTCTGTGCCCGGTTTATTAGATTGGCCGCATTTAAATGCGGCCGCCTGAACTCTCCGTAAATGCACCGCTTAAAATGCTCAATAGTCACTTCGTTTACTGTCGATTAGCAACCAAAAGCGAGCCAGACTATATTCTGGCAGCAACCAGACATAAGCCTAACAGCGCTGACTACCTGTTAAGTAATATTAGAATATTGCTGTATATTAACAAGATATCGCTATAGAATAGGCCGCAATGTGCGCTCGCTGTGCCACCCCCTTAAATGACGAGCACCCCATAATGACAGGCTAAAGCCAGGAAGCCGCTATGTACGAAAGATATTACGGACTAAATGAAAAGCCTTTTTCATTATTACCCGACCCCTCATTTCTGTATATGACCCGCGCACATACCATGGCGCTGACCATGCTTGAATACAGCCTGCGCAATGAGTCCGCCGGTATTTGCGTTATTAGCGGTGAAATTGGCTCGGGGAAAACCACGCTCATCAGAAAACTACTCAACATGATAGACACAGATTTTGCCATTGGCTTACTCACCAACACCCACAGTAGTTTTGGTAGTTTAATGCAATGGGTGTCGATGACATTTGAGCTGGACTATAAAAACAAAGAGCCGGTTGAGTTATATGAAAACTTTGTAAAATTCGTCATAGCACAATATGCTCAGGGTAAGCGCACGGTTTTAATTATTGATGAAGCACAGAATTTATCGCATGAAGCACTTGAAGAATTACGCATGCTATCGAATATCAATGCCGATAAAAACAATATATTACAACTTATTTTAGTAGGCCAGCCCCAGCTACGCGAAACACTGACCCTCGAAAAGCTGCAGCAACTTAACCAGCGCATTACCGCCAGTTTTCATCTAAACAAACTCAATCAAAAAGACAGCTGTGCTTATATACAGCACCGGCTTAAAACCGCCGGCGGTAACTCTGAGTTAATCTCAGACCTGGCTCGCAAGGCGATCTGGTATCACAGCCGCGGCATCCCCAGAATTATAAATACCCTTTGCGACACGGCTTTGGTTTACGCCTTTGCCGAACAAAAATCACAGGTTGATATTAATCTGGTCAGTCAGGTGATAAGCGATCGCAAAGACAATGGCTTTTACGGTGACAAAGAAGACTTGCCTGACAATGTTATGCACTTAGATGAAAACATGAAGGACATCATTAATATTTAAAAAACGAAAAACATTACACCTCTATCTCACCCACCAGATACAGTACGGCCTTGCCTGCAATTTTCACTCTGTCTACCTCATCAACACAACTCACTTCACCACCCCGTTTTGAAATTTGTTTCGCTGACAATTTATTCCTGGCCAACTCTTCAGACCAGTAGGGGATTAACTGGGTAAAAGCCGAACCGGTTACCGGATCTTCATCAATTCCATATTTTGGTGCAAAGAAACGTGTGACAAAATCATAGTCTTTTCCTTTAGCCGTAATGGCAACCCCCCTTAAATCTAACACGCTCAACTTGAGCATATCCGGTTTTGCCTTTATCACATCGTCTTCGCTATCAAAAACCACAATATAATCTTGCGACTTTAAACAGGCCATCGGCCTTACATTAAATGCAGTTAAAATTGCTTCGGGTATTGCGCAGGGTGTTGCGGGTTGTGCCGGGAAATCCATTTCCAGAAAATTTTCTTTTTTAGTAACAACCAGAACACCGCTTTTAGAATCAAAATTAATTTTATTCTTATTTTTGTTTTTATTTTTATTTTTATTTTCGATTTCATCACCTAATAGATTAAAAATAACAAATGCAGCAGCAAGTGTCGCATGGCCGCATAAGTCCACCTCACACACAGGTGTAAACCAACGAATATGATAACCCGTATCCGCTGGCACAAAAAACGCCGTCTCAGAGAGATTGTTTTCCGCGGCAATTTTCTGCATTAATTCATCTGCAAGCCAGCTCTTTAACGGACAAATGGCCGCTGAATTGCCTTCAAACACCTGATTGGCAAATGCATCAATCTGGTAAAGTGGTAGTTTCATTTATATACTCCAATGTGTATAGTTAACTATAAATTTGTGTTTTTATTAATTTAGAAAAAATCGAGCAAACATACCGTTAATAACAACCGTTTAATTACAAGTAATTTAGGACCTAAAATTATGAACAAATTTCGTAACCTATTTTTTGTTTTAATGATTTTCATTAGCGCGCCACTGCTTGCATCTGACCTGGCAAAAGAACAACGCTGGGCCGACCAGATTGTCGATTTTATTATTGATGGCGAAGCTGAATGGCTCACTGTAAATAATCATAAAATACTTTCTATCTACACCGAGGCACAAACCGCTAAGGTTATAGGCGGCGCAATTATTATTCACGGCTCGGGGGTTCACCCAAACTGGGAAGAAATTGTTCAGCCCCTGCGTACCGCTTTACCCGAAAAAGGCTGGAGCACGCTATCTATACAAATGCCAGTATTAGCTAATGACGCCGATCACAGTGAATACGCAAACACGTTCGATGAAGTACCTCCACGCATTAATGCGGCCATAAAGTTTCTTAAACAAAAAAACATTAACAATATCGTCATTATTGCGCATAGCCTGGGTTCAACCATGAGCGCCTATTACCTCTCAACTAATAAAAATCATGGCATAAAAGCCTTTGTTGCCGTTGGTATGCCTGGCCCAGATAAATCAGACCCAAATAAAGACAAGCGCATGAACAACCTTCACTCCATAAAAAGCATTCACATTCCCATGCTTGATTTATACGGTAGTAAAGATCTTGAATCCGTTAAAAACTCTGCCGATGCCCGTAAACAATCCGCACAAAAAAATGCTCACTATTCACAAATGGTTACCCAGGGTGCCAACCATTTTTACACAGGTAAAAACACCGAACTCATCAACACAGTTACACACTGGCTCGATAAATAACAACAGAACTCGTCATCTTCGGCATAAATATTCGCAGATGACGAGTTGATTATGCCAATAGCACAATTAAATAAAATTCATTACCATGATTTATTAATCATGACTTGTTAATCATGATCCATTAACTACTATCTCAACAACTATAATCTATGGTTATAATTTATGGCTATAATCTATGGCTATAAATGGGCATTCTGCGACTCACCGCCACACTCAAAACCACCGCTGCTGCAAACCCTATCATAATGAATGAGATTGACTCACCCAACAATAACGCCGACACAAACAAGGTTAAAAATGGCTGAATCAATTGCACCTGACTGACGCGAATGACGCCACCCATCGCCAAACCCTGATACCAGAAAACAAATGCCAGCCATTGACTGATAAAGCTCACATACACAAAGGCGGCCCAGCCCTGCCACTGCTCGCCTGATGATAAAGCGATCATTGCGCTATCCCAGATTGAGTTGTCCCAGTGGTAAATCACCGGCAACAGGGTAAATGGCACCGACAGCACTATCGCCCAGGAAATAACCGCCACCCCCCCCATTTCACGCGCCAGCTTTCCGCCTTCCGCATAACCTATCGCACATAGCATAGACGCACCGAGCAAAATCATTTCACTGCTTTGCATCTCTCCATCGCGGCTCCACAATAAATAAATTAACACCAGCGCACTCCCTAAAGCCGCCACCAACCAGAAACCGAGTGACGGCCTTTGACGCAATAAAAGCGCACCGGCAATAGCGGTAAACAGCGGCAGTATTGATACAACAATGCCGCCCTGTGCACCGCTCACATTTTGCATTGCGATAGAGGTCAGCCACGGAAAGCTAATCACCACACCAAACATAACGAGCGCAATACTCAACCATTGTTTGCGAGTCGGTATCGCAATCGACATCCACAAGATAATACCCACCGCGGGAATAGCGGCAAACAACGAACGCCCCAAACCGACAAAGGTTGGGTCCAGGTGACTCACGGCAATACGCGTTGCGGGTAGCGTTACACTAAATCCTGCAATCGCAAAAAAACCTAAAACCAGGCCTAGCCATTCTTTATTCGTGTCCACGCTAAATAGTTGTCTGATATTGGATATTGATAAAATTGGCATTGCCTGTCTCCCGTTAAAAGGCTACATTACAGACTCAAGCCATTACAATACATGTACAGTTAAGCGGATAATTATTTGACTGTACCGCTATAAACTCCGATACACTTTATAAGCCAGACCCATGCTCATTACCTTAGACCGAACATCAGACACCCCCTTAACTGAACAAATTATTCTGGGTGTACAAACCCTCATCGACAACCAGGCTCTACGCTCAGGCAATGCCATGCCCTCTATTCGCGGCTTTAGCGCATCCCATAAAGTTAGCCGCTTTACTACCGTACAGGCCTATGACCGCCTGGTGGCCGCGGGCACCATTGTGTCTCGCCCTGGTTCGGGTTTTTACGTTGCGCCACGCAACACCACCGATGCTAACGCTGAACCCACGGTAACGCTTGATCGTGCGATGGACGTTTTATGGCTGTTACGCAATGCACTTAGCCCTCCCCAAAACTACTCACATAGCGATTCACACAGCTACTCACTAAAACCTCAAGTCATACCCGGAGCCGGGTGGTTACCGCAGTCGTGGATGGATCATGCTGGCATTCAAAAAAGCCTAAGAAATTTAGCCCAAAAACCCGCACGATATTTAACCGAATACGGCACACCCTTAGGTTATCAGCCATTGCGCCAACAACTTCAACAGCGCTTAGCTGAGCATCAGATCAAGGTAAACCGTGACCAAATTTTATTAACCATGGGGGCCAGTCATGCACTGGATTTAATTGCCCGATTATTTATTCGCCCCGGCGATACGGCATTAGTCGATGACCCGGGGTATTTTATTTTATATGGCACGCTGAAATCATACGGTGCAAAAATAGTGGGCGTGCCATGGAACCAGGATGGCCCGGACATTCAACAGCTGCAAACACTAGTCACCGAGCACCAGCCGAAAGTTTTTTTTAGTAACACCATTTTGCATAACCCAAGTGGTGCCAGCATCAGCCAGGCCGTTGCTTATCGGCTACTTCAAATTGCCGAACAGGCCAATATGATGATTATTGAAGATGATGTTTTCGGTGACTTTCATCCGGGAAAAATCAGCCGACTGGCTACACTCGACCAGTTACAGCGGGTGATTTATATCAGCAGTTATTCAAAAACCATTTCCGCTTCAATGCGTGTCGGGTTTATCGCCGCCGCCCCCAACATCATTCAACAACTCACCGACTTAAAGCTACTGTCGGGCATTACTACGTCCGAAGTGAATGAGCGCATGATTTATCAAATGTTAAGCAGTGGCCAATATCGTAAACACTTAAATAAATTGCATAAAAAATTACGCAGCCACAGAGAAGAAGCGCTAGAGAATTTTGATCAGCTCGGCATGCAAGCCCAACTTGAACCTGAAGGCGGGTTGTTTTTATGGATGAAAATGCCCGAGCATGTCGACCTGATTGAAATGAGTAATCGAGCTGCCGACAAGGGCATCATGTTAGCTCCGGGAAATTTATTTCGCCCACATCAGGAGCCTTCGCAATGGATGCGATTTAATGTGGCCTCTAGCCATGAAAAATCTCATTTAGCATTTTTGAAAAAATTTATGTATGGGGCTTAAAGCATTTCTGTAGATAAGAGTCTCTACACACTCTGAAGCAGACGTTTAAAATCAAAAGCTTTTACCGCAAATAAACGCGAATGCACGCAAATGTTGTTGGGTTATAGTGCGCCTACAGCGCACTATAACCCAATAATGTTTTTGCTTTGACGTGCATGGATGCACTAATTTTGCGGACGCAGGACGCGTAGGAGCGATTATTAGCGTGTTTTGCGTTTATTCGCGGAAAACAGCCTTTGCCTTTGACCTTCCGCTTCTGGCCAGGTTGAGTCATTGCCCATTGTCAGATAAAGTCTGAGTTAATACGCAGCGCCTCTAACCTGCTTAGTATTGGCATATTTTTTATCGCTGGCATTCCAGCCATATTGCCCTGACCACTGCCCGTCTTTAAAATCAATATTCAACCAGTTTGGCACGTAGGGTTTCTGATTATTAATCGTGAAATCAGTTACCGGGGGTGGCCCGATATAATCCCCCACGGGGCAATCTTTGGTCATCACGGTATTAAAACGCACATATACCTGTTCAGATAACGGCTGCGCATCCTTCAGCACTACAGAAAACTCATCAGTAGAAAGCTGCCACGCACCTTTCAGGGGCGCCTCACTATAAAACGCCAGACGTTTACCCAACAGACAACTAAAATAAATTTGTATTTCAATTAACAATACCGAATCAAGTTTTTGAGCCTGTTCACCGGCAGCTTTAGACAACTTTATCGCTACGGCTTTATGATGAAAAGTAAGCTGTGATTGCATGCGAAGTGACCTCTGACTTATTCGTCTGACATACCCTAAAATATAACCTTATCGGTAGACACTATAGCATAGAATAAATTCAATTTTCCGTATGCAAAAGCACACTCGGTCAAAGGCTAGCCATTACCCGACTCCACGATTAAAAAACAGCAATCAATTAAAACGAGCAAGATCCAGCACATTTGGATGCACCCGATAAACACCTTTACGAATGCGAAATAAAAACTTTGTGCGGGTCATACTCTCCCGCCCGGGTTCGATGGTGGCCGCAGGTAAAAAAGAATTAACGTAATCGGTTTTAATATCGCTGAACAACAATTTAAATTCTTTCAAAGTAAACACAATTCCCATATCTTCAACCGAACCCAGCTCACCGTTAATAACGGCTTCTATCAATCGATCTCTAAGTAACCCCTTATTCTGTTTCATAGTTGTCCTTATAAAATTAAACGCAAATTACATTTAAAATATAAAATCATAAAAGAAAAATAAAACGCAAATGACGACTCCTGCGCACCCATATGTCCACCGAATTAGTACATCCATGCACGTCACCGCGAATAACCGCAAATAATCTAAAACAACCGCGATTACAATCCAGCAAACACAAAACACCCCAACACAATTAACTCAAGTCCCCTCACAGTAAAAGAGGCCCATCAACTAAACTCCCCTCTTAGAAAAGAGGCTCATTAACTCAACTACCCCCTTAGAAAAAGAAGACTATTAACTTAACTCCCCCCTTAGAAAAAGAAGACTATTAACTTAACTCCCCTCTTAGAAGAAGAGGGAATACATATATTTTTATTACTACCCGCTTGATAGTGTTAAATATTAATTTTACGGGGAGATTTGATACAGGAATTTGACACGGAAAAAATTTTCATAATAAAAATTAACATAGTGAAAATTAGCATAGGAATATTCCGCATAAAGAAATATCATACAGACAGCTTCAAAACCAAAAGGAAACCCGGTACCCAAAAAGGCACCGAGCAACCAACCTGGTGTCCACCAGCTAAATTAACCACAAGCTAAAAAAATCCGCTCAATCAAATCCAGACAAATTGAATACAGCCAGATCAAAACAGGACATATCAACACCCTCCTCCAATCCAACCCCACTCGCCTGCGCCTCATCAAGCAACAAACGCACCGCCTCAAGCCGACACTCCATCGCCCAGTATTTCAACAACAAACGGTTTTTCTCGCCCACAGGCAAAGGCAGGCGCAGCAGGTAATTAACATGCGAGCGCAGGGTTTCCATGGTGGTGGGAAGTATGTCGTTAAGCAGTGTTGAAAGGGTGGGCGCGGATTGACCAGCGTTAAAACCGTTATCTGGTATATCAGACTTAAGTTCTAATATTGAAGCTGGTTGCCCAGGTATTAGTGCCGGGTTTTGCCAAGGCATTTGCCTCGGTATTTGAGCCGGTGGTATAAAAAAGTTTGTTTTCGCTACTAATTTTCTTTGGACAAAGCGGGTTCGTAGCGTAGAATATTTTCTAGCCATTTTGGCCTCCGATTAGGTTAATGTGGTTAGCTGGCTTATTGGTGTTCGACGCACCTTAGGTCAGCGTTTGACATTCTTGGTTTAGTTTATTGGTTTCATGATAGGCTGCTCCTTTTTAAAGTATTGGTTTATGTTAATTATTTTTTGGCAATCAAATACGTTGTTAATGCGTAAAGTCGTAGTGGCATCCCCGTAACTTCATTAAAACAACGGGGTTGTCGCCTTGCGATTCACCATAAAAATAATCCTCCAAACTCTAGCACAGAGATTGTTTAAAAGGCCAAGGTTTTTTTTGAGTTTAATAAAAACCGTTTTTTCACATCGGACACCTCTGCTAAGAAGTGATTTAACACAATAATCTAAATGTGTTTTAGATCAAATTTTGTAGTGTTCGGAAAAATCGCTCATGTCTGGAAAAGTTATTCAGCCATTCGTTTTTAACAGTATCAACAAATAAAATCTTTAGAGCATTAATCAATTGCTGAAATTGCCAATCTTTGAGATGACCACGTCGGCCTATATCGGCAAGGAAGAACAAATATCATCTGCTTCATGAAGCGCAAGACGCTTTAGTTTACTTAACCGCTATATGCTAATCAACGTAACGCACATACCACTTGACCGATGATTCCTAACGCCATATGCCATTGTTTTTTCAATATATTTATCCCAAAATCTAGAAATTTGATCATCTATAATAAAAATCCTCAGGTTTTATAAGATTACAGGCAAAGAGTATGGATCTATGTTAGATTTACAAGAAAAATAAACCGATATAGGCCGATTCTCGGTTTACCCCCTGAACTTGGTATCGGGCTAATAACTTGTTATGCGCAAAAAAAATGAAAAGAAGATTAATGACACTATCAATTCCATTAGCTTTAATGGCCACTATAGCTATGGGTGAAATTGTAGAAATATTTGAAGTAGGTAAAGAAACCATCTATTTTAATAAAAAACCAATAGAGAAGCTAAATTCGATAAGAAGTGAAATAAAACAGAAAAACAATAACAGCTTCTTTTTAATACTTTGTACTAATGGAAGTTATGATAAGTTGATAGACTTAATGAGCTATTTAAAAGAAAACGGCGTTAATAAAGTAACTCTTCAGTCACCACAAGCTGGTAATGAGTGTTAAATAATCGCATAACAATTAAATTAACGCAGACCAAAAACAGTTCAGTTGAATTACATTAAATATAGTATGCTACTAATCACTACATTAGCTACCAGCCTACTACTGTTTTTGTCTGGTTATTAAGGCGTTAGGCATATTTTATTTAACTAGGAGAGTGAATAATGAGACACACTATAAAAACTATATTATCTTTAACATCTGTATTTATTCTTATCTTGGTGAGCGCTACAGCTCAAGCAAGTTTTTTAGGGCAAGACATACGAGCCTCAGTATATTTTCCAGAAATCGGAACCTTTGTAGGAGAACCTGAGATTGCAACGGTAACAAGCGATGAAGAGTTTACTTTTTTTCCAACAAAAAACCCTTTGCTTAATGCTGATTTTAGCAGCACTACAATAGATATTGAATTCGTTATTTATGGAGGTATCGAAACTGCTAGTTTTACTGGAGTAGTATTCGATGATGTATCCAACAACATACAGTCTATAACAGGCGTATCGCTCGAAAGCTCAACAAATCCTGAAATAGATATATCACGTGTAACTTTTGATGAAAACAGCATTGCTATTAATTTTCAGGGCATAGAGAATGTTACAGGTGATTCATTGTCACTAAATGTTACATTTGTTCCATTACCTAGTGCTTTAATTTTGTTCATTTCCGGATTCGTCATGCTTAGTAGCCTAACAAGGAAATTAACGCTGACCATTTTTTCTTACGGCCTAAAAATCAGGTCGCAAGAATAAACGTCAGGTTATTAAGGTGTTATGTGTAAGAAAAAATGAATATACCCCCTAAATTAATTGACGGTGCAAAAGTCCTCGAATGGGCTTGGTCAGGAAACATGCCATTTGGTGTTATAAAATATTCTGACAGTAACGAAGTTGCCGCTGAGATATATGGGCTAGCTATATGCCAATATAAAGACTCAAAAATTATATATAGGTTTTCTTGTAATAAAAATTGGGAAACAGAACAAGACAGTGATTATTCATCTATTGAAGAAGCAAAAAATAATTTACCAGAGCAATATAAAATAGTGCCAGCTACGTGGGTTAAGTATGAATAAAGCACATAACAAAACGGTAAAGTCGTGTGCGCACAAAGCAGCACACACTAGGACCAAGCAAACGGCGCTTGGCCGCTTACCTCAGCGTTAGAAGAGAAAAAAATGAAATACAACGACTTATCAATTTTACTTCTTAAAATATCAGGATTACTAATATTTATAATTTCTATGATTAATCTTCCAAATTACTTCGTGAATTATTATTCATTGCAAAATTTTTATGATAATCAAGTAAGTGATTTTTTTACAATTTTAGTTTCAGTTGCAATACCACTTGCTATTACTATATTAATTTCTTTTGTTCTACTTATCTTTCCAAAATCATTAACTAATGCTTTCGTTCTTAAAACCACTGACAAGTCCGAGATCAATCTAGAATCCATTCCCTCTGTCGTATTCATGGGACTTGGAATGTACATACTTGCTTTCGCATTAGCTGATGCAGTCTATTGGGTTTCACATTTTTCATTTATTCAGCGTGGTATTCCAGGCGCTGAGTATTTAACATTAGAAAATAAAGCAAGGTTTGTAGCTACCGTAGCTGAAATTTTAATAGGTTTAGGTTTATTATTGGGCGCAAAAGGCATTAATAACATTGTTCTAAAATTAAGAAATTCTGGCTAAATACTTCTAAATCGGGTAAGGACTGACGACTAATCAGCCCTCCCCACACCACCCTGCATGCGGCTCCGCACAGGGCGGTTCAATTAATTATCCGTTAGGATAATGAACCTTTATCCAACCATCCCTTAAAGAAAACAATCCTTCTTCTTTCAAAAAGTTATTACTCAGCGCTTGTTGTATGCCCGGTGTTTTTGAACTTCGCCACGGACCTTTTCTTGTGCTGCCACAAGTAATGGCCCATGATGTTGATACACCTAACTTCAACAAGCGTGTTACTTTTGTGCGCGGCTTTCGCCACTGTCGCCAGTAACACATTCTCACTCGCCGTCGTATCCAGTTATCTAGATCCATGCACTGTTGATATACATTGGCTATACCATAGTAATTGATCCAGCCTCTTAAATACTGCGTTAATTTAAATAATTGATACGACATACTCACTCCCCAGTTTCGGTTTGTCAGCTCGCGTACTTTTTGTTTAAATTTCTTGAGTGATTTTGCATGCCATTTAACCTTTCCTCGTAGAAATGCAAACCCTAAAAACTGACTTTGGTTCACCTTGACCACTTGGCTTTTCTCCGTGTTTACCATTAATTTTAAACGTGTGTTTAAATAACGACTGATGCTATTTAATACGCGCTTTCCTGCACGCGTTGATTTTACTAAGATAATAAAATCATCGGCGTATCTTGTAAATTTATGGCCTCGACTTTCCAGTTCACGATCCAGGCTATCGAGTAACACATTCGATAACAGGGGCGAGAGTGGGCCGCCTTGTGGCACGCCTTCTTTGCTGGGCTTACGTTGTTTGCCTTGCATAATACCTGCACGTAAATAGCGCCCTATTAATTTCATCACTCGTTTATCTTTAATAGTAAAGCCGAGTTTTGTCATTAATAGGTCGTGATTAACGCGATCAAAGAATTTTGACAAATCCACATCCACCGCAATTTTACGGTTTTGTTTGATATTGTCGTTTACTTCTTTTATCGCTTGCGCGGCATTTCTGTTGGGCCTAAAACCATAACTATGATTTGAAAAGGTAGGATCCAGTATTGGGCCAAGCACTTGCACTATGGCTTGCTGAATAACACGGTCGAGCACCGTGGGTATACCTAAAAGACGTTTACCCCCGTCTGGCTTATCAATCTCTACCCGCTTAACCGGTTGAGGACGATAAGCTCCATTTTCTAAATCGATCTTAACCTGTTTCCAGTGTTGTTGTGACCAATCTAAAAATTGCTCTATTGTGATACCATCAACACCTGCAACACCTTTGTTTGCACGCACACGTTGCCATGCCTTTTTAAGGTTTACGGGTGACAATACTTCATCGAATAAAGATTCATTAAGGTCGAGTTTTATGTTCTCACGCGGAGCACTATAATCACCGGTCGGTGTTAAGTTAGTAACCCAGTTGAACATCACTTTTACCTCATTAATTGTTCGGGCCTTCACCGTGTCCCAGCCATTACGCTGGGCTTTTGACTACTATGCCCTCTGCTGACTTCTGTTTAATCACACAATGAATTACTCCAATGCGCGCGATTGGATTTTTTTTTCATCATTTTCGCTCATGCAAGATGATGACACCTACATGCCAAGGCTTGTTATATCAGTGGCCTTACTGATTGCTTTGTTTTCCAATTGCTTGTTAAACAGATCTCCCCAGATAAGTTCGTGAACTGTCACTGCACTGCCTCATCATTTACTATATCTCGCGATTCATGGGTTTCGTTATGCTTGGCTAACTCACCCCTGAGACTTAGCCTCATATGATATTTCTGTTCGTAGGCTCGCAGTTTTGCACTCGGGCTTCCTCCCCACAATTCCTCACGGACTTGCAGTTGCCGTCGGCTAGTAGTTATACTGTCTATAAATATAAACAGGTGAATCTCCTACAGAGGACTTTCACCTCATTAGTTCACGCCCATGCTGGGCGTACCAAATCGTTTAAGATCGTGTGTGCATAAAGCCGCACACACTTGGACCAAGCAAACAGCTTGCTTGGCCACTTAACTCAGCGTTATATGCTATCCATATAAGGTGAAATGAATGAAACCAAAATTTAGCCCAGGAAAAAATATTGCGGTAAGAGTGCCGAGTCATGAATTTGAAAGGATGGTGAACTTTTATAAAGTTATATTAGGGTTAAAGCAAAAAGATGCCGATTCACCCGATGAGTTCGACTCGGTAACATTCGAGTTTGGCGACAAGAATTTA
>Ga0316206_1000711_pt1 | contig 38544 bp, 28 predicted proteins | sample 6monthpyrite_MG_FD_204942 | JGI IMG/M metagenome (GOLD analysis project Ga0316206, IMG submission 204942) | Microbial mat bacterial communities from mineral coupon in-situ incubated in ocean water Damariscotta River, Maine, United States -... | ecosystem: Environmental > Aquatic > Marine >...
CGGTCCCCGTTCATACTGTGCCGGACACTTCTGCGTCGGTAGCGAGCGCAGAAGTGTCCGGCACAGTATGAACGGGGACCGGCGGAGATGTGTCCGGCACGGTATGAACGCTCAGACGACGACGCCCATGACCTCGCTTTCGAAGACCAGTTTTTGGTCGACGAAACCTTGGGCGAGGTAGGTGAACATGCGGCTGCGGATGCGTTGCAGTTTGCCGGCGATGATGAGGCGGCAGCCGGGCTTGACCGTGGAGCGGAAGCGCGTGTTGTTGACGCCGCCGAAGCCGACGAAGATGTCCTTGTTTTCCGTGCGGTGCATGAAGTCGTAGGTGCAGATCTGCGCCGAGGCTTCGATCATCATCACGCCGGGGAACAGCGGGCGGCCGGGGATGTGGTCGGTGGTCCACCAGTCGTCTGCCAAGATGTCCTTGTAGCCGACGACGAGGTCGCCGCTCGTGTCGAAATGCAGGAGGCCGTCGACCATCTCGAAGCGGCCGCGCTGTTCGAGTACTTGTAAGACTTCGGCCTTCGTGACCACGGTCTTGGAGAGGTCGAGGGTCTCGAAGTCGATCAGGAAATCACTGGCCATGGTTTTAGGGGGGCTTGGGGCGTGAGAGTTTGGCGACCCGGGGGTGGGGGGCCAGCACTTGGGCAACTAGTCTAGTGCGATGAGCGCGAATCCCAAGGACGAGGTTGTTCGGATCTCGGCGGCTCTTTTGGCTGAGCTCGCGTCGATGGCGCGGATGGCCGCGCCCGATGAGGCTTGCGGGCTTCTGTTTGGGCCCAAGAGCGAGCGCATGCTTGTGAGCGAGGTTGTACGGATCGCGAACCTGAAGGCGGGCGGAGCGGTCGCGAGTTTCGAGCTCGATCCCGGGGAGTGGGTGGCTGCCGAGGCGACTGGGGTGCGTCGCGGACTCGAGCGCCTCGGGTTTTGGCACTCACACCCGTCGGGCAGCTTGTCGCCCTCGGCTGAGGATACGGCGGCGGCGTGGGAGGGCAGCTTGCACGTGATCGTCGCGCCGCTTGGTGAGGTCGCGGCGTACGTGCTCGAAGGTGGCCGGTTCAGGGACCGCCGTGTGCAGCCTCTTCCACAAGGTCCGCCTTGAGCTCTGCTTTTCCGGTCGCCCCCAGCGTGATGTCGTGGGTGAGCCACTCGCCCTTCTCGACCACTCGCCGGTAGAAGAACGCTTTGAAGTAGGTCGACAGGTTGATCGCCCACCACACGCCGACCGCGCCCCAGCCCAAGACAATCGCCATGAGCCACGCGAGCGGCAGGCGTATCAGGTTGCCCACCAGCGTAATCGGTCCGATGGGGCGCGTGAAACCCGAGCCGAGCAGCACCTTCTCGTTCACAATCTCGATCGAGACAAACAGCTGCGAGAATGCGAGCGCGCGTGTGTACACCACCGTCTCGTGCGCGACCGCAGGATCGCTTGTGAAGAAGTGCACGAGGTAAGGCGCGCCGAAGAAGAACAGCACCGAGAATGAGAGGCCCGCGGTGTAACCCGTACGCCGCGCCAGCCGAACCCAGTCCAACGTCAGCTCGCGATCGCCCGCGCCTAGCGCACGGCCTACCAGCGACGACCCCGCCATCGCGATGCCCAGATAGGTGGGGAACGCGAGGCCCTCGAAGACCTGGAAGCCAATCGACAAGCCGGCTTTCACAGGGTCGCCAAGCCGCGACAGCACCACCCCGAACAGCGCCCAGTAGACACCCGCGTAGATCGCAATCGAGCCCGAGACAGGCGCCGCGATCTTCGCCATACGGCGCATGAGGGCTAGGCTCGGGCGTCTCTTGGGCCAGAGCGTGAGCCCATACACCCGGTTCAAGACAACCAGCCCAAGCCCGCCCGCAACCATCCGCGACAGTCCCGTCGCGAGCGCGGCACCCTCGAGCCCCAGCCCGTCGATGTCGAAGTGCACAGCGAAGCGCGCGGCCAGCTCGAGGCCCGGCAGGTGCGGTATCCCGGCTGTGTCGACAGCATGCAGGAGATCCTTGCCGTAGATCAGGATCGGGTTCAGCACGAAGTTGCACGCGACCGCAACAAGCTGCATCAGCATCGGCATCAGCGTGACGCCACGCCCAATAAAGATGTGGTCAATCGCCAGGATCACCACCATCGCGGGAGCGATGCCAAAGAACCCGCGCAGATAGCTCGCTGAGTACGCGGCCGTCTCGCCCGTCAGTCCAAGCAACGAGGTGATCGTGCCGATCAAAGGCGGGCCGACCACGAGCATCACGAGCCCCAAGACCACGGCCAAAATTAGCGCGTGTCGCGCGACGCGGTCGCGCTCTTCCGTCTCGCCCGCGCCTTCGTGTCTCGCCACGAGCGCGAGCGTCCCGCCGGCCGCGAAGTAGAACCACGCGAAGCTCATGATCGCGACAAACATCGTCGCGCCGATCGCCGCTTGCGCGGACGCGCCGAGCCCTTGGATCCAGAACTGGTCGTTGATCCGGTAGGTGTTGTTCAGCAGGAACGACAGGGTTGCCGGCCAAGCCAGCATGAAGAGCGTGCCGAGGCGGCCACGCCTCGGCGTCGTGCTCATAGTCGTCTGCCGAGAACGATCACCTCGGTGTCGTTCTCGCCGCCTTCAAACCGGCGCTCGAGCTGGCCTTCGCCAAACGCCTCGTGGCTGGCAGTAAAGCGGTAGTGCCCTGGCATTAGGTGCTTGAGGTGCAGGATCCCGTCGGGCGGCGTTTCAAGGTCAAAGCTGCCGCCGCGCGTACCGCTGCCGCGCAGACGCGCACCCGTGATCGGTTGCTGCGCCTCGTCGATGATCATGATCTCAAGCGTCGCCATCACGGGCAACTTGGGCGACGGCACGGTCAGAGACGGCGCGCGGAAGTTGATCTGCACCGGCGGAACCAGCGGCGAGAGCGGCGCACCAAAAACCAGCGAGTGGGGGCCGTCGAGCACGGACTCGAAGCGCCACGTGCCATCGGGCAGCGTGGTGGTCGAGCGGCCGCCAGACTTGCTCTGGCCGAGTGCGGGCGGCTTGCCGTTGAACAACCAGACCTCGATGTCATCGACCGGCACGCCTTCGGAATCCGTCAGCTGCCCCGTGATGAATCCGGCGGGTGAAATCTGCAGCATCACGTACGCGCTCGAGCTCGTGCGCTCGAGCAAGATGTGCGCCGACAGACCGTTGTAGCCGGGAGCTTCGGCGTGGATCGCGTAACCCGCGAGCGGCAGGTCCGGAATCTCGAAGTCGCGCTCGTCGGCCGTGAACTCAAGCCGCTTCGAGACGGCGCTCTCCGATCCCGCAAGCGCGTGGCTGGGCTCAAGAACCAAGGTCCACTGTGCGGGGAAGTCCTTTCCGGTCGACGTGTCGACCGTTCCGCGCAGGCTGCCTCTTCCTTTAAAACGGTCGCCTGCGCTCGCACGCACACCCGATGCGGGCTGCGAGGGGGCAGACTCGACGCGCTCGGAGGCGAGCGGATCTGGGCTGCTCGGGAAAGAAGGCGCGGATTCTTGCGGAGATCTGGAGCCGTCGGGGGTGTGAGTGACGGGGCCGCCGGGTCCCGGAGGACTGCTGACCGGGACCAGCCACAGGTAGGCGACGAAGCCCAATATGACCACTAGAAGCGTCAATACGATCCATGCTGCGGAACCCGCCTGGCGGCTTCCTCTCAAGGCCGTTCTCGGAAGGGTCGACATGTCTTCTCTCTCTTTCATGATGGGCGCTACACTCCCCGGCAGTTTAGCCCTTCGTGGGGCCGCCCTGTCCCTTTCTCCTCAGGCGAACTGCCAACAATGGTTGTATCGCTTGCGTAGGCAGCTGTTTCCCCGCCCCTAGCCCACACGGCCTCCGGACCTCTCTCCGAACCATGTCGATTTCCCGCGTCCTCGCGTCTCTATTCCTTCTCGCCGCTGGCGTGACTCATTTCATCGCTCCGGTGCAGGCCGAGCCCGCTTCGAACGCGGAGGCCGACCGCGTCATTGTCATCGGCGTGGACGGCGGCGACGGCCGCACGGTTGAAGAGATGATGGACAAGGGCGAGCTTCCGAACATGCAGCGCCTGCGCGACATGGGCACGTTCGCGCGCCTCGGTACGTCTCTGCCGGCCGAGTCGCCGACCGCCTGGGCCAGCCTGAACACCGGCCGCAACCCCGCCGAGACCGCGGTGCCCGGCTTCGTGCGTCGCAACTTCTCGGCGAGCGGCAGCCCGACGCCCGGCTTCGGCCACCTCGTGTCCGAGACGCGCGAGCTGGACACCTTCGGCGACCGCCCATTCACCGCGACGAACACCCAGACGACCTGGTACGGCATTGGGTTCGGCGTCGCGTTCCTTGTCTTCTTGATCGCGTTCAAGTTCTTGCTGCGCATGCGCACGGCGCTCGCGGTTGTCTTGGCCTTGGTGCTGGGCGGAGTCGGCGCATGGGCCGGCGGCAGCATGCGCGGCCACTACCCGAACGAATACCCGCGCTACACGAACCCGCTGGTCGCTCAGAACTTCTGGGACATCGCGGGCGAGGCGGGAGTCAACTCCATCGTGCTCGACTCGGCGCAATCGTTTGACTCCGACAGCCCGGACGACGTCAACGTCCTGCACGGCCTCGGCGTTCCCGACGCGCGCGGTGGCATTGGCGACTGGCAGATCTACACCACCGACGTCGAGCAATTCGGCCGCGTCCCCGCGGGCACACGCACCAGCACCGCCGGCACGATCTTCAAGGTCGACCGTCGCGACGGCGCCGTGAAGACGACGTACTACGGCCCGAAGAACTTCGCGTACGAGGAAGAGCTGGAAGGCGAGCTCGACGCTCTGAACAAGCGCTTGAACGACCCCAGCATTGGCTACAAGGAGTCGCAGACTTTGCGCGCCGAGCTAGGCCCGCGAGCTTCCGAGCTGAAGAAGGAGCTGGCCGAGAACATCGACATCAAGTACGGCATCCCGATGGAGCTGTCGATCACGCCCGACGATGCTGGCAAGTACGACGTCAAGTTCGGCGACCAGAGCCAGAAGCTGGCGGTCGGTGATTGGTCCGACTTCTACCACTTGACCTTCTCGCTGACGCCGATGGTCAAGGTACACGGCGTGACGCGCTGCAAGCTGGTTAGCGACCAGCCCGACTTGAAGCTGTTCATCAACACGCTGGACATCGCGCCCGAGTCGCCGCCGTTCTGGCAAGAGGTGACGTCACCCGCCGACTACGCGGCCTCGCTTGCGAGCGGCGGCAGCTTCGAGACCTACGGCTGGGCCTGCATGACGATGCCGTTCAAGGACGGCGAGATCGGCCCCGAGCTCTTGCTCGAAGACATCGAGTTCACGTTCAAGTGGCGCGAGCGCCTGTTCTTCGACCAGCTGGCCCGTGGCGACTGGCGCCTGTTGATGGGGGTCTTCTCGACGCCCGATCGCGTCCAGCACATGACCTATCAGTACTACGACGAAGGGCACCCGATGTACGACCCCGAGGTCGCCAACCGCGAGATCGAGTTCTTCGGCGAGACGATCAAGTTGAAGGAAGCCGTACCGGCGATCTTCAAACAGGTCGACCGCGTTGTCGGCCGTGTCCTCGACGAGGTCCTGCAGCCCGGCGACGAGCTGATGATGTGCGCCGACCACGGCTTCCAGACCTTCCGCCACCAGGTCAACATCAACAACCTTCTGGCCGAGACGGGCTTCTTGGTGTTGAAGCCGGGCGTGTCCGTGACGGACGGCTCTTCCTTGATGAGCTACGTCGACTGGTCGAAGACGCGCGCTTACTCGATGGGCCTTGGCTTTGTATACCTGAACCTGCGCGGCCGCGAGAAGAACGGCATCGTGGCTCCCGAGGACGTTGACGCGACGGTCGCCGAGTTGAAGGCGGCCATGCTGGCATGGACCGATCCGGATACCGACAAGCCGGTACTCGACGACGTGTACGTGACCTCCGAGATCCACTCGGGCGATTATCTGAAGGACGAGTCCGAGCTGATCATGGGCTTCACGCCGACCTACCGCGTCTCGTGGAAGACCACCAGCGGCAAGATCAAGTTGGTGGACGGCGAGGGCGGAGCGGTGCTGGGCCCGGTCGTCGAGGACAACACCTCGCCGTGGTCCGGTGGGCACCCGTCCGTGGCCGAGCCGGCCGTGCGGGGCCTGTTCTTCTCGAGCAAAGCGGTCGAGCTGCCCGAGGGCGGCCCGCGCCTCTTGCACATCGCGCCGACGGTCCTGTCGATGCTCGGTGTCGAGATTCCCGCTGAGATGGATTTGCCGCCGCTGAAGGTGAAGTAGGTCAGAGGCGTTAGGTTGGCGGGATGAAGATCCCGCAACTTGGTGCCGTACTTGTTCTCTTGGCCGCTTGCGCGGCGCCGCGCTTCCCTGAGAGTGCGGACGGATACAGCCGGATCGACGAGCCAAAGGATTGGCTCGTCGATCCGGATTCGTTTAGGGCCACGCTGAAAGTGGCCGCCTCAGAGATCGTGATGCAGAACGGGCTCGTGCGCCGCGTCTGGCAAGTGAAGCCCGGCGCCGCGTGTGTCTCGCTGGACGACCTTGTCTCGGGTGCGTCTCTGATTCGAGCCGTCGAGCCGGAAGCGGCCCTGGTTCTTGATGGGACGCACTACGACGTCGGCGGATTGCAAGGGCAGCCGGATCGAGCGTTTCTGACTCCCGAGTGGCTCGCCGCGATGCAGCCGATCGAGGGTGCGTTTCAGCTTGTGGAGGTGCACCAAGTCGGGACGCGAGAGCGCATGGACTGGAAGCGCGTGCGGCACACCGCTCCGGGAGCCGCTTGGCCGCCTCCGGGGGTCGGGCTGGTGCTGGACTTTGCGGCTCCTGAAGGCAGCGCGCACGCGGGCGTGATCGTGCGCGTTCACTACGAGCTGTATGACGGGCTGCCCGTGTTCTCGAAGTGGGTCGAGGTGGTGAATGGCAGTGGGCGCGAGGTCGAGCTGGACCGGCTGACGACCGAGCGACTGGCGATTGTCGAGGACTCGAACTGGGTCGAGGCGCGCGACGGCGTGGCGCGCCCGGTGCCGCGGACGCTGCATGTGGAGACCGACTACGCGTTTGGTGGATTCGTGCCCGAGAACGCGATGCGCAGCGTGGTGACGTGGCGCGCGGACCCCGCATTTGGCACACAGGTCAACTATCAAAAAGTGACTCCGTGCCTGTTGGTTGTTGAGCCCGAGCGCGGTCCTGACGTGCTTCTGGCCGCGGGCGAGACGCTGAGCAGCTTGCGCGCGTTTGAACTCGTGCAAGACTCGACCGACCGCGAACGCCAAGGGCTCGCGCGGCGCAGGATGCTGCGCGCGATGGCGCCGTGGGTGACCGAGAATCCGCTGATCTTGCATGTCGTCAGCAGCGACCCCGCGGTTGTGAAGACGGCGATTGATCAGGCGCACGAGTGCGGCTTCGAGATGGTGAGCTTGTCGTTTGGCAGTGGGCTGAACATGGAGGACGAGTCCGATGCGAACCTCGCGAAGTTCAAGGGGCTGGTGGACTACGCGGCGGCGCGTGGGATCGAGCTGGGTGGGTACTCGCTCTTGGCAAGTCGGCGGATTGCGCCCGATGGCGACAACTGCATCAATGCCGAGACGGGCAAGCCCGGTGGGCAGACGTTTGGGTTTGCCCCGGCGCTTGCCTCTGCGTGGGGGACCGAATATCTGCGGAAGCTGCGCCAGTTCTTTGATGCGACGGGGTTCATGCAGTTCACGCACGACGGCAGCTATCCCGGTGATTGGGACGCTGCGGAGCGGCCGCCTCTGCAGCGCGGGCTTGATGACTCGCAGTGGGTGCAGTGGAAGTTGATCACGGGGTTCTATCAAGAGCTGCGCGCGAAGGGCGTGTATCTGCGCGTGCCGGACTATTACTACCTAGCGGGCTCGAACGAGTGCGGCATGGGGTATCGCGAGACCAACTGGTCGCTGCCGCGCGCGCAGCAGGTGTTGCACACGCGGCAGAATATCTATGACGGGACGTGGACAAAGGCGCCGTCGATGGGCTGGATGTTCGTGCCGCTGACTCAGTATCACGGCGGCGGTGAGGCGGCGACAATCGAGCCATTGGATGAGCACCGCGACCACTACGCGGCGATGCTCGCCAGCAACTTGGGGCTTGGTGTGCAGGCGGTGTATCGCGGGCACCGGTTGTATGACACCGAGCGTGTTCGCGACCTCGTGAGCGCGTGGGTGGCTTGGTACAAAGCGCACCGCGACATTCTCGAGAGCGATGTCGTGCACGGGCGCCGCGCCGATGGGCGCGACGTGGACTGGATGCTGCACGTGGGGCCGGAGCTCGACGAGCGCGGTTTGCTTGTGGTGTTCAATCCTCTAGACGAGGACGTGACACGCACGTTGCGCGTGCCGCTGCACTACACGGGGATTCGTGGCAGCGCGATGGTCGCGCGCGGCGAGGGGCCGGGGCCCGCTGGGGCCAGCGAAGAGGTCGCTTTGACGGCGGATGGGAGCCTCGTGTTGGAGGTCCCCGTTCCGGCGGGCGGGATGAGCTGGTTTGTGTTGCGGTAACCGGGTTTGGCGGCTTAGTGCAGAAGCCAGATGCCGCCGCCGAGGCCGTCGAGTTTTGTGATCTCGTACTGGTCCTTGAGCGCGGTTTCGATGGCGCTGATGTAGGCATCGCTGCCGGGGTACTCGGTGACGAGCGTGGTGTAGCTGCGGTCGAGCAGCATCGTGGAGTGGGTCTTGGTCTCGAGGATCTCGATGACGGCGAGCGCCTTTTGGGCGAACTCGGCGGGTGAGTGGCCGTTCTCGAGCGCACCCTTGAGGAAGGGGAGCAAGGATGCCTCGTGGATCGTGGGGGCAATCGGCGTGACGGACTGACCGTTGGGGTCGATGCTGAAGAGGAGGTGCGGCTCGGGGTGGCCGAGGAAGGCGGCTTCGGCGGCGTGCGCGCGCTGGGTGGTGCGGTTGACGATGTCGGACTGGTCGAAGGCGAGGACCTCGCGGCGCGCGTCGGTGGCTTGCAATAAGAGAAGCCCCAAGGTGGTGGCCGTGGCCCAGCGTAGCTTTGCGATAGGCATCGGGCGCGCGAGGACGACTTGGATGCCAAAGGCGGCGAGGACGCCGAGGAACGTGGCGGTGCCGAGGCTGTAAGCGCCGCGCTCGGAGACGCCCCAGACCAGGAAGAAGGCCAGGCTTGGCAGGATGAGGGTAAGGAGTGCGAGGGTGCGGGTGGAACTCCACAGGCCGCTATGGGGGCGGCGGATGGCGTACCAGGCTCCGACAAGAACGGGCAGCCAGAGGAGCGCAAGCGGGCGCAGCCAGCCGTTCCAGAGGCCGGCGAGCAGGTGGCCTTGCATGTGCGCGGTGACTTGGCTGCTTGAGGAGCCGAAGCTCTCGGCAAGCGTGACGTCGCGCATGCGGGCGGCGATCACGAGTGCGAGTCCGAGTGCGATGGCGATCGCGGGTGCGACTCCGCCAAAGAGGGCGCGCAGGCTGAGGGGCTCGGCGACACGGCGGCGGCCGACTTGGGCGAGGAAGAGCCAGCCGGGGAAGAGCAAGAGGCCGGACTGATGTGAGAGGAAGACCAGCGGCAGGCAGGCGGCCATTAGGAGCGTGGCGAGAACGGGGCGGCGCCACGGTCCGAAGAGGGTCACGAGGGCGACGAAGCCAACGATGGCGAAGTGCGGGGCGTGGACTTCGGTTGTGTCGGCGAAGAACCAGATCGGTGGGCTGATCGCGAGGAAGGCTGCGGCCAGAGCGGCGGCGGTGCGCTGGATACCAAAGGCGCGCGCGACGAGGAAGGAGGCGGCGATGCCGAAGGAGGCGGACAGCTGCGAGAGCGCTAGTAGGGTCGCGGCTGGGTCGAGCGAGACCCCGAGGGCAAACAGCACATCGTGAAGACCGCGCGCGAGGGGCAGGTAGAGCGCGTGGATGTAGACAACCTCGCCGAACTCGCGCGCGGCAAAAAGCGAGATCAGCATCGAGCCGTCGCCGAAGACCCGCGCTATGGGGGTCGCGACAAACAGCGCGAGTGCGCAGAGCCCGAGCCCGACCGCCCAGGCTGCATCACCTAGGCGCACGGGCTCCGGAGAGGAGGACGGGAGGGAAGCCATGCCATCCTCTTAGACGACAACTAGGCCCCAGTGACGCCAGATTCATTCGAACGTTCTCCTTCAATCGGCCGCGAATGCTCCATGGGACCCAATTTGGCACGCTGCGCCTTCGCGGCAGGGATCTTCTCAGTCGCCGAAGTAGCCGAGCTCTTCGAGGGCGTCCTTGTGGACGAGCTCGGGGGTATTGGCGCGGGGGAAGTCCTTGGCGGCGGCGCGGGCGGCCTGCAGGCGCGTGTCGAGCGTTGCGCGCAGCTCGCTGGTGAGCGCGGGGTCGGTGTCCGCGCGGTTCAGGCCCTCGGTCGCGTCGGTTTCGCGGTCGAACAGCAGCGTGGTGTCCGAGGCGCGATGGTCGATCAGCGTGGCGGAGTCGGTGCGCAGGCTCCACAGTGGGCGGTCGCCGGCGGAGCGCGTGAGTGCGGGCCGGCCGGTGGGCTCGTTTGCCTGGACCTGCTGCCAGAAGCTGGGCGCTTTTGCATCGCCCGGGAAGGCGATGTCGAAGAGCTCAGCGAGGCTCGGTGCAAGGTCCTCGGTGGAGATGACGTGCGGGTAGGTGCCGGTGGGCGCATCTGCGCCTTTAGGGAAGGCCACGATCAGCGGCACGTGTGCGAGCTCGTCGTTCACGCCGCCACCGTGCAGAATGATGCCGTGTTCGGCGAACGCCTCGCCGTGGTCCGACGTCAAGACGATCACCGTGTGGTCGAGGCCGTGCCCGTCCTCGCCGGCGAGGGTCTCGAGCAGCTTGCCGAAGAGCGAGTCCGCGTAGTGTACACCGGCGTCGTAGCGGCGGCGGATACGCTGGACTTCGGGTGTGCTCGCCGTCAGATCGCGGCGCTTGGAGAGGCTGGTGAGGGCGGGCGTGAGGCCTTCGTCGCGCGGGACTTCGCTCGCGCCAAACAGCTTGTCGTGGGGAGCGGGCGGATCGTACGGCTGGTGCGGAGGCAGCAAGTGCGCGTACAGAAGCCGCCGCTGGCCCTCGTTGTGCTGCCACCACGCGCCCGCGTCGGGGATCAACGTCTCGGGCAGGCTGTGCCGCTCGAACTTGTCGCGGAAGTAGTGGCGGAACGTGTCGAAGCCTTGGTCGAACCGGCCTTCGGTTGAGATGTTGGGGTTCGACGAGAGCGCGCAGGTGGCAAAGCCGGCGCCCTTGAAGGCCTCGGCCAGCGTCAGGTGATTTTGGGACAGCACGTTGCTGCTGAGGCCGAGGACACCGTGGGTCGCGGGACTTGTGCCGGTGAACAAGGATGCGGTGGACGCAAGCGTGTAGCTGGCGCTGGCAAACGCTGCGGTGAAGTTGAGGGCGGTGTGATCCCGCGTCCCGGTCGCAAAGGCGTCAATCTGGGGGCTAATCGCCGTTTCGCTGCCGTTGGGCTGATAGCCAAACAGCCCCAAGTGGCCCGCCGGGAGCGCGTCGAGCACGACGACCACGAGGTCCCAGTCGGCCGCTTGTTCCGGCTTGTCGCTGCTGCACGAGCTCAGCACAAGCAGGCCGAGCGCAGCGATGGTGGCGGCGAGCCGCATGTCTAGCCTTTCACCTTCAGCGCGAGCGACATGGCGAGGCCCACAAGGCCGCGCGCGGTCTTCGAGTGTGCGGACGTGAGCGGTGTCTTGCGCCAGCGGCCGGACTTCTCGGTCAGGTAGTCAATCCACATGTCGTCAAGGCCGTCGTTCAGCTGCCACAGCGGCTTGGCCGCAGCGATGCGATCCAAGAGACGCGCGAAGCCCACGCGCTTCATCGCGTCCATGTGCGCGATGACGCCGGGCGCGGCGTCATCGGGGAAGTCGCCGAGCAGCTCGATCTCGTGGGTTGCAAGCGAAGTGGCGGCGACTTCGTTTCCGTCCTTCGTGATGCGGAAGCCACAGCAGCGACCGGCCTCGAATCGGCAAGTCAGCAAGAGATCGCCGGGCGCAAGTTCCGCATCGCCGGGATCGGCGAGGGCGCCGCGTTCGCACTCGAGCCGGAAGCCGCCCGTGGGGTAGTTGCGCGGCTCGTTGATTCGGGCTGTCGCTCCGTTCGCGAAGAAGTAGTCGCGCTCAAAGCGCGCCTCGCCGGTCGCGGTTTTTGTGCCAAGCGCGCGGCGGCGCGCGCGCAAGAGTTGCATGTCACAGAGCAGCGTCTTCGCGAGGGCCACGCCGTGGTAGGCGAACGCCGAGCGGTCGAGGGTCAACCGCTTGCGCCGGCCGAGAGGACCGGCCACTTCCTTGACCGCGTCGAGCCAGGGCAGCGTCGACATGTCCTCGGCAACCCAGACGGCGCTGAACGCACGGAACAGCTTCGCCGCCGCCATGTGCTTGAAGTACAGGACCGGTGTGTCGATCAAGAGCGCGGGCGCGCGGTCGTGGCACGCGGCGGCATGTTCCGCAAGCTGCGCAAGGACCGCGGGCACGGCGCCCTTCGACACGCAGATGTAGATCAGGTCGGCGGCGGCGACGGTCGCGGTGTCGAGCCCGGCAAGCGCGGTCACGTCGAGCGCTTCCGAGGCCGGCTCGCCGATTTTGTCCTCGGCGAAGATCTGCTTCGGTTTGCGCGAGTAGATGCCCGCGATGTGGAAGGCGTCCGGACGTGAGAACAGCGCCGGCAGAGCGGCGCGGCGCACGCGCTGGCCCGAGCCGATGACGAGGACCGAGAGGCTCAAACCGAGGCCTCGGTTTCTTGCGTCAAGTGCTCGGCCAAGCGAATCGCCAAGGCGACGATCGTGTAGGTCGGGTTCGCGCAGCCGGAGGTCGGGAAGACCGAGGCGCCGGACATGTAGAGGTTGTTGGTGTCGCGCACGAGGAGATCGGGGGTGCAGACCGAGGTGGCCGCATCGGTGCCCATACGGGTCGTACCGATGTGGTGTGAGGCGTCTTGGTCGATTGGCCAGGGGGCGTCATTTGGAAGTGTCGTGAGGTCGCCTTCCAACGTGCCGAGCCCGACGCGCTCGAGTTCGCTTCTAAGAACCGCGTGTAGTCGCAGAAGCGAATCGCGATCGCGCTGGGACGTGTCGTGCATTACGCGCGGCAGGCGCGAGCCCAGCTCGTCGGTCTCATCGCTTAGCTCGACGCGGTTTTGGAGGCGCGGCTCCATCTCCATGAAGTTGCGCACGCGCACGCGCCGAATAAGTGGCCCGCCGCGGTCGAAGATGCGGCTCTTCACGTAGCTCAAGACACTCGGCAGATGGCGCAAGAGGCGCGCAACAAGCCCGAAGTACGACAGCTGCTCTTCGTCGAGCTCGGAGTCGTCGCCGGTCTCGGAGTAGTCGCGCAGCTCGATCACGGCGTCCTTCTTTGAGCGCTTCCAGAACGTCATGATCAGGCTCGAGCGCTTGACGAGATGCACAAGCGCCTCGACGCCGCGGTTGTCGCTCCACGGGAACAGCGGCTCGAAGCGCACGTAGCTGTTGACGAGCTCGCCGTCGCGCTCGGTGGCGTCGGTCAAGCGCAGACCGCCGTAACCCGCAAACCCCGAAGCGATGCAACCGAAGTAATACGGCAGGCTGCGCGTGGGCTCGGCGAGCTGCACGATGCCCGCGTAGTTCTTCGTGTGGTTCATCATGTAGTGCCCGGCCAGGTCGCCACCCAGGCCGGACAGCAAGAGGAGCCGCGCGTTCTCGATGCCGCCCGTGCCGATCACAAATCGCGTGCCCGTGAGGCGAAGGGCGGCGCCGTTCGAGGTCTTGGCGAGCGCCGCTTCGACGCGGCCTGCTGTGTGCTCGAGCTGCGTCACCGACGCGTCGAAAAGTAGCGTGACGTTGTCGTGTTCGTAGATGTGCGCGAGCTCTTTGCCGAAGTCCTGCGGCTCGGCGGCGGCGAGGAACAGCTTCTCTTCCAAGCCGTTCCACTTGGGCTGAAAGTCGCGCTTTTGGCGGACGGCGGTGAGCGGCCCGCTTCCGTTTGGATCGAAGTCGGCGGGCGCGGCGAAGCGGTAGCGCGCGGCGGCGGCCGCGTAATAAGGATCAAGCGCGGCGCGGTCCAGCGGCCAGCCGGGAACCTCGAGCCAGGGGCGCGACTCGAGCTCGATCGGGTCCATCGGCGACGACAGGCCGGACCACGTCGTCGACGCGCCGCCCAAGACGCGCTCGCGCGAGTGCGGCTTGATGCGGATGCCCTCAAACGGCGCTTTGCGCAGGCGATCGGCGAAGGCCCAGGGCCTGCGGCGGCCACTCTCGAGCACGCAGATCTTCAAGGTGGGGGCCAGCTTCAAGAGCTCGGCCACGACCACGCTGCCAGCCGGTCCGGTGCCCACGACGACGAGGTCGAAGTCGCTGTTGGTCGGCGCGGCGTCCGTGGAGAGGTCGAGGATCATGGCCGCTACTTTAGCTTAGGCGCGTCCTCGGCTATGGTGCTCGGATGAGAATCCACCACACGAACAGCAGCAACTCGGGATCGCGCGCATGAGCTTTCATTGGAAGGTGCTGCTTTGGATGGTGGCTGGCGTCGTCGTGGGGCTCGGGATGCAGTACGGGCTCGACGGGCCCGCGTACTCGGGTGCGACGTTCCGTGCGGCCGATCAGGCGGACGGCGTGGTCTATGTCTCAGGACACGGGCCCGCGGCTTCGGCAGAGACGCGCGGGCTGGTTCCCGGCACGCGCATCACGTCGGTGGTGACACACCGCGGCGCTAAGGACGAGGCGCACTTCGACTTGAACACGCCAGCTGACTTCGAGGGCGCGCTTGCGGGCACTGCGAACGGGGACGTGCTGTGGCTCGAGCGCGAGGGCGCGGACCCGATCCCGCTGAACCTGAAGCTCGACCCGGCCTCGCCGCGCGCGAAGGCGCTCGCGCCGTTCAAGTTCGTGGCCGACATCTTCATGGCGCTCTTGAAGATGCTGATCGTGCCGCTGATCTTGACCTCGATCATCACGGGCGTCGCGGGTGTCGGCGCGATGAAGGACCTGAAGCGCCTTGGCACGAAGACGTTTGCGTATTACATCGGCACGAGCCTCGCAGCCGTGTTGATCGGTCAGATTATCGTGACCCTGTTCCGACCTGGCATTGGCGCCGAGCTGGGGTTGTCGCCACTCGTTGGCACCGACATGGCGCCCGACGCCAGCTTCATCGATGTGCTGAAGCGCATGGTGCCGACGAACATCTTCTCGTCGCTGTCCGAGAACGGGCAGATGCTGAGCGTGATCTTCTTCGCACTCTGCTTCGGCGCGTTCATCACGCGCGCGGCCGCTCCGCATAAGGAGCGCATGACCGAGTTCTTCGAGAGCGCCTACGCGGTGATGATCGCGATGGCCGAGGGCATCTTGAAGCTGCTCCCGTACGGCGTCTTTGCGCTGCTTGTCGGCGTCGTCGCGGGCACCGGGTTTGGCGTCTTCAAGCCGCTGCTCTTGTACATGGCGACCGTCTTGACGGCGCTCTTTGTGCATGCCTGCATCACGCTGCCGTGCGTCTTGAAGTTCGTCGGCGGCGTCTCGCCAAGGAAGTGGTTCGCGGCGATGAGCCCTGCCTTGATGACCGCGTTCAGCACGTCGAGCTCGAGCATGACTCTGCCGGTCACGCTCGACACCGTCGAGAAGCGCGGCAAGGTCTCGAACAAGATCGCGTCGTTCACGCTGCCGCTCGGCGCGACGATCAACATGGATGGCACCGCGCTGTACGAGTGCATCGGCGTCGTCTTCTTGGCGCAGTACTACCAGGACACGGGCCAGTTCACGCTGACCTTGGGCATGCAGGCGACGGTGGTTGTGATGGCGCTTCTGGCGAGCATCGGCGCGGCGGGGATTCCGTCGGCGGGGCTTGTGATGATGCTGACGATCCTGACAACGCTTGGTCTGCCCGTGGAAGGCGCGGCGCTGATCTTGGCGGTCGACCGGCCGCTCGACATGTTGCGCACCGTGGTCAACGTGTGGTCGGACTCGTGCGGCGCGGCGGTGGTTGCGGCGAGCGAGGGCGAGCTGCAGCTCGAGTAAGCTGCTACTTCGGTGCGACGTTCACCATCCAACTCGAGAACGACTGCAGGAAGGCGCGGAAGCCGTCCAAGTGCTCGGGCGGGAAGCCGTAGTTGGCCTCGGCATCGTCCAAGACGGCGCTGAAGCAGGCGAGCCACGTTTGGCGCGCGGCCTCGTCGATCTCGAACGGGATGTGCCGCGCGCGCATCTGCGGTGGGCCATAGGTCATCGAGAACAGGGGCCGGCCTCCGAGCAGCTGCACGAAGAAGGCCGCCGAGCGCTCGGACGCGGTCTGCATGTCGTCCGGGAACAGGTGCCGGGCATCGCTTGTGTCCAGCCGCTTGTACAGATCGCTGAGCATCTGAAACACGCCCTTCTCGCCGATCGCGGCCAGGATCTCGGGCGCGGGGCGCGGGCTGCGGGGCGGGCCACCGGGCGGCGTGAAGACGGGGAGTTTGCGGGGAGAGCTGGACATGAGCGGGATTCTACCCGCGTAGGGCCCAGGAGGCTCGCCTCGCGCTGCGCGTACCACTATCATGGCGCGATCAATCAATGGTCCCCGGGCGCGGCACGAGCTGCGGAGGGGGCTGCCCGCCGAGTCGTTTTGGAGATGAACACGATGACCGAGACCAGTTTGAACGAACGCATCACACGCCTTCTGGCTTACATGCTGCGCCACCAGCCCGCCGACTTTGATGTCGAGCTTAACGCCCAAGGCTTTGGCGTTGTCGACGACGTGCTACGCGCCCTGATCGAGCGTACCGGCGACGACATCGAGGTCGCGGACCTCGAGGCCGCGATCACCGCTGGTGGACGCCAGCGCTACGAGATTGTGGACGGCAAGATCCGCGCGCTGTACGGCCACTCGATCGAGATCGATCCGGGTGAGTCCGCCGAGCCGCCGGCCTCGTTGTTCATCGGCTTGCCCGCGCGCGATCAAGAGCGCATGGAGCGCTTTGGTTTGCGCGGCGGACGCCGTCGCTTCTTGCACCTGTCGCTGACGAAAGAGGAAGCGAAAGAGACGGGCGCGCGCACGGCCATCGAGTACATCGTGGTGGAGGTCAACGCGACCGACGCATGGGAGCAGGGCGTGGACTTCCACGACCGCAAGAGCATTTGGCTGGCGCCCGAGCTGCCCAGCTACTCGCTCAGGGTCCTGAAGGCATTTGATGACGGCAGCGATCCGGCCGAGCGCCAGCGAGAAGCTGGACGTGGTCGCCGCGAAGGCGGCGGCGATCGTGGTGGCCGTGGCCGCGGAGATCGCGATCGCGGAGGCGACCGCGGTGGCCGTGGCCGTGGACGTGGCCGCAGCGGCGGACGCGATGAGCGCCCGCGTCGCGACGAGCGTCCTGCGCAGGCCGAACGAGTCGAGGCGCCTCAGGCTGCCCCGGCCCCGGCCCCCGCACCCGCACCCGCCGCCGCCCCTGCACCCAAGGCTGCACCGGCGCCGAAGCCGACGCCCGCCCCGAAGAGGGAGGCCGCTCCCGCGAGTACCGGCGGTGGGTTTGGAGCTGGACTTGTCGACGAGGCTCCTGCTCCGAAACCCAAGCGGGCGCCGAAACCGAAGCCGGCTCCGAAGAAGGCCCCCGAGCCGGCGCCCGCGCCGGCACCGGCACCGGCACCGGCACCTGAACCGCCCGCGGGTGGCGGCTTCGGCGCCGGGATCTAAGAGCCCACCGGGCTCACATGCGCCAGCCGACCGCCAAGCCCACCTTGCCGATCCTCGCGGAGTTGCCAGCCGGCTACTTCGTCGAGGAGGCACCGGGGGGCGTCTTGGCTGTCGAGGCAGGGAGCGCGGCGGCGCTCCACAGCCTGGGTTTTGGACCCGAGACCGATGGGCAACTGGAGGCCTCCGACCTGCACGGTCGGAGGCCTCTATTTGAGTTCCGAATGGGGGACGAGCGCCTGGTCCTGAGGCGCTTCCATCATGGCGGGCTTTTGCGCTGGGCCACCGGCGCGCGCTTCTTGGATGCCGAGCGACCGTTCCGCGAGTTGATCCTGGCGGACGCCCTGGCAAAGAGTGGCATCGCCACGCCCGAGGTCATTGCCGCGCGCGCCCGGTTCGCGAAGGGTGGTGGCTGGTATCTCGACTTGGTCACGCGTCGCGTCGAAAACAGCGTGGACTTGGGGCTCGTGCTTGAGCGCTTGGGGCGCGGTGAGCTCCCCGATCAAGTTCGTCGCTCGCTGGCTCATGCTCTGGGTGCACTTCTGCGCCGGCTGCATGGCTTTGGCCTTCTGCATGCGGACTTGCAGCCGCGCAACCTCTTGGTCAGCGAGGCCGATCTGGTCGAGGCGGTCACGGAACCGCTTCTGTGGGTGATCGATCTCGACCGCTCGGCGTTCGTCGGTAGCCTGAGTGACGAGGAGCGGCGCGCGAACCTACGCCGGTTGTTCCGCTCGGTTGAGAGGCGCGGCAAGGACAAGGCCACGCTTCTACGGCCGGTCGACTACGCGCGCTTCTTCAGTAGCTACGACCCTGGACGCAAGACGTGGAAGGGAGATTGGCGCCGCATCGCGGCGGACCACGCACGCCACGGCCCGGCGCATTTCATCGGCCAACTGTTCGAGCGCTCCTTCAGTGACGGAACGCGCAGGCTCGGCGGCTAACGCTTTCACTTCGCGCGCTTCGCTCCGATGGCATGCCCCAAGAACGCCAGCGCGAACGCGGCTCCTGCGATGCCGTGGGTCCAGTTCAGGAGCTTTCCATCAACCGGTGGCCACGCGTTTAGCCACGCACCGCTAAGAACAAGGACCGCCACAAGCGTCGCAACGACTGCGCCAGAGATCCGAGCGATGCGGGCGGACGAAGCTGCATGCCACTTCGGCCGCGCATGCGCCGCCAGCACCATCCCCATGCCCAGGGCCAAGAGCGGGCCCAAGAGCGCATGCAGCGCTTCCGTTGTGCCTTGCCACGGGTGGTTGTAAGCGCTGAACGGATCGACGGGGTCCACCCAATACCGCATCCAAGCCTGCCCAAGCCCCGTGGCCGCCGTCGCCAAAACGATGAGCCAAGTGAAGACCTTGCCACGCCGGCTCACAGCGCTTCTCCAAAGTGCGCAGCCCACGCGGAGGTCACGCGAACGGGCTTGTCCATGCCCGCGCCGAAGCGCGCCGCGATGCCGAGCTCTTTGCAAAGCGACCAAGCCTCATCCGGGCCCAGCACGTACAGCGCTGTGGCCAGTGCATCGGCCTCGAGCGCCGTCGGCGCAAACACCTGCACCGGCGCGTGGGGGGCGACCAAGTGGCCCGTGCGCGGGTCGACAATGTGCGAGCGTGGTCCCGAGTGCGCGCCGGTGACCGGACGCTCGCCATCGCCGCTGGTCGCCAGCGAGCCGCCTTGAAGCTTCAGGCTGACGAACTCGTCGCGACTCTCGATCGCAGCGGACTCGTCGCCGAACACAAGCACCTGGCCGCCGAAGTTCAACACGCCGCTGGTGACCCCGCGGCCCTGCAACAGCACAGCCAAACGATCCAGTGTCGCACCCTTGGCGCTGGCGCCCAGGTCAACGGCCACCCCGCGCCGCGTGAGGCGCACGCCTGCCTCGGTAAACTCAAGCCACTTGGTCCCGCACTGCGAACGCGCCGCCACCAGCGCCGCTTCGGCCGGCGCGGGGCCGGCCGCTTTCACGAGCTTGACCAGCGCGCCGGCAGTCGGATCAAACGCGCCGCGGGTGCGCTCGGACAGGGTCACAGCTTGGACCAACAGCGCGCGCGTCTCGGGCGCAACCGCCACGGGCGCGCCGCTGGCTTGCGCATTCAGTTGCGCGACGTCGCTCGTGGCAAGGAACGGACTGAAGAGGCCTTCGAGGCGCTTCGCCTCGGCGAAGGCGGCATCGGTTGCGCCAAGCAGGTCTTCGCGCGCAAGGCTGCTTGGCAGCGTCAAGCTCAGCGGCGCGTTCATGTGGACCTGCACGCGGACAAAGGGCCCGCCCGAGGCGATGGGGAGCACGGGCTCCTCGGCAGGCGCCGGGCTTGCGGACACCACGGCGACGTTTGGAATCGCGGCCAAGACATCCAAGAGATCCGCGACACCGTCGGTGACCGCGCGGCATGAGATCGTGGCACCCGCGATGTTGCGGATGTCGTCGTCGAGTTTCAACTTGGACGCCGCGTCCTTGCCTTCAAATTGGCGCCGGAAGACCGCGCGGCCGATCTCGCCGCCGTGGCTCTCGCGGTACGCGAGGACCTCGATCCCAAGCACCTCGCCCGCCGCGTCGACGGCCAGCATGTACGTGATCGGTCGCGCCTTGCCCATCACTTCGGAGACGACGGCATACCCGAGAACCGCGCCATCCTTGCGCGCAACGTGCCGGAACAGATGCCGCGGCGTTCGGCCGCGGCGCAGCTTCAAGCCGTCTGGCTCCGCAACCAGCCCGAGCTCTTTTGTGATCGCATCTGCGCCCGGGAAGAAGCTCTTGAGCGCCTCTTCCTGGGTGGGGAAATCCACAGCGGGAGCCGCAAAGAGGGCCGCTTCGGAGACAAGGAGCAGCCCAGCGGCTGCGGCAATGGTGGACTGAGCGTTCATTACAGGTAGCTAGTATGCAAGCAGAGTCCAGCCGATGCCGAAGTTCAGCTGGTTCGAGCGTACATTCGTATCGTCGTCCAAGAACTGATAGTCGGCTTTGAAGACGAAGTTCGGAGTCGGCCACCACGCAAGGCCCACAGTGGTCTCATTGCGTGCGGCGGCGGGGTTGCTGGCGCCTCCGGTGGCGAGCTTGTCGAGCGTGTCGTACTCCTCAAGTCGCACAAAGCCAACGAGATCGGCATCGGGGAAGCGATCGCTTGGCTCGGGCGCGCCGAAGGCCTCGAACAAGTGGTAGCCAGCTTCAAGATACCAGCCAGATTGCTCTTCACCGACGTTGCCGCCAAACGCTGCATTCAGGTCGTCCGCACCGCTGACGTGGCTTTGGGCTAACACCGCGCGCAGGTCGAGAGGCCCGCGGCGATACTCGCCGTCGAGCGAGCCGATGTCAACGCGCGCATCCACGCCCGGGTTCGAACCCTTGTTGCCATTGTTCGCGCCACCCGAGTAGAACGAGCCGCCAAGTCGAAGGCCAGCAAGGTCTTCTGGGCGCCAATCGAGCCGCCCCGAGACCGCCGGGTCGGACAGCCCCGGGCGCTCGTTCAAACGCCCACCGCGGATGCCGTTCTTGTCGTCGAAGCCCGAGCCGTCGAGACCGCTTGTCAGCTGCAGCTCGTACGAAAACGACTCCGCGAAGCGGCCCCATACGCCGATGCCGTCCTGGCTCCATGTGCTGGGGATGATGAACTTGTCGAGGTTCGGGCGCTCGACGCCGAAGAACGTCGTCGGCTCGTGGCGGTAGTTGATGATGCCAAGCGGATTCAGCATGCGGCCGATGCGCAGCCCCGAAGTCGAACCGATTTCAATGTCGGCGTACAGCTGCTCGAGGCTGATCTCGCCTTGGCCTTCCATGACGAAGCCGTGCTCAAGCTCGGTCTCGGAGTGCAGCGAGATTCCGCTGCCGAAGTCGTAGCCAAGGTAGATGACGAAGCGGTGGGGGTCGGAAGACTTGGCACCGTCCTTGACGAAGGAAGAGTGGTACTCGCCATATCCGCCCACGTGCAGAGGCGAAGCGCTCGCGTCTGACGTCGAGCTTGCGCGCGCGTCGAGCTCGGCGAAGAGCACGTCGATCTTAGCGTTTAGAGCCGCGATCTCGGCGGCGTTGGCGCTGCTGTCGGCGGGCGTGGTTTGCTGCGCGGAGGCAGTTGCAGCGAAGAGCAGGAGCGCGGCGGAGCCAAGCGTCTGGGGGCAAGGGAGTTGGAGGTTCATGGCCTGAAAGCGGGTGAGGATTCACCCGGAATGTCATAGTTATTGGGAGGGATTCGGGTGCAAGTCGCGTGGCATGGTTGATGCCGCACGCCCTGAATATACTGAGATTGAGTCTCATGCGGCGATAATACTTGAGAATGATTCTCAAGTATTATCGCCATGGAAGGCCCCCTTTTGGACGTCCGGCAGCTAGCTGCGGGGGAAGACGGGCCCGTCGGGCGAGAGGACGGCTTCCAAGAGGCGCGTTGTGGCGAGCCGGTGGAGGCGGCGCAGGTTCGTGTCCGTTATGCGCTGGTTCGCGCGACGCATCTCGCGCCGGAGCTCGCGGACTGCATCATGGGCGAGCTCGTCGCGATCGGTCTCGTGCAACAGCATCGCGCGCGTGCCGCGGATCACGATGCGGTCGCGTTGCTCGGCGCCGTGCCGTTCGCTCAGCGCGGTTGCGGTGAGCGACAGCTTCTCCGCGGACTCGAAACAGCGCTTTTTCTTGGAAGCGGTTGCCGTGCGGGACCGCGCCAGGTGAACGCGCGCACAAATCGCGAGGCCCATCGCTTGCGTGCGGAACAAGCCGATGCGGCCAGCCTCTTCCGCGCTGCGCTCGAGCTCGTTTGCGCCGTCCACGTCGGTGCGCTCAGCGAGCAGGGTGCCGAGCCACAGGCGGGCGAGCGAAACACCGCGGCGGTCCTCGACCTCTTCCGAGATCAAAAGGGCCTCGCGCAGCTGTGTCTCGGCAAGCGCCTCTTGGCCGGAGACGACCAAGAGCCCACCAAGGCGTGCGGAGGCTTCCGCTTCGAGCACGCGCTCGCCGGCGTGGGAGGCTAGCTCGAGCGCCTTCTCGGCCGAGCCCAGAGCGCGCTGCGGGCGACCGAGGTCGCGCCAAATGCGTGCGCGAGCGAGGTGCGCCTCGGCCTTGAGTCCGCCGGGCAAGCGCGTCATGCTTTTGCGTCCGGTGCTGAGTGCGCGGTCGATGGACTTGAGGGCCATATCGGGGCGCGCCGAGAGGATGTCGACCTGGGCCATTGCGACCAGTGCCGCGGCTTTGCAGCCGTCATCGGAACCCGAGTGCTCCAGCGCGTCCTGGGCCACAGCGCGCGCCTCTTCGAGCTGGCCGACCTCGGCGAGGACGCGGGCGAGTAGGGTCTCGGCCTCGGACTGAAGATGCGGGCGGCCGGCGGCGCGTGCGAACTCGATTGCATTCTTGAACAGGCCACGCGCGAGCCCAAACGATGCCGTATCGCGGGCATAGCGGCCGTGCAGCAAGTAGACCCGCGCCGTGCGGGTGGGATCGCCGGACGGATCCACGGCCAGGTCGGCGAGGCGGTCGAGTAACTTGCGCTCTTGCTCGCGCTTCCCCAGCCGGCCAGCCGCTGCAGCAGCGTGCTCGAGAAGTGCCAGCATCAGATCGCGATCGGCGGCTGCGGCCAGCGTGGGATCGGGGTTTAGTTGATCGAGCGCCTCGATGCCCCATTGAGCCAACTGCGAGATGCGCTGCGGCTGTCCACGTGCAACGAGCGCGCGGATGGCGGCGCGCACGGCTTCGACCAAGGCGCGGTGTTGGTGCGCCTCGCGCAAGTGCCAGGCGCGGCGGATGACCGATGTGATCGTGGCATGTTCGCCGGGTCGTGGCGCGAAGCCGGCAGCGGCCTCGACGTGCAGGTGCTCCAGTGTCGCTTTGGTGAGCGTTCCCCGGATCACCTCGCTTTGCGCGGGCCGCACGAAGCGGAAGTGGTCGCTGTGGCCAACAAGCCAGCCGAGGCGTACGAGGTGTGCAAGCCGTGAGGTCAGGTCGACCCGCCGCAGGTCGGGGAAGACACGCCGGATCAGCTTTGGGGTCATGCGCCCGCGCAGAACCGCAAGCCGAGCCAAGAGCGTGCGCGAGGGCCGATCGAGCGTGCGGAAGCGCGACTCGATCGAGTTGCGCAGCGAGCCCGGCAGTGGCAGGTCCTCGGGAGCGATCAAGAGCTGCAGCTTGCCATCTGCCTGAGGCGTGGCGCCGCCGCTGCTCTCGAGGTGACGCATGATCTCGGCGAGCAGCCCCGGGTTCCCGCGACTGCGCTGCATCAGGATTGCCGCGAGTCGCTTTTGAGGCGCGCTGCGCACAAAGGCATGCTGCACAAAACGAGCGACGGCGGCTTCATCAACAGGGCCGAGCTCCAGTACGACGCCGGCCTCTGCTTCGATCTCGGGGTCCGGGGGGGTAGGCAGATCGTCGCGCTCGCCGGCGATGAAGAGCAGCGTCCGCTTGGGATCCCGCGCGGCATGCATCAGTCGAATCAGCACGCGCCGAGTGTCGGGCTCCGCCTCTTGGAGCTCATCGAGGAACAGGATGAGCGGCCCCTCTTCGGCCAGGGCACAGATCCAGTCAAAGAGCGCCTGCGAGACCGAGCCAGGGACCTCGCCGGCCTCGGCCGAGCTGAGGACGCGGGTGAGTGTCTCGACCCCTTTTGGTGGCAGGAGGCGGGCGAGCGTGGCGGTGTGGTGCGCTGCGGGCTCCGCATCGTGCGGGAGGCCCAGCCAGTGGCGGAGGAGCTCGAGCAGCGTGCCAAGCGGGCGTGCCTCGCGCAGGTTTGTGGCGCGGATGGAGAGGAAGAGCGGCGGTGGTGTGGCGCGCCGCGAGCGCGTGGCGAGCTCGCCGACGAGCTCCCATTTGCCGATGCCCTCAGGACCGGTCAGAAGGACAGCACCGGGCCGCCTTGTGGCGCCGGGTTTGAAGGAGCGTGCCGCCAAGGTCTCCAGACGCTCGAGCTCGCGTTCGTGACCGATCAGCGGCCAGCTCCCGCTACGGGCCAAGCTGAAGCCGGCGGTGCGCGAGCTCGTGATCCGCTCGCGCCACCAGTCGGAGGCCTCGCCCTCGGTCGCAATCGCGGCAAGCTGCGCCGCCGTTGGGCGCATGGAGGGCTTCTCGTCGAGCGCAACGGTGGCGAGCTCATCGAAGAACGGCGAGAGGCGCGGCGCCAGACTTGACGCGTGGGGAATGGGGCGCGGGGGCAGCTTGCCAACCGCGCCGCTCACAAGCACCAGGCCCAGCGAGAAGACGTCGGCGGCAGCGCTGGGTGGTCCGCCAGCTTGGCGCTCGGGAGGCATCCACTCGAAGCTACCCGGTTCGTGCCTTGTGTTTTTCTGCCCGAGGCGTGTCGCAAGCCCCAGGTCGAGCAGAAGGGTCGAGCCCTCCACACCCAGACGCAGGTTCGAGGGCTTGACGTCGTTGTGCGCCCAGCCGGCTTCGTGCAAGGCGGCCAACGCGCTTGCCACGTCGGCCGCCATGCGGCGCACGAGTGGCTCCGGAACCGGGCCGCGCGCGAACAGCTCGTCAAGACTGCATCCGGGGATCCACTCCGTCACGATCGTAGGGCTGCCCTCGAAATCGGGCAGCACCGCAAGCGTGCGGACCAGCTGCGGATGACGCAGGCCGAGCCCCAGGCGACCCTCCTGAATCAGGGCCTCGCGCTCGGCCTGGCTGGCCGCGGGCAGCAGCCCTTTCAGCACGATCTCGGTGCCAGCATCAAGCCCCGCAAACGGCCGCGTGAGGCGCGCGCGCTCGACCCGCGCAAGCGCTCCACCCGCTAGGGGCTGGCGCTCTTGGACCTTCGGGGTCAGGGCTCGGGTCTTGGGACGTCGGGACTGCACGGTGGGAAGGTACATTCGCGAGAGGGATGGGTAGAATCCCGGCTGCATTCTTTTCCTCTTCGCGACCGAATTCACCCCCCCTCATCCCGGAACACCGTGGTCCTCGAGCTCTACAACACGTTCACCAAGAAGAAGGAGACCTTCGAGACTCTCGAAGAAGGCGTCGTCCGCATGTACAACTGCGGCCCGACGGTCTACGGGCGGCCGCACATTGGCAACCTGCGCTCGTTCTTCTTCGCCGACTTGCTGCGGCGCTGGCTCGAGTACCGCGGCTACGAAGTGAAGCAGGTGATGAACATCACCGACGTGGGGCACCTTGTCGACGATGCGGACGCGGGCGAGGACAAGCTCGACGCGCAGGCGCGGCGCGAGAAGTTGGATCCGTGGGAGATCAGCGAGCGCTACGCCAAGCAGTTCCTGGACGACCTCGAAGCGCTGGGCTTTCGCAAGGCGATGGCCTACCCGCGCGCGACGGATCACATCCCCGAGATGCTCGAGATGGTGGAGGGGCTTGTCGATTCCAAGAACGCCTACGTGGTGGGCGGCGACGTCTACTTCGATGTGGCCAGCTTCCCGGCGTATGGGCAGCTGTCGGGAAACCGGCTCGAGGACCTCGAGGCCGGCTCGCGCATCGAGGTGCGCGACGAGAAGAAGAACCCCGCCGACTTCGCGCTTTGGAAGTCCGACGAACACCACTTGATGAAGTGGCCGAGCCCCTATGGCCCGCACGGATTTCCGGGCTGGCACATCGAGTGCTCGGCGATGGCGCGCAAGCACCTGGGCGACCAGATCGACATCCACACGGGTGGCGAGGACAATGTCTTCCCGCACCATGAGTGCGAGATCGCGCAGTCGGAAGCCTTCAATAAGAAGCGCTTTAGTCGCTTCTGGATGCATGCGAAGTTCCTGCAGATCGATGGCGGCAAGATGTCCAAGAGCCTCGGCAACATCTACGTGCTTGACGACATCATCGAGCGCGGCTTCGAGCCGCGGCACCTACGCTTCGCACTTCTGCGTGGGCACTATCGGCAGCCTCTGAACTTCACCTGGACGGTGATGGAGGAGAGCCGTGCGTTCCTCGAGAACCTTGACAGGATGGCGCAGGACCTCGAGCGCTTGAGCGCGGCGGACGCGGATGCGGGCGTCGAGCTTGTCGCAAAGTTGCGTGCCGAGTTCGAGGCAGCGATGGACGACGATCTGTCTGTGCCACGCGCGCTTGGCACGATGGGGACCTTGCGGGGCTCAGTGCTAGCGGGTGATGTGTCCGGGCAGGGAGCTCGCGACGCGCTCGAGCTTCTGCGCGGATTCGACGCCGTGATGGGCGTCGTGCACTTCGAGGCAGCGGACCTCGACAGCTCGATCGAAGAGCGCATCGCTGCGCGCGTGGCCGCGCGTGAGGCGAAGGAGTGGGCCGAGAGCGACCGCATCCGGGACGAGCTCCTGGCCGAGGGGATCTCCCTCGAAGACGGCCCCGACGGGACCATCTGGCGCCGGGTCTAGACGGGAGCCCTAGACCTTCAAGCAATGTGCACTTGGCGCGGGGTTCGCTAAGAGTCTCTTGGCAAACAAGAGGGCCAGTCGGGCGCGAACCCAATGCGCCGTTCGGTCGCTTGGTGCTGCGACAGCTTTGCTGCCGGCCCGCCTCCGGCGGGGCGCTAGTCGAGGTCGAGGGGACCGGTCGTGTCCGCCTCGTCTTCGGCTTCGGGGAGCTCTTCGTGGGCGCTCGGGTTGACCTTGCGGTCGCCATCGAGGGCTGCCCGGATCGCAGCGTCCATCGCGGACACCTTCTCTTGGGTGTCGTCGTAGATGAAGGTCAGTCGCGGTGTGGTGCGCGTCTGGAGCACGCGCCCAACCTGGCGCTGGATGAAGCCGGCGGCCTTCTTCAGCATGTGCTGCACTTGCCGTTGCTCGGACGGTGTCCCGAGAACCGAGTACTTCAGCTTCGCCGAGGTGAGGTCGCTGGCGACTTCGACTTCGGTGATCGTAATGAAGTGCGCACGCGGGTCCGATAGCTCGAACTTGATGCAATACGCCGCGCGCTCTTTGATGCGCGCGGCGATTCTTGCCCGGGTTCGTTCGTTCGCCACGAGAGGGGAGTTAGCTCTTCAGCTCGAGCGCACGGGCCGTCTCGATCATCGCATAGGTCTCGATGATGTCGCCGACTTCGATGTTGTCGTAGCCCTTGATGGTCAAGCCACACTCGAAGCCCTCGCGGACTTCCTTGGCGTCGTCAGACTCACGGCGGAGAGAGCCCAGCATGCCCGTGAAGACAACCGTCCCGTCTCGCACTAGGCGGGCTTTCGAGTCGCGGACCAGCTTTCCATCGAGCACCATGCAACCGGCGATGTTGCCAGTGCGGGAGCTCTTGAAGATGCGCTTGATCTCGGCGTGACCGCGGACCTCTTCGGAGACATCGGGGGCGAGTTCGCCTTCCATGAGCTTCTTGACGTAGTCGAGCAGCTCGTAGATCACGCCAAAGGTGAGGATCTCGACACCCGTGCGGTCCGCAGCTTGGCGCACCTTCGTGGCGGCCGAGACGTGGAATGCAAGGACGCGCGCCTCGGATGTTGCGGCCAAGTCGATGTCGCTATCGACGACTTGGCCAACGGCGGCCATCAGCACCTTGGCTTCGACCTCGTCGTGCTGCAAGAGCTCGATTTGCTGGCGAATGACCTCGGCCGAGCCTTGGACGTCGGTCTTGACGATCAGAGGGATGATCTTGCGGTTCGATGCGGCCACGGTCTCGAACAAGTTCTCCATGTTCACCGACTGGCGCTCGACCTGGTTGATCTGGCGGTTCTTGCGCGAACGCTCGGTCGCCACTTCTTGCGCCATGTCCAGCGTATCCACCACGTAGAACTTGTCGCCGATCGACGGCAGCTCGTTGAGGCCCGTGACCTCGACGGGGGAGGCCGGACCGGCCTCGGTGATCGTCTTGTCGCGGTCGTCGTGGATCGAGCGGACGCGGCCGTAACCTTGGCCAGCCAGGATCACATCGCCACGCTTCAGCAGGCCGTCCTGCACCAGAAGGTGAGCGACTTTGCCCTTGCCCTGCTGGATCTCAGCCTCGAGAACCACGCCACTTGCGGGGCCATCGGGGCTAGCCTTGAGTTCAAGCACTTCACTTTCCAAGAACACCCGCTCGAGCAGCTCTTCGACGCCATCGCCGTTCAGAGCACTGACCTCAAGCATCGCGGTGGAACCACCCCAGTCTTCGGGGATCAGGTCCATACCGGACAACGTGTTGCGCACCTTCTCGGGGTTTGCCTCGGGGCGGTCGCACTTGTTGATCGCAACCACGATGGGCGTACCGGCCGCCTTGGCGTGATCGATCGCTTCGCGGGTCTGCGGCATGACGCCGTCGTCGGCCGCCACAACCAAGACCACAACATCCACGGCCGACGCGCCACGGGCACGCATCGCGGTGAACGCCGCGTGACCGGGGGTGTCGACCACGCAAAGCTCGTTGCCAAGCTGGGTCTTGACCTTATAAGCACCGATGTGCTGCGTGATGCCGCCGGCCTCGCCGGTGGCAATGCGACTCTTGCGGATCGTGTCGATCAGCGTCGTTTTACCGTGGTCAACGTGACCGAGGAATGCGACTGCGGGAGCCCGCACGACCAGGTTTTCGTCGTCGATCGCTTCGCGCGTGTTGGACAACGTCTGGATCAGAGCCTCCTCGGCTGCGATCGCTTGGCTGACCTTGAGGGTCACGTCGAACTCTTCGGCCAACAGCTCGGCGGTCTCGGCGTCGACCATCGACGCGATGTTGACCTGGCCGAAGCCAAGCAGCCTGAAGGCCACCTTCAACAGCTCGTTGCCTTTGATCGCCATCGCCTCGGCGAGGCGCTTGACCGTGATGGGCTCTTCGATCTGGACTTCCTTGCCCGACATCGGCGAGCCAGCGAACTCGCGTGCGCCACGGCCACCGCGTCCACGACCACCGCCGCCACGCTGGGGCGGGCCGCCACGGCGACGCAGGAAGCGGCTAGACTCGCGCTCGCGCAGCTGCTGGGCTGTCAGGCCATCGCGGTTGCCTTGGTCGCCACGTTGGAACGGGCTCTTGTCGGCGCGGCCGAAGGTCGGCTGCACGTTGGGCCGGAAGTTCTCATTCGCCCCACGCAGGCGCCGCGAATCGGGGCGCTTGGGCGTGTGTGTTTTGATCGTGGACAGGTCGATGAAACCGACAACCTTGCCGCGCGGCTTGACGCCGGGCTTGGCCTCGCCACCCTCTTTCGACGGCTTGCCTTCAGCGGGCTCTTCCTCGGCTTTCGTCTCGTCGGGAGCGGCCTCGGTTGCCTCAGCAGCCTCCGGAGCCTTCTCGCTTTCAGCGGCGACCTCTGGAGTTGCTTCCGCAGCGGGGGCCTCCTCGACCTCGGGAGCCTCTTCCGCGACTTGGACCTCTTCCGCGACCGGAGCTTCGACCTCGGGGGCTTCAGCGACTTCCTGAGTTGCTTCGACCGGCGCAGCTTCGACCGGCTCGGCAGCCTGGGCGACGACCGGCTCGGGATCAGGTTCCGGTGCGGCCTCCACTTCGGGCTCGGGCGCAGGCGCAGGTTCGGGCGCAGGCGTCGCCTCGACCTCGGGCTCGGCTTCCACCGCAGCTTCCACTGCGGGTGCTTCGACCTCGGGTTCGGGCTCCTCCGCAACCGGCACGGGGGCGACTTCGACCACCGGCGTTTTCTTCTTTTTGCGGCGGACGATGAGCCCACCGCCTAGGTCTTCACCGGGCGCCTCTTTCGAGGACTCGGAGATGATGCCGTAGGCTTCGAGCTTGGCTTGAACCTCGAGAACTTCGAAGTCGTCCAAGGCGGTCATGTGGCTCTTGACCTGGGTGAAACCCATGTCTTTGAGCTTGGCGGCAAGGTCTTTGCCGGCCATGCCGTATTCCTTGGCGAGGTCGTAAATGCGCTTCTTCGTCACGTGGATCGCGGGGGGTTCGCGGGAGGGACCTTGGGCTGTTCAGCCCTCGGTAGGGGTCTCGGCGGGAGTCTCGACGACGTCGGGCATGTCGCCCGCGTCGTCTTCGAGAGAGAAGTCCTCTTCGGCCGGCGCCTCGGATTCATATCCCTGATCGCTTCGGCCCATGGCTTCGGCTTCGAACTCGGCGCGCGTCTTGATATCGATATCCCAACCGCACAGGCGGCTGGCTAGACGCACGTTCTGTCCCTTCTTACCAATAGCAAGGGACTGCTGGTCCTCGTCGACGATCACGATCGAGGCGTGACGGTCGATGTCGGGGTAGATGTTGTCGAGGTGGATCGTGGCGGGCTTGAGGCCGTTCATGATCAGCGTTTCGAGCGAGTCGGACCAGCGGATGATGTCTATCCGCTCGCCGCGCAGCTCGTCGATGACGGCTTTGATGCGGGAACCGCGCACACCAACGCAGGCGCCGATGCAATCGATCTTCGGGTCCATCGAGACGACGGCCATCTTGGTGCGATAGCCGGGCTCGCGCACGACGCGCTTGATGTCGATGACTTCATCCGCGATCTCGGGCACTTCGAGCTCGAAGAGCCGGCGCACAAGGTCGGGGTGGGTGCGGCTGACGATGATGCGCACGCGCGGACCGTCCTTGCGGACCTCGAGGATGATGCCCCGAATGCGGTCGCCGGGGCTGAAGCTCTCGCCGCGGACGCGCTCGTCGCGCGGCAGCCAAGCTTCGGTGCGCCCAAGGTTGATCACCATGTTGTCGCCGTCGAAGCGCTGGACCGCGCCGGTCACGAGTTCACCCACGCGGGCCTCGTACTCGTCGAACAGGCGGTCGCGCTCGGATTCGCGGAACTTGGTCGTCATGACCTGCTTGCAGGCCTGCGCGGCAATGCGCCCGAGGTCGGCAAGGTTGAGATCGAACTCGCCCTCGTCGTCTTCGATCGTGATCTCGCCCGTTTCGCGGCTAATCGTGACGATGAGGTCTTCACCGACGCCGATGCGCTTTTTCACGGCCATGCAGATCGCGTCCTCGAGCCCGAGGAAGATCTGTTCCTTCGGGATGTCCTTGTCGCGGTGGATGACGTCCACGAGACGCAGAAATTCTTCGTGGTTCATGTCTGGAGAGGATGCGGAATGGCTAGAGAAAAGAAGCGCCGCAGGGAGGCCGTCCTCAAGGTGTTCCTTGAGGTCGCGGGACAGGCCCGCAGCCACCCTACGTCGCACAACCGGGGGTGCCGGGACGACCTTTCCGTTACCGGGAAGGCCGAGGCGTCGAATTTAGGCCCCACAGTCTGATATATCTAAGGAGTAAAGTCAACGCTCCACACGCCTAAACACGGGCTAGATGGACCCTCTTTCGGGTTTCCTAGCATGCGCCTCCACCCAGCCACCCACTCCGATTCCGATGACGACCACGAAGCCCCTCGAGAGCCTGCCCAAGGAGACCGCATCGCCCGTTTTTCGGGCCTTTTTGGACACGCTCAGCACCCTGGCGTCCAGTGACGCTACCGTGCTTTTGTCCGGCGAGATCGGGGTCGGCAAGAGCCTGGCGGCCCGCACGCTGCACCGTTTGTCGGACCGTGCGCCAATGCCCCTGGTCGAAATTTCCCTGGCGGCTTTGGCTCCCTCATTAGTGGAGTCCGAGTTATTTGGGCACGAGCGCGGCGCATTCACCGATGCTCGTACCGCACGGTTAGGCTGCTTTCGGCGCGCAGAGGGCGGGACCCTGGTGCTCGAGGACATCGATCTTCTGCCGCTGGATGCGCAGGTGAAGCTCTTGCGCGTCCTGCAAGAGCGCGTGGTCGAGCCCTTGGGCAGCGAGGCGCCGGTGCCGATCGACGTGCGGTTGGTGGTCACTACAGGCGCGGATCTGGCGCGGCTTGTGGCCGAGGGCACTTTTCGCGAGGACCTCTATTATCGTCTGGCGGTTGTGCCGATTGAGGTGCCGCCCTTGCGCGCGCGCCTTGAGGACCTGCCCATGCTGGTGCGCACCTTGACCGACTTGCGCGCGGCCGCGCTGGGTGTGCCGCCGCTTTTGGTGTCGGCCGAGGCGCACGCGCGGCTCGAGGCGTTTCCGTGGCCGGGGAACGTGCGCGAGTTGGAGAACGCGCTGGAGCGCGCGCTTGTGTTGGCGGGGCTCGGCGATGGCGGTGGCAGTGGCGAGTTGGGCTTGCGTGATTTCGAGTTCTTGGACGAGGCCGTGGCGGGGTTTGCGGACGAGCTTGCGAAGAGCGCTCTGGCGCATGGCTTGTCGGTGGCGGATTTGGAAGCGGCGATGCTCGATCGCGCAGTGCGTGAGTCGCGTGGCAACTTGAGCGCGGCGGCGCGCGCGCTGGGGATTACGCGGCGCGCGCTCGAGTATCGGCTTGGTGAAGGCGCGAAGAAGGCGAAGCCGGGGAAGGCACTTTGAGCTTCTGTGTGGGGATGCTGCTGGCGTTCGTGCTGGCGGGCGGCGGCGACTTGCAGCGCGTGGCGGACGAGAGCGTGCCCATGGCCGAGCGCGCGGATGCGGCGCGCGCCTTGGGCGCGACGGAATTGGGTTTGGCGCAGGCCGAGGAGCGCGCGGCGGTGCTCTCGCGCCTGGCGTTGAGTGCGCCCGACAGCGGGCTGCGAGCAGCGGCGCTCGAAGGGCTTGCGGGCGTCGAGGGCTTGGCTGCAACCGAGGCATTGATGCGGCTGGTACGCGAGCTGCCACCGGAAGAGGACTTGGACGCGGCGAAGAAGCTGGTCGAGCGGCCGGGCACCGCGGCGGCGCAGCTACAGCTGCTGCGCCCGATCGAGGTCCCTTTGCGCGGCGCAGTTCAAGCGGTTCTATTTGGCGGGCTGGGGCGCGCGTTTGTCGATGCGGGGAGTGCGGCGGATGCAGCGCTGTTTGCGCGCGGGCTCCAGCATCCAGACCAGGCCGTGCGCGCGGCCGCGAACCGGGCGTTGGGTGACAGCTTGGCGGGGCTTGCGAACTTGCGCAGCGACGAGCGCGCACTGGCTCTATTTGGCGATTTGGCAGGCTCGGGCTGGTCGAAAGCCGAGATGCGGATTCGCGAGGCGACGTACCTTTTGGGCGGCGGTCGCAACATAGAGCGCGCGCTGCGCGCGGCGCAGTCGGTCGAGCGCTTGACACGTGGGCGCGCGGACTTGGAGTCGCGGCGCTTGCGGTTCTTTGGCTTCTACCTCGAGGCGGCGTGCATGCTTGGACTGGGTGCGCCCGAGGCGGCGTTTCCGCCGTTGATGCGCGCGTCGCTTGTGGTCGATGGGATGGACATGCAGCGGCTGGACCTTGTGCCCGATCCGACGCGGCCGTCGAAGATGACTGGCGCCGAAGCGGGCAACCTTCTGAACCTGCGCGGGCTTGTGGATTTGACCGCTGCCTACGCGGCGATCGCGGCGGGCGCGGCGCCCGGAGACAAGCTGGTGCTCGAGCACTTGACACGCGCGCACGAGTTCAATCTCTGGTCCCAGCTGCGCATCGCTGCGACCGATGACGGCGCAGGACCGGGCAGCTTCGACGAGCTAATCGAGCACGACTTCGCGCCGCGGCGTCTGGTGCTGTCCGCACCTGACAGCAAGGTGTGGTCGGGCAAGGGGCGTGGGCGCGCGCTCGACCTCTCGCTAGAGATCGGGCAGGCGGCGAGCTTTGTGTTGGGCGACGAGCTGCCCGGGTTTGCTCGGCCAGAAAATGCAGCCGATGGGTTTGGTTCTGCGCGCGCGGATCCACGGCGCTTCGGGCTTCTGAAGTTGCTGCGGCCCGCGGAAAAGACGGCCGTCGAGAGGCGTCTTTCGGAGTCGTGGGATCAGTTCGAGATGCAGATGCTGGAGCTGCGGCGGCGCGCGCTGAGCGACCAAATCGAGAAGGATCGGGAGAACGAGTACAAGGACCTCAGCGACCTGCGCTTGCCCTCGACGTACGCGTTGAGCCTGGTCGAAGAGCTGCGTGCCGAGAACCGCGCCGACGAGGCCGTCGAGCTGGCCGCGCGGCTGCACGCCGAGCTCGAGGCGTCCGGGCGTTTGGACGAGGGCGCCTGGGGTGCGTGGCTTGCGGCGCGGGTCGAGATTGCCCGCGGCGGCGCGCTGGGGGATGCGGCCCGGCCCAAAGAGGCAATCGATGTACTCGAGTCCGCGGTGCGCAAGCTTGAAGCCGTCGAGAACACGATCCAAGAGCGCAAGGACCAAGAGCGCGACCCTCGCGGCCTGGCCCTGTACGACCGCCAAATCGAGCAGACGCAAAAGCTGCGCGCGCAGGCGCTCGTGGGTTTGGCCGTGAACTCGAACGTGCGCCTCGGCGATCCCGAGCGCGCGCTTGTGTACTTCGAGGCGGCGTACAAGCTGGACAACTCGGACTTCATGCGCGGCCTTTTGGCCTGCTATCGCGCGCGCTTTGGCGCGAAGGAAGAGGCGCGCGCGCTCCTGCGCACGATCCGCCCCGCGCCGGCTGTTTACTACAACCTTGCGTGTGCCTATTCACTGCTAGGCGACGCCGATCAGGCGATCGCCATGCTGCAGCGCGAGTTCGACGAGAACCACCCGACGCCGGGCAGCCTCGCTCGCCAAAAGGAGTGGTCCCGCAGCGACCCGGACCTCGCCGGCGTCGCCGAGGACCCAAGATTCATCGCCATGACCGCGCCGTGATACGGCAGCAGTGAGCCTGAGTCCTTCAACGACATCCACAAAAGATCCTTTCGGAGGGAACATGTAGGACGTCGAGCCAAGGGAAGGGAGGCCGAAGGGGCTGAAAACGGGCGAGCTTTGCGGGTCTTGCCCCGAGCGTATCTGATGATCGCATATGAGGTTATGACTGATTGACTCTGTTGACTCTGTTGATTCTGTTGATTCTGTTGATTCTGTTGATTCTGTTGATTCTGTTGATTCTGTTGATTCTGTTGATTCTGTTGCTAGTCTCAATAGCGAACTTTCGCCCGCAACAACGACTACGACCCATCGCCACTATGCTTCGCCTTTCCAGAATGCGCACCTTGCCCGCTTTCATAATTGCTGCGTTTATTTCCCTCCTAGTGCCCGCGTGGGGGAGGGTCCAGGCGCCTGCCGGCGGAACCACCCAGTCTGTTTGTGCGCCGACCTCAGCTGGGTGCAACTTGGGCATCTGCACCTCTTCGGCTAAGCTCAAGACTACATCTGATGGGCAAGGGGGAGAAATGCCTGAGTTCCTCCGAGTGGAGAACAATGCATGGAAGTCAGTTGGAAATGGTGTTTGGTGCCTCTACCTCTACAAACAGACGTTCCAGGTTTGGGAATACACCCTGTGTGGCTCGACCAAGACCATCAAGGTCTATGAGGAGGTGTCCACGACGTGGACTGCCGTAAGTCCTCCCGTTTGCTCCGACCAGCAGGCCTTGATTCCCACGTCGGGTGGAGGAGGATACTGGTACATTCCTGCCGTGAATAACCCGCTCATCCCCCCGACGGGTCCTCTACCTCCCTTTAATCCACTGCCGCTTGAGGACTCCGGTGGCACGAACTGCCATGCCCAGTCTTTCGGTCTAGGCCCAGGCGGGGTAAACGCTCCTCCAGGAGGAAAAGGGGGGTGGCTGGATGATCCAGGCCCGCTAATCCATGGAGGCGCTTGTTTCTCTGAATGCTCGGGGGCTGTTCCGCCCGATTGCCCGGAAGGGAGTATTCTAGTCCTGATCAACGAAGACGGAGCAGCAGAGCATAGCGCTCAGAAAAAACCAGGAGGTTACGCAGACAAACCCGGAATGCATCCCGCTCGGAGTGGGTTGTCGGCTGATGATGTCGCGGCTCCATATGGGCCTGGAATGACTTGGAATCCGGACTCTGGGCGCTGGGAGAATCCTGAGAACCCTGGTGACTTTCTTGAGCCCAAGTGTTTTTGTGACCTCTGTAGCTGACTATTGAGAGTTCTGTCCCCCGCTAGAGATTGATGATTCTGAGAGGTTGAAATGATAAATATGAACAAGACCGCCCTAATGCTTGGCGGCGCAGTGATCGCGATCGTCGTCGGAAGTTTGACAAGTTCGTCACCCGCGACTCCTGCTGTGACCGCTTCTCCTCTTCCTCTTCCGCCCCCCCCACAGCCGCAGGGGGTGGACAGGGCGTTTCAGGCTAGAAATACATTTCTAGCTTGGGCCGACCAGGAATTGGACGTCATTCTTGACGCCGGTGGCATGGAGATGGGGACTGCGGGCTTCCACATATGCAAACCCAGTGGAACGCCCAATGACTCCAATGCCTACTCCTCGAGTCTGTTTACGACTCCCGGTCACTCTTTTTGGTATGCTGACTGCCTCCCGGGCAGCAAGTATCCCGCTAATAGTTTTGACCTGTCGATCTCCTCGGGCACGGTTACTCCGGTTGCCATGGGCAGAGCATTCAACAGTGGCCTACTTACCACAGCGTTCACCGCAATCGAAACGGACGGAACTCAGAGTTCAGCATCGGTGTTCGTCGCCTTCGACTTGGGGGCCATATCGCGTCTTCAAGGGATCGTTGGCGCCGTGGATAACTATGCCCAATACAAGGATTGGTACTATGTTTGGCGGGAGGCCGGTGAACCGCAAACACCATTCTATGTAGCCCTCGTAGGCGACAACTTAGCTCTTGAACCTTTCTCAGTCACGGACCTTATTGCGAGTTCAAACCCCACCGTTCCTATTCGCGTTGCGAGTGGTCTAGATCCGGTGTTTGCTCAGGATCTAGTCTCCCGACTTGGGTTCTGAGAGGGTTCGCTCTAGAGTACTGGCGACCGGCCCCAAACGGGTGTCTGAGGAAACCGGGGGGCGCTCCAAGTTGGGCAACCCGGACTTCATGCGCGGCTTGCTCGCCTGCTACCGCGCGCGTTTTGGCGCCAAGGACGAGGCGCGCGCGCTCCTGCGGACGATCCGCCCCGCGCCGGCTGTTTACTACAACCTCGCGTGCGCGTACTCGCTGCTGGGCGACGCCGATCAGGCGATCGAGATGCTGCAGCGCGAGTTCGACGAGAACCACCCGACGCCGGGAAGCTTGGCTCGCCAGAAGGAATGGTCGCGCAGCGACCCCGATCTCGCCGGCGTGGCCGAGGACCCAAGATTCATCGCCATGACCGCGCCTTAGGAGCGGCTCGCAGCCCCATGACCATTTACATTGCACGCCTCGCTCTCTTCGCCTTGCTTGCCCTCAGCTCGGCGCAGCCCGCTCACGTCTTGGCCGACGATCCCGCCAAGGATGCGGCCACGCCGCCGCCGCTTGCCTCCGCCGCCGAGCGCTTCGCCGACTCGGTGATGGATGCTAAGTCTTTTGACTACACGTACCTTGTCGCCTTCGAGGTCTTGGGTATCGAGTCGATCCCGCAGGTTGGCGAGCACATCCCCGAGAGCTGGTATTGCTCCGCCGACATCCACTTGGCGAGGTGCCGCGTGGTCTCCCGCATCTATGGCCCGCTGACCGTGGGAGAGGTCTTCTTCGTCCTGGTTCCGGCCAGGCAGAGTGGGGGCGAGAACTTGGCGAACGCGGACCGCTTCCTGCTCGAGGAGGGCGCTGTTTTCCTCGGATCCCTTTGGGACTCAATGGACCTGAAGTGGCGGGCAAGCGAGGGCACGAATGCAGCGCTCAAGAAGGTGGTCGGCTCGCAGAAGTCGCTTCAGTTCAAATGGGCAGTCCACCGAATCTCGGAGGATGGGGGCGCCCGCCGCCTGCCGCACTCGGACTTCGATAAGTCCGAAATCCATGTCGATCGCGCGTCCGCCATCGCCGCTCTCGAGGCCCGCGTCGCCGAGCTCACTCCGCGGATCGTCTTCGAGCTCGGCGCGTACACGAACTCGGGCTGGTCGGCTGTTCTGGGACCCGATTCGGTGCTGCGTGTGTCGTGGAAATCGCTCCGGAAGAAGGAGTCGGACGAGGATGGTAAAGGGCCAACCTACGAACGGGACGAAGGAGTGACCGAGACGCCACTGAACCCAGAGCAAGTCCGTCGCGTGACGGCTCTTCTTGGTGACTTCGAAGAGGTCCCGGCGGAGCTCTCGGTCAGCCGGTCCAAGACGCCCGACGACCGGGTGCTGATCGCGCGTGTCTTCACCCGCACCGAGGTGCACAGCGCGGACATCTGGCAGCTACAACCGGATGACAAAGTGCCCGGCGTCGCCGAGCTTTTCTATCAACTCGCGAAGACGATCGGCGTGTGCGACCTGGACCTGTGGGGCGCTTCGTGGATCGAGCTGATCCACGAGCGCACGCTCGAAGGCGCGCGCTAGCCAATATGGATGGACCGGACTTCCTCGAGTACGCGGATTACGCTTGCTCCTGGAAGCTAAACCCAAGAAGCGGCGCAGAGCCGCAAGAGGAGCCGGTCCATGAGCAAGATAAGGAAGTACGTT
>Ga0316206_1000712_pt1 | contig 38539 bp, 26 predicted proteins | sample 6monthpyrite_MG_FD_204942 | JGI IMG/M metagenome (GOLD analysis project Ga0316206, IMG submission 204942) | Microbial mat bacterial communities from mineral coupon in-situ incubated in ocean water Damariscotta River, Maine, United States -... | ecosystem: Environmental > Aquatic > Marine >...
ACTAACTACAATTCAGTATATCAATAAATTCATATTTGACAGAAATATTAATAATATTAAAATCAGCATTATTTAAAATGCACAACGGGTATATATATATATATATATATATATGCCTATTGCAAATAAAATACCAACCAAAAAAAACTGACAAATTTTCAATTAATATTGAAAATTTGTCAGTTTATAATGTTGATAACTATGTGTTTATCCTTTCACCAAATCAGATTGGTTTCTAAAAACCAATTGCTCATCAAAAGCATCTAACAAAATCATACTATCTGTGGTTACTTTACCTGCTAAAATGTCTTTAGATAATTGATTTAATACTTCTTTTTGTATCACACGTTTTACAGGCCTTGCACCAAATTCTGGTTGATATCCTTTATTGGCTAGATATTCAATGGCTTCATCTGTTGCATCCAAGGTGATTTCTTGCTTTGCAATTACTTTTTTAACCAAATCCAATTGCAATTTTACAATCGAAATAATATTATTTCTAGTTAATGGAGTAAACATCACAATATCATCAATTCTATTGATAAATTCTGGTCTTACCGTTTGTTTTAGCAATCCTAACACTTCTATTTTAGCCAATTCTGTAACCGATGCGATATTCGCATTTGGTTCGCTAAACTTATCTTGAATAATCTGACTTCCCATATTGGATGTCATAATGATAATCGTGTTCTTAAAATCTGCAATGCGTCCTTTATTATCAGTTAAATGCCCTTCATCTAATACTTGTAATAAAATATTAAAAGTATCTGGATGCGCTTTTTCAATTTCATCTAACAACACTACAGAATACGGTTTTCTTCTTACAGCTTCTGTTAATTGTCCTCCCTCATCATAACCTACATATCCTGGAGGCGCTCCAATTAATCTACTCACAGCATGGCGTTCTTGATATTCGCTCATATCAATTCGTGTCATAGCGCTTTCATCATCAAACAAATAACTTGCCAATGCTTTTGCCAATTCTGTTTTTCCAACTCCAGTTGTGCCTAAAAACAAGAACGAACCTATTGGTTTATTCGGGTTTTGCAAACCAGCTCTAGAGCGTCTTACAGCATCAGATACAGCTTCAATTGCTTCTTCTTGACCAACCACGCGTTTGTGCAATTCTTCTTCTAAACGCAATAATTTTTCACGTTCAGATTGTAGCATTTTTGTAACCGGAATTCCAGTCCATTTTGCAACCACTTCAGCAATATCATCATAAGTTACTTCTTCTTTAATTAAGGTGTTGTCTCCTTTTTCATCAAGTAGAGTTTGTTGTTGTTCTAACTGTTCTTGCAACTCCTTAATGGTTCCGTATCTTATTTCTGCAACTTTTCCATAATCACCATTTCGTTCTGCTTTATCAGCTTCTAATTTTGCGTTTTCGATATCGGTTTTAATGGTTTGGATGCTTTCTACAATGCTTTTTTCACTTTGCCATTTTGCATTGATTTCATTACGCTCTTCTTTTAGATTTGCCAAGTCTGCATTTAGAGATTTTAACTTTGCCTTGTCATTTTCTCTTTTGATGGCTTCAATCTCTATTTCTAATTGCATTACTTTTCTGTCTAGCACATCTAATTCTTCTGGCTTCGAATTGATTTCCATACGCATTTTAGCAGCAGCTTCATCCATTAAATCAATGGCCTTATCTGGTAAAAAACGATTGGTAATATAACGTTGCGACAATTCTACCGCGCCAATAATAGCATCATCTTTAATACGTACTTTATGATGTGTTTCGTATTTCTCTTTAATTCCTCTTAAAATAGAAATAGCACTTTCTGTATCTGGCTCATCAACAATTACTTTTTGAAAACGACGCTCTAATGCTTTGTCTTTCTCAAAGTATTTTTGATATTCATCAAGAGTCGTTGCACCAATTGCACGCAATTCGCCACGAGCCAAAGCAGGTTTTAAAATATTTGCGGCATCCATAGCACCTTGTCCACCACCAGCACCAACTAAGGTATGTATTTCATCAATAAATAAGACAATATCTCCGTCTGATGAAGTAACTTCTTTAATCACCGCTTTTAGACGCTCTTCAAATTCACCTTTGTATTTTGCTCCTGCAATTAAGGCACCCATATCTAACGCATAAATTACTTTGTCTTTTAAATTATCAGGAATATCGCCATCAATAATACGATGTGCCAATCCTTCTGCAATAGCAGTTTTACCAGTTCCAGGCTCACCAACTAAGATTGGATTGTTCTTAGTTCTACGAGATAAGATTTGTAGCAAACGTCTAATTTCTTCATCTCTACCAATTACAGGGTCTAACTTGCCATCACGAGCTAACTGATTTAAATTCTTTGCATATTTATTTAATGCATTGTAGTTTTCTTCAGCACTTTGTGAGGTTACTCGATCTCCTTTACGAAGTTCGTTGATGGCATCTTTCAGTCCTTTTTCTGTAATTCCTTGATCTTTTAAAATTTGAGCAATGGTACTTTTAGATGTAAAAATAGCTAAGATGATATGTTCTATTGATACATACTCATCATTCATTTTTTTTGCTATAATAGCTGCTTCTGTTAACGTTTTTGAAGCTTCTCTAGAAAGTGTGATTTCTGCTCCTGTAACTTTAGAAAAACTTTCTAATTGCTTTTCTAACAATTGCTTTAGCACATCTAGATTGCTGTTTAATTTCTTTAATAGAAAAGGCAACACGTTTTCATCTACCTCAAAAAGAGCTTTAAAAATATGCTCATTTTCTATTTGATTGTGCCCATAACCTTGCGCAAGTTGTTGTGCAAGTTGTATGGTTTCTTGTGATTTTATGGTATAATTATTAAAATTCATGATATATATGTTTTACTTTTTCAGTTACTTTGTGTCAAAATTAATACCATTCAAAAAATAAGCACTTAACAAGTCATATTGTCTGCTAAAGCACTAGTATTAATGACTTTTTGACTGATGAAAGGAATTTAAAAACGTACGACTTACCCTAAAAACGATACATGAGTTTATTTAAAAATATCTTTAAAAGTAGTTCAGAAGAAAGTAAAGAACAAAAATCTAATATAAATTGGATTCCGTTAACATCAGTAGATCAAATCACCGCAATAAAAGAGCTTTCTAACAAAGAAACGGTGCTTATTTTTAAGCACTCAACCCGATGTGGAACTAGCAGAATGGTATTCAAACAGTTTGAAAAATCTTATACTTTATCTCATAAAAAAGTGCAGTTGTATTATTTAGATTTACTGAATTATAGAGCAGTTTCTGATGAAGTTGGTTACGCTTTTCAAATACTGCATCAATCTCCACAGTTATTAGTCATACAAAATGGAGTAGTGGTTAAGCATGCTTCGCATTATGATATTTTAGAGCTTGATTATTAGCTGATTGTTGTAGAGAAGCAAGAAACAAGAGCCAAGAGAGTTGCTACTAAGCATTAATCCTAAGGTTCAAAGTTGCAGAGTTGCAGATTCAAAAAGCAATAGGCATTAAGCTATATGCTGTAAGCTAAAAAGAGAAGAAACTAGAAGCAAGAAACAAGAGGCAAGAGGCAAGAGATTTACTACTAGCTCCTAACCACTAACTCCTAATTTCTAACCACTCAACATTAAAAACCCTAATATCACTCTCCTTGTGCAGAACTTGTTTCAGTAACTAACACGGCAATCTCTCAATAGTAATGTCATTCCAGCAGAGAGAAGCATGAGTGACGAGCCCGCCTGCCTCGGGCAGGGAATCTCATAAAAATAACGTGCTATTTTTTAATAGTAGCTATAAATGAGCAAGACAGTACGCTGATTTGTTCTTTTTTATTGTGTAGAAAAGGTTCAAAATTAGATAGAAGCAAAGAAGTAGTGAAATTGGAAAGTTATCGTTTTTAATATTATAAAAAATAAATAAAAAAAGTCCTACCGAAGCAGGACTCAAGAATTTCTTCTACGGCATATAGCCTTATTGTGATAAGATTAAAATTTTGTATATTTATTTTTTTAAAAAAACTGCAATATTTAGTTAACTTATAAAAACAACGAACCTCTAGTAAACTAGAGGCTCTATTTAGGTACTTCTTGAATTTCTTCAATTAGATAATTCCAACGGACAGTTTATAAAACTTGACCTTATTGTGATTTGATTAAAGCAAATTTAAGGAAAAAAAAATTCATAAAAAAATGGAAAGAATAAAACTCGGATTAGATTTAGGTACAAACAGTATTGGGTGGGCTGTTTTAATTAAAAAAGATGGTAAATATGAATTTCTTGAATTTGAAGATAAAGAAGGAAATGCAATATCAACAAAAGGAAGTTATATTTTTCCAAAAGGAGTAAATGCAGATGAAAACTCAAAAGCTGTTGAAAGAAGAGGTTTTAGAAGTGCCAGAAAAAGATCTCAAAGAATTATTTTAAGAAAAATAAAAACGCTTAGAGTTTTAAATGAATATGAACTCTGTCCAACTTTTGAAGAAGGAGAATTAAGTAAATGGAAAAACAAGAAAATATATCCTTGTGAAAACGAAGCGTTTATTGAGTGGCAACGCACTGGAAAAAAAGGAGGAAATACTGAAACAGAAAGAAGAAAACAACCTTATTATTTGCGTCATTTAGCCGCAACTCAAGAAGGATTAATGAATTCTAAAAACGGCAAACTTCAATTAGGAAGAGCTTTTTACCATTTAGCACAACGCAGAGGTTATTTATCTAATTCTGATGAAGAACAAACTGAAGATAAATTAGAGCAATTTAAAATAGATGTAAGAAATATTTTAGAAGAAAATAGTGATTGCGCTGCTTTTAAAGAACCATTTGAAGTGATTTTTGATGCTGCAAAAAAAGATGATAAGGTTAAAAGATTAGGAAACAAAATTGTTAGAGAATTAAAAAAAGAAATTGTTTTTGAAAACTTAAAATCTTTTATAAATAAAGAGTTTGACAAACCAGAAAATCTTGGAACAGTAATGAAAGCCATTGGAGCGCTTTCACAAGAAATAAAAAGCGCCAATGAAAAAGGAAATTGCGAACCAACTTTAGGCAGTTATTTCAATTTTATTTATACAACATCGAACGATAAAGGTTTAATTAATAAAATTAGAGGACGATATACACATAGAAACGAACATTATTTAGAGGAGTTTAATTACATCTGTAAGAAGCAAAATATTACTGAAGATTTAAAGAAAGAATTGCACTTTGCCATTTTTCATCAACGTCCATTAAAATCTCAGAAAGGATTGGTCGCCAATTGTCCGTTAGAAACAAAAAGAAAAAGAATTGCTCTATCTCATCCGCTTTTTGAAGAATTTAGAATGTGGGAATCTATTAATAGAATTAAAATTTCTAGAAATGAAAATAGCAAACTAGAGTTTTTATCTGTTGAAGAAAAAGAGTTGATAAAACCGTTGTTTTTAAAAGTTCAAGATTTTGAGTTTAGAAAAATAGCATCGATTATTTGTAATGATAAATGGTATGCTTATATTAAAGAACCACATAAAGTTTATTTAAAAGAAGAAGTAAAAGCAATTAAAGGTGGCGTTGCAGAAGTGTTTTTTAATTTCCCTTTAGATAAAAAGTTTTCTGCTTGCCCAACAACTGCTAGACTAAATACCCTTTTGGGTAAAGATGAGTTTAAAAAATTACCCTTTTTAAATACAAGTTATAAAGATGAAAAAAATAAACAACAAGTTAGTATTGAAGATATTTGGCATTGTTTGTTTTTAGATGATTTTGGAAAAAAAACAAAACAAGAAGGAAGAAAAGATTTTGCAATTAAACATTTAACCCTCGATGAAAAAGGCATCACAAGTTTCCAAAAAATAAAACTCGCAAAGGGTTATGGTAATTTAAGTAAGGCAGCATTAAAAAAAATAGTTCCTTTTCTTAAAATCGGAGAAATATATTCGCACGCTGTATTTTTAGCCAATGTTTCTGATGTTTTAGGGCGAAAATTATCTAAAAGTGAGGAGACAACCGTTTCTGAAGAAGTAAAAAAAGCATTAAAATTACATAAGGAAGAAAATAAAATTAACGGCATTGTAAATAATTATATTGCTAAATTAAAGGATAAAGATAAACCTGAAATGCTTGGCAGTAATTCATTTAATCAAGACGCACATAAAAAGAGTTTACTAGATGAAATCATAAATTGGGTTACAAAATCGGTTTTTAATAAGTTAAATGAGCGTGAAAAAAATAATCTAATTGAAAACTGTTGGAATAAATTTAATGAAGTTGCTTTAGATAAATTACCAAAAGAAATACGTTTTATTTCAACAAAAGTAATTCCTGAATTTATTTTAGAAATATTGCAAAAATCTTTTCCAAATGAAAAAATAGATATTTCAAAACTGTATCATCCATCTGCAATGGATAAATATCCACAAGCAAATAAAAGACTTGGAAACCCTGAGATTGCTTCAATTAAAAATCCTGTTTTTAATCGAGCAATGCACCAAATAAAAAGATTGTGTAACAAATTAATTTTAGAAGGGATTATAGATAAAAACACCGAAGTAAATGTTGAGGTTGCAGGAGAAATTAATAGTGCAAGTTATAGAAGAGCGTTATCATTGTGGCAAAAAGAACAAGAAACAATACGAGCTTGGGCAAAAAAAGAAATAATTAATACTTATCCAAAAGAATGTAGAGCAGAAATTAATCCTACAGAAACAGATGTTATTAAATATATATTTTGGAAAGAGCAAAGTCATCAATGTTTATATACTAAAAAACAAATTTCTATTTGCGATTTTTTAGGAGGAAAAACAACCTATGATATTGAACACACCATACCAAGAAGTAGAGTAAATGATAATTCGTTGGTAAATAAAACCTTGGCAGATTCAGAGTTTAATCGTAAAATCAAAAAAGATATTTTGCCTGGATTATTAAATGTAACCTATAAAGGAGAAGAAATTAATAAAGAAACTATTTTACAAAATAGAACTGCTAATTTAAATTCTTATTCTTTTTTAGGTAAAAAGCCCAACGTAAGTGTTCAATGGAATGTTTCGTTATTTCAATTAAAAACGAATTATAAAAAGTATAAAAATGCTGCTAAATTTATGTCAGATCCCACCCAGCATAGCGAAATGATGGTAAAAGTGCATTATACAAAAATGAAGTTAGACTATTTAAGTGCAAAATATAAAACTTTTGAAGTAGAAGAAATTACCAAACAATTTAGCAATGCCAATTTGGTGGATACTAGAATTATTACAAAATATGCAAGAGCATATTTAAATTCATATTTTAATAAAGTAAATGTAGTAAATGGAAAAATCACAGACACACTTAGAAAAATGTGGGGATTAGAAGGGGAAAACGAACAAAAAGATAGAAGTAATCATATACATCATTGTATTGACGCTATTGTTGTTGCTTGTGTAGAACGTGGAACGGTTAATTGGATTTCGGAAGCATTTCATAAATACGAGCGCGATTATTTTAAAGGTAACCAAAATCCTAGATACCAACTAAAATCGCCAATGAATAATTTTGCCGAAAGAATGCACAATTTGCATAAAGAGGTTTTTATTTATCACAGACAAATAGACCGCATTAAACCATTAATTGAGAATCTTAAAAAAGAAAATGCTAAAAAACTAAATTTAAGAGGAAAGTTGAATAGTCAAAATCCTTATGCACATATTAAAAAGAATGATGCACTTATTTTTGTAAAAAGAGAATTAATTACCAAATTTAAAATTAAAGATTTTAAGAATATTGTTGATGAAGGAATTAAAAGACGAATATTAACTTTAGGAAGTGATGAATATGTGGATAATTTTTTGAAAGAAAGTATAAAGAAAGGCTACATTGAATTACCAGAATGTGTAAATAGTAAAGGGAAAAAGATTAGTAAAATGATTATTAAAAAAATTAGGTTACAATCATCTAAATCTAATTTAAAAGATTATAAAGAAATAAGACTACTAGATAAATCGAAGTTTGAATATAAACGAGATTATTATTTTGATAAAGCAAAGTATACTAATTATGAGGCTTGGATTTTTGGAGATTTAGTACCCGATGAAAATGGAAAACTGAGAGGAAGAAAGTCATTAATTATTAATCATTATGATATTGTTAAAAATGTATTTCAAGAAGAGAATACAAAACCGATACTCAAACTTCATACAGACGATTTATTTATTGTTTTTGATAAGAATCCTAATGAAGAAATAGATTGGGAAAATGTTAAAGATTTGCAAATGAGACTATTTTCTGTAGCAAAATTTATTGAAAATAAAGAAAAAGGAGTAATAAAAGAAATAATTTTAAAACGTCATAGTTATGCTTTAGGAAATGTTGATAAAGTTCCTAAAGAAAATTGTATTGAAAGAGGAGCAGAAGGTATTCAATTATCTGATTTAGATAGAGTTGTTTTAAGAAGAAGTCCTTCAACATTAAAGGTGATTCCTGTAAAACAGGATGCTTTAGGTAATTTAGATATTGAATATTCTAAAAGTTTTTTAAATTTTTAAACTATGAAGCGTTCAGATTTTTTAAAAGCATTTGGATTAGGAACAACTGGATTAATAATACCGAATACCAATTGGGCGCAAAAATCAATAAAAATATATGATAACTATATAAAGGGATTGGTGCATTATCAATTTCAAGGAGTAAAACTTCAAATTGCGATTGGACAAGAATTAATGCTAAAAAGAGAAGTTACAAACATTTATGATAGTTTTGCAGTAGCTGTTTTTTATGGTACCGAAAAATTAGGGTATTTAACAGCTTATGAAAATATTGTTATAGCCAACTTATTAGAACAAGGCGTTAGACTAAATGGATTTGTAAGTAAGTTAAATAATAACGATATCTATCAGGCAGTTTCAGTTGAAATTTATGTCAATATTGTAATAGAGAGTCCAAAAATAATTGAAACTGATTTGTTGCAAAAAAGAGCAGATGACGCAGATGATGTGTATAGAAAAGGTATTATTTCTTGATACTTACAAAGGTCTTTGACATATTGAAATAATTAATACTGCCGTTACTTAATTTCTATAAACGTATCTGTATATCGAAAAATAAGAGGTTTCTTCTTAATTAAAAAATTTATATTTTTCGATTTGATTTGGTAAGCTATGTTTATAAAGATTCCTGTTTATATATTATAAATTTTTAGTTAAAGAAGTGGTTTACAAACACTACTTGTTTATTTGTATGGAGTGTTTGTGAATCTCCTTATAGTCGATTTGATTAAAGATTAGAAAAGACGATATTATGACAATTATAGAGAAACTCAAAGAAGCAGTTGTGGTTTGATTAAAGATTAGAAAAGACGATATTAATGAACCAAAACGCAATTTTTCAGAACCTGTTGTGGTTTGATTAAAGATTAGAAAAGACGATATTTAAACAAAAAATAATTATAGAATAAAAAACGTTGTGGTTTGATTAAAGATTAGAAAAGACGATATTATATTTATTCTGTATATTTCTTATGGTATGTTGTGGTTTGATTAAAGATTAGAAAAGACGATATTTTCTTTAGCGCAACCAGAATTTATCTTATGTTGTGGTTTGATTAAAGATTAGAAAAGACGATATTGGTATTACAGGCTTAACGATGAGCCAACTTGTTGTGGTTTGATTAAAGATTAGAAAAGACGATATTATATATTTGTAACACAGTTTACCAAACTCTGTTGTGGTTTGATTAAAGATTAGAAAAGACGATATTACCAACAATGGTTTGTATTCATACTTTCTGTTGTGGTTTGATTAAAGATTAGAAAAGACGATATTGACAAATCAGTAGGAAACTTTAAAAAAGCGGTTGTGGTTTGATTAAAGATTAGAAAAGACGATATTATATCAGAATATGATAAATGTAAAAACTTGTTGTGGTTTGATTAAAGATTAGAAAAGACGATATTCAGAGCAAACAGCACAAACGTATGTTTTTAGTTGTGGTTTGATTAAAGATTAGAAAAGACGATATTTAAACTTTCAGAATCTGAAAACTTTAGAAGGTTGTGGTTTGATTAAAGATTAGAAAAGACGATATTTACAAAACTTAGAAGCTTTTTGCTTTTGGTTGTGGTTTGATTAAAGATTAGAAAAGACGATATTATATATTAGGTAAAGCTTCTGATATTGTTAGTTGTGGTTTGATTAAAGATTAGAAAAGACGATATTTGTTGGAGAACATTTAGAATACTCAGAAGTGTTGTGGTTTGATTAAAGATTAGAAAAGACGATATTTTGAAAATGTTAAAACCGAATAAATCTGGTGTTGTGGTTTGATTAAAGATTAGAAAAGACGATATTCTCAACAGAAGAAACAACAATGCTTTGTATGTTGTGGTTTGATTAAAGATTAGAAAAGACGATATTTGTAGATGAAGATGCAGAAATGACAGACGTGTTGTGGTTTGATTAAAGATTAGAAAAGACGATATTCTACAGCTGTAAAAATTTTACAGATCCTTGTTGTGGTTTGATTAAAGATTAGAAAAGACGATATTTCCAAAATTCACATCAACCGTTTCTATATGTTGTGGTTTGATTAAAGATTAGAAAAGACGATATTTAGAACTTTTTTATAGAACTACGAAACTAAATTGTGGTTTGATTAAAGATTAGAAAAGACGATATTATGTTCCTACAGATATTAAAAACATGTCTCGTTGTGGTTTGATTAAAGATTAGAAAAGACGATATTTGAAAGACATAAACAATATATCTCAAATAGGTTGTGGTTTGATTAAAGATTAGAAAAGACGATATTTACTATCTAAATTAAAGAGACAAGAATCGCGTTGTGGTTTGATTAAAGATTAGAAAAGACGATATTCTGAATCTGTGAAACTTGAAATAGCAACCTGTTGTGGTTTGATTAAAGATTAGAAAAGACGATATTTTTAACAAATAAATTACAATAAGCAATGGCGTTGTGGTTTGATTAAAGATTAGAAAAGACGATATTAGATCAAGTAAAAGAGAAGCATTTAAACTGTTGTGGTTTGATTAAAGATTAGAAAAGACGATATTAATATTCGTAGATTATGCTCCGGCAGAACGTTGTGGTTTGATTAAAGATTAGAAAAGACGATATTAAGAGAAATGCAATTATTATATAAAAGTAGTTGTGGTTTGATTAAAGATTAGAAAAGACGATATTAAATGACATTGATACCATTAACAGGTGTATGTTGTGGTTTGATTAAAGATTAGAAAAGACGATATTAGTTTACCGACACGATTAAAGAGGTTTTTAGTTGTGGTTTGATTAAAGATTAGAAAAGACGATATTTTAGCGAAGACGAATATCTGTTGATGCTTGGTTGTGGTTTGATTAAAGATTAGAAAAGACGATATTTTATAACAGAAAATACAGATGCTAATCACTGTTGTGGTTTGATTAAAGATTAGAAAAGACGATATTTTGCGCAATATAAGGCGAGACGTAAATGGTGTTGTGGTTTGATTAAAGATTAGAAAAGACGATATTCAACCAAATGTTGAAGTGATGAATAAACTAGTTGTGGTTTGATTAAAGATTAGAAAAGACGATATTCATTTGCAACAGCAACGTTATTTTTTGAATGTTGTGGTTTGATTAAAGATTAGAAAAGACGATATTTTTAACAATTACTCAGTTTCAGGTAAAAGCGTTGTGGTTTGATTAAAGATTAGAAAAGACGATATTAGCTTTGGTGGGCAAACGCGCCACAGTATCGTTGTGGTTTGATTAAAGATTAGAAAAGACGATATTAAAGTTTCTTCTTGGAAATATTATGTCCGGTTGTGGTTTGATTAAAGATTAGAAAAGACGATATTCAAATAGTGTAACAAATAGTGTAACAAACCGTTGTGGTTTGATTAAAGATTAGAAAAGACGATATTTACTGGCATGTAATTGATTAATTCATCCTTGTTGTGGTTTGATTAAAGATTAGAAAAGACGATATTATCCTGTAGACTCTAATAAACCAACAATTTGTTGTGGTTTGATTAAAGATTAGAAAAGACGATATTAACAGTCGGAGAAATTGAAACTAAATTGTTGTTGTGGTTTGATTAAAGATTAGAAAAGACGATATTAATTCTTCTGATTAAAAAACTATATAGATAGTTGTGGTTTGATTAAAGATTAGAAAAGACGATATTAAAGTAACTCAATAGTGGTACAACAGCGTTGTTGTGGTTTGATTAAAGATTAGAAAAGACGATATTATCAAGTGTACGTTTCTAATTGGCAACATGTTGTGGTTTGATTAAAGATTAGAAAAGACGATATTATGACTATGGTACAACGGTTAAACCTACCAGTTGTGGTTTGATTAAAGATTAGAAAAGACGATATTAAAAGTATGAAATTTAGAATAAAGAAATAGTTGTGGTTTGATTAAAGATTAGAAAAGACGATATTAGTTGTGCTTAAAGCTTCTAATAGTCAAAGTGTTAAGGAAATATATCGTTTCAAAAAATGCTTCTTTTTCGTTATTTTATGACGTGATTGAGGCATTTTTTTATTTGTACTTGTTTTAACTATTTAAAAAAGTTCGAGTTGTGTGGGTGATGGTTCTGTTGGTTTTTGAACCTTGCCCCAAAAGTTCATAATATTTCCATATTGTTTATCCGTAATTCTTAGAATAGAAACTTTGCCTAGAGGAGGTAATAATATTTTAATTCTCTTTTCGTGCGCATCTGCACTTTCGCTACTTGCACAATGTCGCATATATACAGAAAATTGCATCATTGTAAAACCATCTTTTAAAAGGTTTTTACGAAACAACTGTGCATTTCTACGATCTTTTTTCGTTTCGGTAGGCAAATCAAAAAATACAAATAACCACATAACTCTATATGCATTTAGTTCCATAATTTTGGGTAAATAATCTTTTTAGAAGTACCAGAAAAGCATTGTTGCAAGGAACTTGTTGTTGTGCTTAGTGCAACCATTAGTGGGCTTTTCTTATTTTCAAAATAAACAGTCTGCGTTAATACATTGAGTAATTCTGATTTTATTTCTGTAGTTAACTCTTGCTCATTGTAATTATTTAGAAGTGTTAATACTTTTGCGTCAATAAGCGGTCTGTATGGTTCCATAATGTCATCAGCTAAACAAAAAGCATTGTATTTATTATGATGATGAATTCCTAATGTACTTAATAACCCACTACCAGAAATAGCTCTTGCAACAGCAGCTCTTAATACGATGTATCCATAATTTAAAAAGAGATTTGGAAACTCACCATAACGTTCTCTTTTAAAATTAAAATCAAACAGGTGTTTCCAATAGTATGCTGCTGACACACCTTCTCGGTTATCAGTATCACCACTTAATACTTTAGAAGCGTAGTGTTTTAAAGGTGTATTGTTTTGCCCAATGTATTCTAATAAATGTGCTTGATTGGTTATTTTATGTTTAATTACTTGCTGCCATAATTGTTTTTTTAAAGGCTCAGAAGCATTGATTTGTTTTCTAAAATGTTCTTGTTGTATGTGATGACTATTGAGGTTTAATAACATGCTTTGTGGCATGTGAGTTGCATCGCAAAAAATTACACTGATATTGTTACTTGAAAGTTTAGATAGTGCAGGAATAGAGATGTAGGTTTCTTGATTTTCCAAAACAATAAAACCAATATCTTCTATTGGGACTGTAGTTTCTCTATCTGTCGTTTTAATAACTAATTGTTCGTGTTTTGTAGTTAAAGAGCATTTGTTGCTAAAAAATAGTGTCCTTTTTATCATTTCTTTTTTTGTTTAAATATATAAAAAGAAAGTTAAAAAGTAACAAACTAAGAGAGTTACAAAGTTGCAAAGGTTCTGAGTTGTAGTGTATATAAGTATTATGAATACTAATTATTTTTTTTATGAGATTACTTCGTCCTTCGTCCTCGTAATGACACACGAATCTGTCATTGCGAGGCACGAAGCAATCTTATGAATAATAGTTACTCCCTTCAAAAAGATTACTTCGGTTATTCTTCCCTCGTAATGACACACAAAAAAAGGACACTCCAAGAGCATCCTTTTATAACTTAAACTATATTTATTTGTCCGTTCGAGCATTGCTGAAGGCAAAAGTATTTTGACTGAAAGTAGCAAACGAAGTTTATCGAGAACTTACTTCTTAAAAGGTATAGCAGGCAATACTTTTCCAGTACACTCACCAAAACCAATTCTACGCTCATCATTTTTACAATGTGCACGCATTATTACCGTATCATTATCATTGATGAATTTACGTTCAGAACCGTCGTTTAATTTGATTGGTTTTTGTCCTGCCCAAGACAACTCTAGCATAGAACCATAACTGTCTTTTGTAGGGCCAGAAATAGTACCAGAACCCATCATATCTCCAGCTTCAACCGGACAACCATTTATGGTATGATGCGCCAATTGTTGGACCATCGTCCAATACATATATTTAAAGTTAGAATTGGCAACTACCGTTTCTTCTTTTCCGTCTGGTTTAATACCCACTTGTAATTTAATATCGTAACTTTTTTGTCCTTCTACTTGTAAATAAGGTAAAGGTTCGTGCACTTGCTTCGGATTATCAGTTCTAAAAGGTTCTAAAGCATCCAAAGTAACAATCCAAGGAGAAATGGTTGATGCAAAGTTTTTTCCTAAAAACGGACCTAAAGGTTGGTATTCCCATCCTTGTATGTCTCTTGCAGACCAGTCGTTAAACAACACCATACCGAAGATATATTCTTCTGCTTCTTCAATAGAAATACGATCTCCTAAGGTATTAGAATCTGTAGTAATAAACGCCATTTCTAATTCGAAATCTAACAAACGCGAAGGACCAAAAGTTGGCACTGTGCTTCCTTCTGCAGGTTTCGATTGTCCGTAAGGTCTTCTAATAGGTGTTCCAGATGGAATGATAGAAGAACTTCTACCATGATATCCAATAGGTACGTGTAACCAGTTAGGCATCAATGCATTTTCTGGATCACGGAATAAAGTACCTACATTGGTTGCGTGTTCTTTACTTGCATAGAAATCTGTGTAATCACCAACAGTTACAGGCAATAACATTTCAATCTCATCCATTCTAAAAATGATTTCTGCTTTGTGTTCTTTATGGTCTCTTAAACCACTTTTGGTAACATCAAAAATATCTGCAATTCTGTTACGTACCAAACGCCATGTTTTGCGTCCGTCTGCAATAAAATCATTTAAAGAATCCTGTAAAAAGATATCATCTGTAAGTGGTATGCCTTCAAAGTATCCTAATTGATGCAATGCACCTAAATCGATAGCGTAATCTCCAATCCGTGTTCCGATGGTAATAATATCGTCTTTGGTAATAAATACACCAAAAGGTATATTTTGAATTGGGAAATCTGAATCTTTAGAAACATCAAGCCACGATTTTCTATTGGGGTTATTTGCAGTTAATTTCATCTGAATTTATCTATGTATTGGGTTTTAACCAATGTTATTAATTTTTTATCAAATATAGTAGAAAGTTGTTAGTTGCAAAATGATTTTTACTACTTTTGAGAATCTTTTAATAAAGCTTTATTTAAACAAACAACAATGCAACTAGATAATCAAATTTTTGACCTGATTCAAGAAGAAAAGGAAAGACAACAAAACGGACTAGAATTAATTGCTTCAGAAAACTTTGTAAGCGATCAAGTAATGCAAGCTCAAGGCTCGGTGTTAACCAATAAATATGCAGAAGGATATCCAGGAAAACGCTATTACGGCGGATGTGAAATTGTTGATGTAGTTGAGCAAATTGCTATTGATAGAGCCAAAGAATTGTTTGGTGCTGAATATGTAAATGTGCAACCACATTCTGGAAGTCAAGCAAATACGGCAGTGTATGCTGCTTGTTTAAAACCAGGAGATAAAATCTTAGGATTCGATTTATCGCATGGCGGACATTTAACACATGGTTCTCCAGTAAATTTTTCGGGTAAATTATACACGACTTCTTTTTATGGAGTAGAAAAAGAAACCGGAGTCTTAAATTATGATAAAATACAAGAAACAGCAACCAAAGAGCAACCAAAGTTAATTATTGCGGGCGCTTCAGCGTATTCTAGAGATATTGATTTTAAACGTTTTAGAAAAATTGCAGATAGTGTGGGTGCTATTTTAATGGCAGATATTTCGCATCCTGCAGGGTTGATTGCTAAAGGAATTTTAAATGATCCATTACCTCATTGTCATATTGTAACAACAACAACACACAAAACATTGCGTGGACCAAGAGGAGGAATGATACTAATTGGAAAAGATTTTGACAATCCTTTTGGAGAAACCTTAAAAAGCGGAAAACCTAAAAAGATGTCCACTTTAATTAACTCGGCGGTATTTCCTGGAAATCAAGGTGGCCCATTAGAACACGTAATTGCTGCCAAAGCAGTTGCTTTTGGAGAAGCATTGACCGATGAGTTTTTAGAATATCAATTACAAGTAAAAGAAAATGCAGCGGCAATGGCAGCAGCATTGGTAGCAAAAGGATATGATATTATTTCTGGTGGAACAGACAATCATATGATGTTGATTGACATGCGTAACAAAAACATTTCTGGTAAAGATGCAGAGATTGCATTGGGGAAAGCAGATATTACCGTAAACAAGAACATGGTTCCTTTTGATGATAAAAGTCCGTTTGTAACTTCTGGGATAAGAGTTGGAACTGCAGCTGTAACCACAAGAGGATTAAAAGCAGCAGACATGCAAACCATTGTAAATTTTATAGATGAAGCTATTCAGAATCACAATAATGACGAAGCTTTATCAGCAATTGGAGAGCGAGTAGAAGAGATGATGAGCGCAAGAAGATTGTTTGTTATGTAAACTATAAGATTGTCTCCTCGAGAAGTGTTATGAGGTCTTGTAACTCGACTGCGCTCGATATGACAAATTAGACTGCGCTCGATAGGACAAGTTCGACCAGACATTTAGATGAATTAGAAATGAAAACATACTTGTAAACTAAAAAAGCAGCCGATTGGCTGATTTATTGTTTTGTATTCATTAAAAATATCTAATCTAGCCCAGTCGAGAATTTTTACTATTCCTATATTTGTAATTGCTTAACAATTGCCTCTCAACTGCACCTGCCGGCAAGGCAAGATCGAGGAAACATATACTATAAAAAACAACCAACAATGGATGCATATTTAATAGCAACAATACTTATCTTTTTATCAGCAATATTTGGTTATATCAATGTGCGCTTTTTAAAGCTACCAAACACCATTGGTCTAATGATTATCACCATTGTGTTTACTTTGGGTGTTATTGGACTAAGTTATCTAGATCCAACGCTATTAAACTTTGAGAAAGAAATGATTTCTAAATTAGATTTTAGAGAGTTGTTGTTAGAAGAAATGCTGAGTTTCTTGTTGTTTGCAGGTGCTTTACACACTAATTTTAAGCAATTAAAAATACAACGTTGGCCGGTTTTAATGTTCTCTACTTTAGGTGTATTAACTTCTACATTTTTGGTAGGAATAAGCATGTATTTTGTATTGCAGTTATTTGGAATGCAAATCGGATTTATTTACTGTTTGTTATTTGGTGCGTTGATATCTCCAACAGATCCAATTGCTGTTTTAGGTATTTTAAAGAAAGCAAATGTTCCTAAAAAACTAGAAACTAAAATTGTAGGGGAATCTTTATTTAATGATGGCGTTGGCGTAGTTGTTTTCTTAACTATTTTTGAAATTGCTTCTTTTGGAGTAGATAAAATAGAAGTGTTAGATGTATTCCAATTATTTGGAAAAGAAGTAGTAGGAGGCATTTTGCTAGGAGCTATTTTAGGCTGGATAACGTATCGTTTGTTAAAATCTATAGATGATTATGATATTGAAGTGATTATAACCGTTGCTGCGGTTATGGGCGGAACAGTAATTGCTCAGTATTTGCATTTGTCTGCGCCATTAGCAATGGTTACTGCTGGTTTAATTGTGGGTAATGATACTGTTAGAAACGCTGCAATGTCTGAAACTACAGAACATTATGTAGATAAGTTTTGGGAATTACTCGATATTTTATTGAATGCTATTTTGTTTGTAATGATAGGGATGGAAATGCTTGTTTTAGTTGTTAAAGGTGATTATATTATTGCAGGTTTAATTGCCATTCCGTTAATTTTAGCATGTAGATATTTGTCTTTATTAATTCCGATTAACTTCTTTAAAAAGAAACTAGATTTTGTACCTAAAACAAACTTAATTATGACTTGGGGTGGTTTGCGTGGCGGAATTTCAATAGCGTTGGCTTTAGGTTTAACCAACGAAATGCACAGAGATTTATTCTTAGTAATTACCTACATTGTTGTAATTTTTTCTATCATCGTACAAGGGTTAACTGTAGGAAAGTTGGTGAAGAAACTAAGTAAATAAGTTATAAAAAGTATATCTTTTTTTAAACTGTTCTACTACTGATATTTATCATATTTAATTTGCCAACTATTTTAGTACTTAGCGTAACAAGTTTTAAAATAGAGGTATGGGCTCGCAATCTGTAAAAGCAATTAAAACACAAAAGCAACGAAAAGATTTTGTGTGTCATTTGTTAAATGATATCAAAGCTTTCGAATACATGATTAAAAATGATGTATTTGAAAAAGGTATTCAGCGTGTAGGAGCAGAGCAGGAATTATGTATTGTCGATAAAGATTATCGTCCGTCACTTAAAGCATTAGAAATTTTAGAAAAAGTTAATGATCCTCATGTTACAACAGAATTAGCACTCTTTAATTTAGAAATCAACTTAGATCCTTTTGCACTAAAGAAAGATTGTTTTAAAAAATTAGCACATCAGCTTACCCAATTATTAGATAAAGTAAATGCTACTGCAAATACATTTGATGAAGACAAAATTATTTTAACAGGTATTTTACCAACTTTGAAAAAGAAAGATTTAATCTTTAAAAACATGACTCCTTTTGAGCGTTATAAGACACTAAATAATGTGATAAAAAACATTAGAGGTAAAGACTTTAAACTGCATTTACAAGGTGTTGAGGAACTTATTTTAAAACATGAATCTATTTTGTTTGAAGCATGTAATACCAGTTTTCAAATTCATTTGCAAATAGATTTAGATAATGCAATTGATATGTATAATTGGTCTCAAGCAATTTCAGGTCCAATTTTATCAGTAATGTCAAATTCGCCAATTCTCCTTAGTAAAGAGTTGTGGAGTGAAACCAGAATTGCCTTGTTTCAACAAAGTATAGATTTAAGAAATAAATCGTATTTATTAAGAGAACAAAAACCACGAGTTTCTTTTGGTGATTCTTGGATAAAAAATTCTGTTTTAGAATTATTTACTGATGATATTTCTAGGCACGCCCCGCTAGTTACTGCAGATTTTGATGAAGATTCTTTAGAGTGTTTAGAAAACGGAATTATGCCAAAATTAGAAGCTTTAAATCTTCATAATGGAACTTTGTATAAATGGAATAGATTGTGCTATGGAGTGCATAAAAACGTTGCACATTTAAGAATAGAAAATAGATATATTCCGTCTGGACCATCAATAAAAGATGAAATTGCAAACGCATTATTTTGGGTTGGCGTAATGCAAGGTATGCCAAATGAATATAAAAATATTTGGAATACAATGCCGTTTATAGATGCAAAAAGCAATTTTTTAAATGCAGCAAGAACAGGTGTTAACACTTATTTTAATTGGTTTGGTACTGGTATTTCTGCGAATCAATTAGTTAAAGAAATTTTAATTCCTATTGCCAAAAAAGGATTGAAAAAAGCAACTATTGATGAAGACGATATTACGTATTATTTAGGAATTATAGAACAACGTATTGATAAAAATATTACAGGAAGCAAATGGCTATCTAGAAATAAAAGAAACTTAGTAAGTAGTATTTCTAATTACGAGACCAATGTTTTATTAACATATCATACATATAAAAATCAACAGCAGAATATTCCCGTTCATGAATGGGAAAATATAAAAATAAAGCCAACAGAAATTTCTAAAAAGTATGATAAACTATACAAAGTAATGTCTTCAGAAGTATTTGTGGTTAATGAAAATGATTTAATAGAATTAGTATTTAAAATAATGGAATGGAAAAAAATTCATCATGTTCCTGTTGTAAATACTGACCATAAAATTGTAGGATTAATTACAAAAGAACAATTACGAAAATTTGATTTTTCTAAAGCCCAAAACAAAGAAATTATTGCTAAAAGAATAATGACTACCGATTTTATTTCTCTATCACCAGAAACAGCTACAGCTAAAGCAGGTAAACTAATGAATATTGATAAAACCTGTGTTTTGGTTATGGAAGATTCAGAATTATTAGGAATTTTTACAAACAATGATTTAGAAAGAATTGATAAAGTAATGAACCATAAATAAATGAGTTTACAAGAAGTGCGTATTAATGCTTTTGATGAAAAAATAACCATTAAAAGAGTTTTAGGTTCTATACAAGGAACAAAAAATGCACCAACAGTAATTTGTTTTGGTGGAATTCACGGTAACGAAAGAGCTGGTGTTTATGCACTAATTAAAGTTTTAAAGACTATAGAAAAAGAAAAAATTCCTTTTCTAGGAAATTTTTATGCTATAAGCGGAAATATAAATGCATTGCAAAAAAATATCCGTTTTGAAGATATAGACTTAAACAGAATTTGGTCTGCAAAAAAGATTCAAATAATTGATGATTTTAACAAGAACATATATAAAGAAAGTTTTGAACAGCAAGAAATATACAAGCAAATTAAAGAAATAGTAAAAAAGGATAAAGGACCATTTTATTTTATTGATTTACATACAACTTCTTCAGATACAAGCCCGTTTATTACCATTAGCGATTCATTAAATAATAGAGAATTTTCATCAAATTTTTCAATACCCACAATATTAGGAATTGAAGAATATTTAGACGGTCCATTATTAACATTTATTAATGAATTTGGACATATATCATTAGGTTTTGAAGCAGGTGAGCATTATAAAGAATCTTCTGTAGATAACTGTGAGGCTTTTATTTGGTTAGCTTTAAAAGCTTCGGGTTGTGTGAATGAATTAGAGATAAAAAAACTTAGCTATTACCAACATGTTTTATCATTATATAAAGAAAAACAAGAATTTTACGAGATAAATTACAAGTATGAAATTAGTAAAAACGAACAATTTGAAATGCTTTTTGGTTTTAGTAATTTCGAAAGTGTTGTAAAAGGTCAAGAATTAGCAATTAGCAATTCAAAAAAAATAAGGGCAGCACATTCTGGGAAAATATTTATGCCATTATATCAAAAACAAGGTGAGGATGGTTTTTTTATTATTTCTTTAATTTCTAAAAAATGGTTGGTTTTGTCAACATTAGTTAGACGATTAAAAATGCATTATTTATTAAGAAGCTTACCTGGAATACAGCAAGATAAAAGTAACAAACATATTTTGATTGTAAATCCTAAAACAGCTCGATTTTTAGCAACAGAAATATTTCATTTATTTGGGTATCGCAAAAAAGTAATAAAAGATGCTAAATACTATTTTATTAAGAGAGATAGAAAAGTAACGAAGTTGTTTTAGTTATTCTTCTGTTGTTTTATCTATCCATTTTTGATTAATATCTTTTTTGGGAGCAATACCTAATTCTTTAAGCTTTGTAATATCTTTAATTAAATTTTGATTTCCCGTTAGCTTTTTCATAGCGCCTTCATAAGCTGAGGATGTTGACTTTATTCTATTTCCAACAGTCTCTAGATCATCTAACAAGTTTTTAAATTTTTCATATAAAGAAGTTGCATGCTTTGCAATTTCAAATGCGTTTTGTTGTTGTTTTTCATTACTCCATAATGTATCAATAGTTCTCAATGTTGACAGTAAAGTTGTTGGGCTGACCAATAATATGTTTTTGTGAAAAGCAGTATAAAAAAAGTTTTTATCTTCATTTTGAGCAAGATAGAGTGCAGATTCGATAGGTATAAACATTAAAATAAAATCAGGTGATTCAATTTTATAAATATCTTCATATTTTTTTGAATTAAGATCATTTATATGTCTTTTAATAGATGCAATGTGGCCTGATAAAAACCTCTTTTTTTCTTCTTTGTTCTCTGTATTAATATATTGTTCGTAAGCTATTAAAGAAACTTTTGAATCAATAACCATTTTTTTATTTCCAGGTAAATTAATTACAACATCTGGTAACAACCTTTTACCTTCTTCATTTAAAAAGCTCTGTTGAATTTCATACTCTCTTCCTTTTTCGAGACCAGATTTTTCTAAAACAGTTTCTAAAACTAACTCACCCCAATTTCCTTGCGTTTTATTATCTCCTTTTAAAGCTTTAGTTAGGTTAATTGCTTCTTGACTAATTTTAATATTATTTTTATTTAATTCTTCTAATTGTTGTTTTAATGCAGAAGATTGCCTTATGCTATCTTTGTTAACATCTTCAACTTTTTGTTTAAAATCAGTTATTTGTTTTTGCAATGGGTTTAAAATTCCTTCAAGGCTTTCTTTATTTTGCTCTTTAAATTTCTTTGAATTGCTTTCTAAAATCTTATTGGCTAAATTCTCAAACTCTTTGGTGAATTTTTCTTGAAGTTTTTCTACTTCTTGTTTGTTTTCTTTAAGTTTTTCTTGCAAATGAGAAGCTTCAGAAGATTTTTCGGTAATCAAAATAGTCAATTCTTCTTTTTCTTTTCTTATTGCTATTAATTCTTGATTCGTGTTTTCTGAATTGCGATTTCTCTCTTTTAAAGCAGAAATTTCTTTTACTGATTTTGTTTTTGAAACAAAATAGCCTAAGGCTAAACCAATAACAATTCCAACAATAATAAATAAGATTTCCATAGTTTTTATAACATAAATTAAAGAGAATATAAAATTAAGAGTTTTATATTTGTGTACATCATAATATGTCTTTTATTTGTAAACTTAATACTGTTTTATGATTTCAAAATTTATTTTTAAAACAATCTTTGGATGGAAACTAGTAAACGATTTTCCTAGAGGCATCAAAAAATATGTAATTATAGCAGCGCCACATACTAGTTGGCAAGATTTTCCTATCGGGATTTTAGCAAGAAACACTGCAGGAATAAAAATTAATTTTATTGGTAAAGACTCTTTATTTAAAGGTCCGTTTGGTTTTATTTTTAGAAGTTTGGGCGGTACACCAGTAAATAGATCAGAAAGTAATAATTTGGTAGATGCAATCATCAAAGTTTTTAATTCTAAAGAAGAGTTTAGATTGGCTTTATCACCAGAAGGAACACGGAAGAAAGTAGAAAAGTGGAAAACAGGATTTTATTATATCGCAAAAGGAGCAAAGGTGCCAATTGTGATGGCAACCTTAGATTATAAAAATAAGCAAGTAAAAATTTCTGAACCCTATTATACAACAGATGATAAAGAAAAAGATTTTGAATACTTTCAATCTTTTTTTAAACCAGAAATGGCAAAAAAAGCAACACAATATTAACTTTATCCTTTGTAAAAAGGCAACTTTACCACTTTCGCAGGAATTGCTTTTTTACGAACTTGAATACATATTTCTGTATCTCTTTTTGCATTTTCTTTAGTAACATAACCCATTCCGATTCCTTTTCCTAAAGATGGGCTCATCGTTCCAGATGTTACAATTCCGATTACATTTCCTTCCCCATCAACAATTGGATAATCTTGTCTTGGAATTCCACGTTCAGTCAATTCAAAAGCAACCAACTTACGAGTAACACCAGTTTCTTTTTGCGTTAATAAATTTTCTGAATTCACAAAGTCTTTTGTAAACTTGGTAATCCAACCTAAACCTGCTTCAATTGGCGAAGTTGTATCGTTAATATCATTGCCATATAAACAATACCCCATTTCTAAACGCAACGTATCTCTTGCTGCTAACCCGATAGGTTTGATTCCTAAATTAGCACCAGCTTCAAAAACTTTATTCCATACACTTTCAGCAGCTTCGTTTTTTACATAGATTTCAAATCCACCAGAACCGGTATAACCTGTTGCAGAAATAATGGCGTGTTCTACACCCGCAAAATCTCCAATTTTAAATTTGTAAAAAGGAATTTCAGCCAAATTAATAGAAGTCAACGATTGCATTGCTTCAATAGCTTTTGGTCCTTGAATAGCTAATAAAGAATAGTCATCAGAAATGTTTTTCAAATCCGCTTTAAACTCAGTATTGTATTTAGAAATCCAGTTCCAATCTTTATCAATATTTGAAGCATTTACTACCAATAAATACTGATTTTCTTTTATTCGGTAACAAATTAAATCATCTACAATCCCGCCATCTTCATTTGGGAAACAACTGTATTGTGCATCACCAATTTCTAGTTTAGAAGCATCGTTAGAAGTAACTTTCTGAATTAATGCCAACGCATTTTCTCCTGTTACTAAAAACTCACCCATATGACTTACATCAAAAACACCAACACCTTTTCTAACAGTTTCATGTTCAATGTTTATTCCTTCATAAGATACTGGCATATTATAACCAGCAAAAGGGACAATTTTAGCATTTAAAGCTTCGTGTACGTGAGTTAGTGCAGTGTTTTTCATTCTAATTAAGTTGTTTATTTTGATGCAGCTAAAGTATTGAAAATTGAAGGAAAAATAAATATTAATTTAGGATTATTCAAAAGGAGTAAATAAATAGTATTTTTGTTTCCATAATTTGCCCAGTTTATGATTGAAGAACAACCGAATAATCCGTTACACGGAATTAAACTTGCTGATATTTTAGAACGTTTACACAACAAATATGGTTGGGAGGAAATGGGAGAAATGATTGATATTAATTGTTTTCGAAATAATCCGACAATGAAATCGAGTTTAAAATTTTTGAGAAGAACGCCTTGGGCTAGAGAAAAGGTTGAAAAATTATATTTAAAATCAATAAAGTAATTTTGTCATTCTGAAATGAGTTTGAAAAACGATTGAAGAATCTTATGAATGATAGTAACTGAAAATTGTAAGATTTCTCCTATCGTCGAAATGACACCTTTTTTGTCATTTCTATGACTTGTATTGACTAATTTAATTATTTAATATATGAATAACCAATTCTTTGGTCAATGGTTTTCCGTTTGCTATTTTTTTGATGTTTTCAAATGTAAAAACAAAATCACAATCAGTTTTGTACTCAGAACAACCATAAGCAGTTTTCCCTTTTAAAACAGTTCCTTTTTTACATTTTGGGCAAGTAATTTTATCAGTGTCATTACGAGGAGTTTTCGACGAAGTAATCTCATTTGCATGAACAGATTGCTTCATTTTATTCGCAATGACAGTTTGTTTTTTTTCTTCTAGTTTGAATTTGAAATTTTCATCAAAACGAATCAAACCTTCAACAGTACCTTTTTCTGTTTTAAATCCTTTTAGGTTTGTAGTTGATTTTTTGTCTAGCAAACGAATCAACTGATTTTCTGAAATCTTTTTTCCTAAGAATTCAAAAGGCATTAAAAAATCGCACGTTTTATTGTATTCAGAACAACCAAAAGCTTTTGATCCTTTTAATAACTTTCCGTTATTACATTTTGGACAGGTTTTACCTGTGACTTGTTTTTTGTTTTTCGATTTTGATTGAGAAGATTCTTTCTTTTTGGGAGATTCCTCACTTGCGTTCGGAATGACAGCGGTTTCATGAGAAATTCTAATTTTAGAAGTATTAGAACGTACTTCATACACCAATTCATCTACCATTTTTTTCATGTTGTTGATAAAGGTTCCTGCATTGAATTCTCCGCGCTCAATTTCTTTTAAACGTTTTTCCCAGCGTCCAGTTAGTTCGGCAGATTTCAACAATTCATTATCTATTAAATCAATCAATTGAATTCCCGTTTGTGTTGGAATAACTAGCTTTTTTTTACGCTCAATATATTTTCTACGAAATAAGGTTTCAATAATACTTGCTCTTGTTGATGGTCTTCCAATTCCGTTTTCTTTCATTAACTCGCGCATTTCATCATCATCCACTTGTTTACCAGCAGTTTCCATAGCGCGTAGGAGAGAAGCCTCGGTAAAATTTCTAGGTGGTTTTGTTTCTTTTTCTAAGAAAGATGGCTCGTGTGGTCCTTTTTCTCCTTTTACAAAAGAAGGCAACGTCATTTGTACATTTAATTCCTTTTTTATGTTACTTTCTGAACTTATGCTGAGCGTAGCCGAAGTATCAAAAACAACACGCCAACCTTTATTTATAATTTCTTTTCCTGTAGTTTTAAAAGGAACATCCGCAGCTTTTCCGATTACAGAAGTGTTAGATACATCAGAATCTGGATAAAACACGCCAATAAATCTTCTGGTAATAATATCATACACTTGCTGTTGATTGTATTGCAAGTTGGTTTGTATTCCGGTTGGAATAATAGCATGGTGATCGGTTACTTTTTTATCATCAAAAACTCGTTTCGATTTCTTTATTTTTTTTCCTAAAAGAGGTTGTGTTAATTTACTGTAATTGGTTAGTTTACCTAATATTCCTTCAATTTTTGGATATACATCATTTGGTAAAAAAGTAGTATCAACTCTTGGATATGTAACCACTTTCATTTCGTATAACTTCTGAACCATTTTTAAGGTTTCATCCGCAGAAAAACCAAATTTATTATTACAATAGACTTGTAATCCTGTTAAATCAAATAATTTTGGTGCGTATTCTTTTCCTTTCTTTTTGGTTACAGAAACAATTTCAAATTCTGACTCTTTTACTTTATTCGCTAATACTTGTCCGTTTTCTTGTTTTAAAAAGCGTCCATCTTCATAATTAAATAATGTATTTCTGTACGTAGTTTGTAATTCCCAATATGGTTGTGGCTTAAAATTTTCAATTTCTTTAAATCGATTTACCAACATTGCCAAGGTTGGAGTTTGAACTCTACCAACAGATAAAACTTGCTTATATCCGCCGAATTTTACAGTAAATAAGCGTGTTGCATTTAAGCCTAACAGCCAATCTCCAATGGCTCTAGAAAACCCAGCATAATAGAGATTGTCGTATTTCTCTGAAGGTTGTAAATTTTTAAATCCTTCTTTGATAGCTTCTTCTGTTAAGGAAGAAATCCAAAGGCGTTGTACTTTTCCTTTGTAATTACATTGATTGATAACCCAACGTTGAATCAATTCTCCTTCTTGACCAGCATCTCCACAATTGATAACAACAGTTGCTTTGTCAAACAACGATTTAACAATATTGAACTGTTTTTGAATGCCATCATTGCTTGTTACTTTTGTTTCAAACTTTTCTGGAAGCATTGGTAAATTGTTTAAATCCCAACTTTTCCAATGTGGTTTGTAATCTTTAGGTTCTAAAAGTGTACACAAATGACCAAAAGTGTAGGTAACTGCATACCCGTTTCCTTCAAAATAACCATCTCGTTTTGTATTGGCACCCAATATGTTAGCGATTTCTCTTGCTACACTTGGTTTCTCAGCAATACATACTTTCATTTGGTTGGATTTTGAAATTGAAAAGTAATAAATTTATTGGAGATAGAAATGATTGTTGTATGTGAATTATTGTGAGTTTTGTTTGTTGTACTTTTGATTCAAAAATTTAATATAGCGAGTTTTCATCTTCAAAAGTTTATAAAAAAAGCCTCCCAAAAGGAAGGCTTCTTATTGTATTATTTTAGAATGGTTTTAATTATTCTGTAGCTTTATCTGCTACAATTCGTTCTGCTCTATTTGCTAATTCCCAAGCTGTATAAAAAACAAGTCGTGATCTATTCTCTAACAAGTCATAATTAATTTTGTCTGGAGTATCTGATGCTCTATGATAATCATCGTGTGTTCCGTTAAAATAAAAAATGATTGGAATATTATTTTTCGCAAAGTTATAATGATCAGAACGGTAATAAAAACGATTTGGGTCGTTTTCGTCATTATACGTATAATCTAACTCTATATTTGTAAATGTTTTGTTTACTTGTTCAGAAAGGTTGTGTAACTCTGTACTTAATTTATCACTTCCAATTAAATACACATAGTTTCTATCTCCTTTACGTTTTGGATCAATACGACCAACCATATCAATATTTAAATTAGCAACCGTATTTGCTAAAGGAACTAAAGGCTCATAATCTGTATAATATCTAGAACCTAATAATCCTTTTTCCTCTCCTGTTACGTGTAAGAAAATTACTGAGCGTTTTGGTCTATGACCTTTATCAGCAGCTGTTTTAAAAGCTTCAGCAATTTCTAATAATGATACTGTTCCAGATCCGTCATCATCTGCGCCATTATTAACTTCTCCTTTTGAATTTACGCCAATATGATCTAAATGCGAAGAAATAATAATGTATTCGTCTGGTTTTTCAGAACCTTTAATCATTGCTGCAACATTTTCAGATGGATGAGGCACAGTAATACTTTTATAACTCATTTCTAATTTTGTTGCTACGGTAGCAGGTTTTGTTGATTTTTGAATTTTACTTGCTAAAGCTTTACCCATTTTTTCGTTGATTAAGAAAAAATACATTTGAGTACCAGCATCTTTTTTTGCTGGTAATGATAAGCTTTTGCTTCCGCCACTTGCTTCACGCTGTTTAAAGAATTTTGAATAGCGAGCAAACAAATCAGCATCCATAAAAAATAATGCTTTAGCTCCAAGTTCTTTTGCTGCATCTCTTTTAGAAGAAATTGCTTGACGACCATTTGACCATTTTGAAGCTTTTTTATCGCCAGTAATTACATTATTTCCTTTTTTGTCTTTTGGCTCACCGCTTTTAATAACAACAATTTTTCCTTTTACATCAAGGTCTTTATAGTCAGAATATTTTTTATCATCTATTCCGTAGCCTGCATACACAATTTCTGAAGTAGAAACTGTTCCTGTTGCAGCTGCTGAAGGAGAAATGAAATCGTCAAAATACTTAAATGATTTTCCATTTACAGAAATACTCACTTCCGGAGTTTTTACAATATTTAAAGGTACATTTTGAAAATAGTTTCCTTCAATAACAGGTTTAATTCCTAAATTTTCATAGTATTTTTTAAGATACTCTACTGCTTTCTTTTGTCCAGGCTCACCTGTTTCACGTCCTTCAAACTCATCCGAAGCATATGTGTATAAATGCTCTTTTAACTCTTTTTGAGTTATTGTACTTCCGTAAGAGGCAACATCTTTTTGTGTTGCTTCTTTATTACAAGAAACTACTATAAACAGAATGCTTAATAATAATAGTGTTTTTTTCATCTTAGTTGGTTATTAAATTAATGATATGCGATATTACAAAAAAGAACGGTTAAGGCAGTGGAAAGCAGTTGTTTTAACATTTTTTAACATAATCGCTTTTACTTACTAGTATTTAGAAAATAAATTAAGAAAGGGTAACAATCTCTTGATTTCTAAGGATATCATCAAAAGTTTCTCTTTTTCTTATTACATAATCTTTTCCGTTATAAACCATAACTTCTGCAGGTTTAAAACGAGAATTGTAATTAGAAGCCATTGAAAAACAATACGCACCAGCATTGTGAAAACACAATATATCTTCTTCAGTAATTTCGTTAATTCTTCTATTGTTTCCAAAAGTATCTGTTTCGCAAATATAACCGACAACAGAGTAGTAGCGTTCTCTACCTTTAGGGTTAGAGATGTTTGTAATATGATGATAAGAATCGTACATCATAGGTCTTACCAAATGATTAAATCCGCTATCAACTCCTGCAAAAACAGTTGAAGTTGTTTGTTTTATCACATTTACTTTTGCTAAAAAAAAACCAGATTCGCTTACCAAATATTTACCTGGTTCAAACATTAAGGTAAGTTCTTTTCCATAATCTTTACAAAAATCATTAAATCTTTTTGTGAGTTGTTTTCCAAGTTGTTCAATATCTGTAGAAATATCTCCTTCTTTATAAGGTACTTTAAATCCACTTCCGAAATCAATAAAATCTAAGTTCTCAAATTGATTTGCAACATCAAACAAAATTTCTGTTGCTCGTAAGAAGGTGTCAATATCTAAAATATCAGAACCCGTGTGCATGTGAATTCCGTTTATTCGCATATTGGTATTTTCTACTACACGTTTAATCAAAGGAACTTGGTGCATAGAAATTCCGAACTTAGAGTCAATATGACCTACAGAAATTTTAGAATTTCCACCAGCCATTACATGAGGATTGATACGCACACAAACCGGAATGTTTGGATGTTTCTGACCAAACAATTCTAAGATAGAAAGATTATCAATATTAATTTGAACACCTAATTCTGCAACTTCTTCAATTTCTTCTAAGGAAACTCCGTTAGGGGTAAAGATGATATTTTCTGGTAAAACTCCTGCAGCCAAACCTAATTGGACTTCTTGGACAGAAACAGTATCTAACCCAGAACCTAATTGATTAAATATTTTTAAAATAGTAATATTTGATAGTGCTTTTACTGCATAATTAATCTTTACATTTTTAACCTTAGAAAATGCATCAGTAATTCTATTATATTGTGAAATAATTTTATCTGTGTCATATACATATAAAGGACTTCCGTGTTTTTTTGCTAATTGCAATAAAAAGTTGCTATTCATTTCTGTTTTCTAAAATTAAGTTGGTAAAAGTAAAAAATTATTAGGCTTCATAAGAAAGATTAACAAAATCTAACAACATCTTATATTTTGTTATTTAAATTTAACAGCAACTTTCTCTGCAATTTTAACAATTACTTGTGTTGCTTTTAAAATAGATTCAACCGGAACATACTCATAACGTCCATGAAAATTATGTCCGCCAGCAAAAATATTTGGACAAGGCAAACCTTTAAATGATAATTGAGAACCATCGGTTCCTCCACGAATGGCTTTTATTAAAGGTTTTATTCCTAAATATATCATAGCTTCTTCAGCTATATCTACAATATGCATCACTGGAACTACTTTTTCTTTCATATTATAATACTGATCTTTTATCTGAACAGAAACCAACTTTTTTCCTAATTTTTGATTGATTGTATTTGCGACGTTTTCAAAATCAGATTTTCGTTTTAAAAACAACTCCATATCATGATCTCTAATAATATATTCTAAAATTGTCTTTTCAACATTTCCTGTCATATTATGTAAATGATAAAAACCTTCGTAATCTGTTGTTTCTTGTGGAATTTCATTTTTTGGTAACGCAGCAATAAACTCGTTTGCAATGAGCATAGAATTGATCATTTTTCCTTTTGCATAACCAGGATGCACTATTTTTCCTTCTATCGTTACAACTGCTCCAGCTGCATTAAAATTTTCATATTCTAATTCTCCAACCTGACTTCCATCCATAGTGTAAGCCCATTCTGCACCAAATGTATCAACATCAAATAAACGCGCTCCTTTACCAACTTCTTCATCCGGAGTAAAACAAATCCTGATTTTTCCGTGCTTTATTTCTGGGTGATTGATTAAATATTCCATTGCAGAAACAATTTCTGTAACACCAGCTTTATCATCTGCACCCAACAATGTTGTTCCGTCTGTTGTAATAATAGTTTGACCTTTGTATTGTAGTAAATCTTTAAAGTAATCTGGAGACAAGACTATGTTTTTTTTCTTGTTTAAAATAATGTCTTTCCCATCATAATTTTTATGTATTTGTGGATTGACATTTGCGCCAGTAAAATCTGGACTTGTATCTATATGTGCAACAAATCCGATGGTTGGTACCTCGTAATCAATATTACTTGGCAAGGTTGCCATGATATAACAATTATCGTCTAAAGTAACATCTGATAAACCAATTTCTTGAAGTTCTTTAACAAGAAGATTGGCTAAATTCCATTGTTTTTCTGTACTTGGAAAAGCAGGATTATTAGGATCAGATTCTGTATCTATTTTTACATACTTTATAAATCTGTTTATTATTTTTTCTTGTTGCACTCTTTAATATAAATTTAATTTCCCAATTTTCTGATGACCAGACAACCAAGCGGTGTTTTTATCAACAAAATCAATTGCATAATACCCTTCTTTGCTAACATCTTTCCAGGTTCTTCCTCCATCATTAGAGAAAGAAACTCCTGTTTTTCCAACGGCAATTACTTCTTTCCCTTTAGTTCTAGGAATATATTTTACTGAACTTTTATAATTTGGCGATTCACCGTCTGCAACTAAAGTCCATGTTTTTCCACCATCAGAAGTAATCGCTTTATTGGCTTTATTTTCATTTGGTTTAGAATAATCTCCTCCAACAATTAGTCCTATATTTTCATTGTAAAAATCTACAGAATAAATTCCCTGTGAACCATTTCCTTGAATAAATGGAGTTTCTATAGCTTCCCACGTTTTTCCTTTATCGGCAGATTTTAAAACCCTGGCTTTTGTTCCGCCAGTTACCACCCAAATATTATTTTTATAAAAAGCAATATTGGTGTTACTAGCAGCAAAAGACGCTTCTCCTTCTTTAACTTCTGGCAAATTAGAACAGTCTATTTTATTCCAAGTTTCTCCACCATCATAAGTCATTATAATAGATGTGCAACCACCAATTGGATCTCCAATGGCAATTCCGGTTGTATCATCTAAAAAAGTCATGGCATCATAAAACACTTTTTCGTGTTCTTCTTTATACACAATTTTTTTTTCTCCAAAACTAATTTTATAAAGCAACGCAGGGTTTGCAATTGATAACGCAAAAACCGCAGAAGATGTTTTTGCTAAACTTCTAAAATGAGGCACAATAGAATCTTGATATTTTAAGTATTCAAATTCCCATGTTTCTCCTCCGTCTTCAGTTAAACCAATATCTCCACGAGAGCCAGCAAATAAGAGTTCATCGATACTTATAGCAATAATTGCTCTAATACTTGTGCTGTCTATATCAAATTTTTGGATGGTAACAGTTTCAAAATTTCTAGGCTCATATTCTTGTTTACAAGAGAGGAAAATGATTGCAACAAAAACAAAAAGAATATTTTTTTTCATTTTTCATGTTTTTAAGCGACTAATTTACAATATTGCTTTGTTTAATTGTAAATTGTCAACAAATTTTTATCAACTAAAAATAGTGTATTTTGATGAATATTAATAAAAGAGCATTGGTAATTTCTGGTGGTGGCAGCAAAGGAGCTTTTGCAGGTGGTGTTGCGCAATATTTAATGGAGGAAAATAAGTGTAATTATGATTTATTTATTGGTACTTCTACAGGTAGTTTAATGGTTTCTCATTTAGCTATTGGTAAAATTAAGGAGTTAAAACGTATTTATACTAATGTAAATCAAGAATCTATTTTTAGCAACAATCCTTTTATAATAAAAAAGAAACATGGAGAAAAAGTAATAAAAATAAATCATTTTAATACCCTTTGGAATTTTATTAACGGTAGAAAAACATTTGGAGAAAGTAAGAATTTAAGAGCACTAATTAAAAAAGAAATTACAGAGGAAGTGTTTTTGAAAATTATAAGAAACGAAAAAGAAGTAGTGGTTACTGTATCAAATTTATCTACAAATAAAGTTGAATATAAAACACTAAGAGAATGCACTTATAATGATTTTTGCGATTGGATTTGGGCTTCATGCAATTACATACCGTTTATGAGTTTATTAGAAAAAAACGGTTGTCAGTATGCCGATGGAGGTTTTGGTTGTTTAGTGCCAATTAGAGAAGCAATTTTACGTGGTGCAAAAGAAATTGATGTAATTATTCTAGAAACCGAAATTACTCAAATAAATAAAGTAAAATCTAAAAACCCTTTTTCTTTAATGTTTGATGCATTTGATTTTATGTTAGAAAATGTAGAACGACATAATATTACTATTGGTAAGTTATCAGCAAAACAAAACGATGTAAAATTAAATTTATACTATACACCAACTGTATTAACAACAAATTCTTTAATATTTGATAAAAAATTAATGACCAAATGGTGGCAATCTGGTTTTGAGTATGCACAACAAAAAAATGAAGATTTAATGAATGAATTTAGACCAGATTTAAAAAGCTAATTGGTATTCGGTAAATTTTGTTTGATAAACACTCCAGTATCTATAATTCTTTGATTGTTAACAGAGTTATAAAGATATTGTAAATTATTAGGATTACATATAGATGGAGGATTAGGCGGAATGCCATTTACAAAATTAACAACTTCATTCAGTATAGGCTCAGACATTTCTCCTAAAGCACCTAAATTTAAAATATTTTCTTCGTTACAAATTCTCATCTCTGGTGTAAACCCGTTTTGATACGTTTCATCATTACTGTTTAAGAATTCTAATACAACTGGCTGTAATGCAACTGTATGATTTGCGCTTTTTCCAATAGAATCGTAATCAATTGAGTTGTACAATGTAATTGAACCCGTATTGTTTCCGTCTGTTGTTCTGCTATTAATCACATAAACATTCATATAACTATTTAAACTGTTAATTAAAAGCTCTGCAGAAGATGAGCTTCCATTTAAAATGATATAAACATCTGTTAGTCCTAAACTATTAATTGGAGTAGATATATTTATTTTATTTGCAAATTTAGTAATTAATGAATCTGGTTGATTTAATTCAAACCAGTTTTGTGCTTTGCTATTCCAGCGTTTTTTTAAGAATGGTTGATATTCGAATTGCCCCGTAATCATACTAGCAATTTGATTGATGTTTTTAACAAAACTTCCGCCACCAACATTGTATCGAAAATCTAAAATCAACTCATTAACTCCCTGATTTTTAAATTGTAAAAATGTGTTATTTAAATCGTTGATGTAATTGCTAGAAAAATCATTATTATACAATAAATAGCCAATATTATTTGTACCGCTAACAATATTTTTTGACATAAAAACTGGATTATGTGTGTAACCAGTTTTTGTCAATGTAACTTTTGTTGCGTTTGGCGTAACTGTTGTTCCATCAAAAGTTGCCATGCTTAATTCATAAGAAGCTGCTGTTGCTTCTAATAAAGAGTTAAAATTATCTCTTGTTAATTGTACATTATCTACTGCGTAGAAAAAATCTCCTCTTTTAATAGACAAGGTTGATGCGTTTGAGTTTGGTAAAATATATTGTACAAAACCAATCACATTATCTGCATTTCCTGGAACGGCAACAATTCCATATTCAACTCCATGAGTAAATGAGGTTCTTCTATTTGGTTGCTGAATTAAATTGTAATCGTTCAGTAAAACGGATTTGTTATCTGTGTTTGGTCTGTCGTATACTACATTTAAAAATAATTCATTTGGCGAGGAAAATTCTCTTAAAAAATTATTTAATTCGGGTTGATTGTTAAACCTTCTGTCTGCTAAATCTGGAATTTGATCTTGATATAAATAATAGGCGTTCATTGCTTTCCATACAAAATCATTGATTTCTACATCCGCAGAAATTGTATCTTCTTTGGTGCAATTAAACAAAGTAGAAGAAAAACAAAGAAAGAATAGAGCTTTATAGAGGTTTTTCATTAATTCAGCATTTAGAAAAGCTATTATTTTAGTAACGCAATTTAGAGAATTATAGTACATTTAAAAAATAGATGTAACAAAATTAATTGTGCGTCGTCATAAAGGAGTAAAAGCAATTATAAATAACCGTTTTTGCACAACTATTATAACAAACTAATGAATCAATCAGACTTTTTAAAATCTGTTTTACCTTTTAAAGACAAAGTCTTTCGTTTAGCCAAAAGGCTATTAGTATCTACTGAAGAAGCAGAAGATGCAACACAAGAATTGTATTTTAAATTATGGAAAAACAAAGCTAAAATAGCTGAATATAAAAATGTTGAAGCATTTGCAATGACAATGACTAAAAATTATTGTTTTGATAGATTAAAATCTAAACAAGCATCCAATTTAACATTGGTTCATAGTAATTATAAAGAAAAAGATACTTCTTTAGATAAAAAATTGGAGTATCGAGATAGTGTTAGCCAAGTATATAAGCTTATTGAAAAGTTACCAGAACAGCAAAAGTTAGTTATCCAATTAAGAGACGTTGAAGAGTACGATTTTGAAGAGATCGGAAAAATGTTAGACTTAAAACCAACAGCTGTAAGAGTAGCATTATCAAGAGCTAGAAAAACAATAAGAGAAGAACTAATAAAACAACACAATTATGGAATTATCTAAAATAGAAAAGTTGTTAGAAAAATATCTAAATGCAGAAACTACTTTGCAAGAAGAAGCAACATTAAAAAACTACTTTTTATCAGGTAATGTAGCTTCACATTTACAAGAGTATGAATCTATGTTTAGTTATTTTGCCTTTAATAAAGCAGAAACATCTGTAAAACCAATCCAATTAAAAACTAAAAAAACGAATTGGAAATGGTTGCCAGTAGCTGCGTCAGTTGTCTTATTATTTAGTGTGTATATGGGAAATAGTTATAAGCAAAAACAAAAAGCTAAAGCACAATATGCGCAAGTAAAAGACGTGTTAAAAATGCTTTCTACAAATTTAAACAAAGGAAACGAAGCTGTAGCAAGTTTATATACTTACGAAGACACCGTAAATAAAATATTTAAAACCAAGTAAAATTAAAATAATTAGTAAACCAAGTAAACAAGAGAAATTATGAAAAAAATAATTGTATTAATAGCCTTAGTAATATCGCCAGTAGTAAGTTTTGGACAATCGATGTTTGATAAATTAGAAAACATGGATGAAGTATCTTCTGTTATCGTTAACAAAGATGCGTTTCAGTTATTACAAAAATTCGGTGGAGGCATGGGAGGTGATAATGAAGCTGTAGAAATTTTTAAAATGGTGCAAAACTTAAATGAATTAAAGTTTTTTAAAACAAATGATGCTAAAGTCGCAAAAACAATGGAGTCGATGGTAGTATCTGCCGTTAAAAAATCGAATTTAATTGAGTTAATGAGAATAAAAGACAAAGATGCTAGAGTTAGAATTTATGTAAAAACTGGCAGCAAAAAAGACTACGTTAACGAAGTGTTGATGTTTGTAAATGGAGTTAGCAGAGTTACTGAAGGTAATGCAGAATCTATGGTTGTTTCTTTAACAGGAATGATTGACATCAATAAGTTATCTAGCTTAGCAGATAAATTTACAAATGACGGAAAAAAATCTGAAAAATAAATTTCTTTAAAAAATTGCTTGAAAAATTATTCACTTAAAACAAAACCAATGAAAAAAATAACAACTTTAATTGTCGCTTTTATACTAGCTTTCTCATTTACATCTTGTAATGATGAATCTTTACAAAGTTACTTAGTTAAAAGTCAAGAAAAATCTGGGTTTATCACTTTTGATGTGCCAGCAAGTATTTTGCAAGTTAAATCTGATAATGTATCAAATGAAACAAGAGAAACATTAAAAAGTATTAAAAAAATTAATGTTGTGGCAATGCTTTTTAAAGACAATGCAACAAAAATAGGAGCTGAGAAAGCGCAGTTAGTTAAGATTTTAAAAGGAAAAGAGTATAAAAGTATTATGCGTTTTACCGAAAAAAACATGAAGGTAAGTTTATATTATACTGGTGATGCAGATGCCATTGATGAGATAATTGCTTTTGGATATGGAGCTAAACAAGGAGTAGGAGTTGCAAGAATTTTAGGAGACAATATGAATCCTTCTAAAATTATGAAAATGATGAATGATGTAAAACTTGATTCTGAAGGAATGAATTTAGATCAGTTTAAAGTTTTGTTTAAATAATAATAATATTTTTTATAGAAAAGCTCAAAATCTACTTTAGATTTTGAGCTTTTCTTTTTAACGAGCCATTAACAAGGATACGCTATAAATTTCTTACTTTTGAAGTCTTAATAATAATCGTTATTTATGAAGCTTCAAAAACTCACTTTTGTAATTTGTGTCTTTTTTATTGCTGCCGTTTCTGCACAAACTATAGATCCATTATCTACTTACAGAAAAGAAAAAGATAAAGTACATCAACTAGAGCATACAAAGCTTAATATTTCATTAGATTTTAAAAAGAAACAGTTAAATGGTGAAGCTTGGCTTACTCTAAGTCCGTATTTCTACGCAACAAATAAAGTGACATTAGATGCAAAAGCAATGATTATTTACAGCATCAAATTAAACTCTAAAGAAGTTGGTTATAATTATGATGGAGAAAAATTAATTGTTGAATTACCAAAATTATATATAAAAAATGAAAGTTTTACGCTATATATAAAATATACAGCAAGACCAGAAAAAGTACAACAAAAAGGAGGCGCTGCAATTACACAAGCAAAAGGTTTGTATTTTATTAATGCTGATGGATTAGATACATCAAAACCCACTCAAGTTTGGACACAAGGAGAAACCGAAGCTAGCAGTTGTTGGTTTCCAACGATTGATAGTCCAAATCAAAAAACGTCTCAAGAATTAACAATTACAGTTCTAAGTAAATATAAAACCTTATCAAACGGGGCATTAGAAAAGCAAACAATTAATGCAAACGGAACAAGAACAGATTATTGGAACTTTAAGCAAAAACATTCGCCCTATTTATTCTTTTTGGGTGTTGGCGAGTTTGAAATTATTAAAGATTCTTATAAAAACATTCCGGTTGAATATTATGTTGAAAAAAAATACGCTCCGTATGCAAAAGATATTTTTGGTTTAACACCAGAAATGATGACTTTTTTCTCAAAAATTACAGGTGTAGAATATCCATGGAATAAATACAGTCAAATTGTTGGAAGAGATTATATAAGTGGCGCAATGGAAAACACAACAGCTGTA
>Ga0316206_1000714_pt1 | contig 38516 bp, 39 predicted proteins | sample 6monthpyrite_MG_FD_204942 | JGI IMG/M metagenome (GOLD analysis project Ga0316206, IMG submission 204942) | Microbial mat bacterial communities from mineral coupon in-situ incubated in ocean water Damariscotta River, Maine, United States -... | ecosystem: Environmental > Aquatic > Marine >...
CAGCATTCCCGGATGTAACCAACTTCTTACCCGTTTTAATCTGGAATGGATATTCACAGGAACATCATTCGATGGTATCACTGCACACCAATGAAGAGATGACTACTTACTGGAAAGGCCATAGCTTTGATGAAGTCATTATCATCGATGCCAAAGAATTTGATGATTCCAGCCAGGAAGGTGCTTTCATCGACAGCAGCCGATTCTCCTTTGAACAGCGTCTGGCCTTTACCAGGGCTGTTCTGGAAGGCGTTGATCGTGCTGCCAAGTCTGCGATGAATGGCAAACTCACTGCATTTATTATCAAGCAGTTGAAAGGTACTGGTGTACACACCGTTGGTGCCAAGTCACACAACCTGTACCCGACCGATACACTGGACGCACAACATATCATTGATGGTTTGAAACGCAGAGCACTACCGGCTGAAGCATGGCAAATTGTACGTGATAACTTCAGTCGTGCCGGTGGCGGCCCTGCGGTACAAACCGTCATCTCTGAATTCGAGCTGGACTTGCCTGAACTCAAGTTAATAATGGAAGATTATTCCAGGGATGACAAAGCAGTACCGGCCACATCCATGGGCGCACTGGTTGCTCAGGTTGGGCAACAAGACAAACGTTTTGTTGTTACCAATGCCGATGGAAACGAAGCTTCTGCGATGAAAAACATCAATGATGCATTGAAGATTCGCCACCCAACTGCTGATCCATTGTACAACCAGGAACCCAGCGGTCAGGTATATGAACCTTTGAATGAAGACGCCTGTGCGGGCCTTGCATCAGGTCTTGCCTTGTTTGGTTCTCGTGCACTATGGCTGTCATATGAGTCATTTGCTATCAATGGCTGGCCTATCGTGCAAACAGTTGCGCAGGCAATGGCCGAGCTGCGAAGAAAAACACCTTCAATCGTAACCATGTTTACGGCAGGTGCACTGGAGCAGGGTCGAAACGGCTGGACACATCAGCGACCTGAAATTGAAAATTATTTCGCGGCCATGATGCGCAACGGCAATAGTTTTCCACTGTTCCCCTGCGACGCCAATGCGATACAGGTAGCCTATGAATATGCAACCAACAGCTTTAACAAGAGTATGGTCATTATTGCATCTAAAAGCCCACTGCCTGTTTATATGTCATTGGACGAGGCCCGTATTGCCTTTGAACGTGGTGCAGCTACAATCTATGAATCAGAATCCGGTGACAAGGGTACTGTCGTCTTTGCGGTAACAGGCGACATGATTTTTCTGCCTGTGTTTGATGCAAAAGATAAGCTTGAGACTGAAGGTTACAAGGTGCGTATTGTTGCTGTAGTTAATCCTCGTCAACTATATCGCCCTACTGATATTTTATGGGACAGCGTGTCACAACCTGATAATGGCTTCATGAATGATGATGACTTTAATGCCCTGTTTGACGGAGATGCACTAATGGCGGTTAGCGGAGGTCCTTCTGCTTCTCTGGAATCTGTACTACTACGAACACGTGCACCTAAACGTGAAACCGTATGCTGGAAACGTGGTGAAACTACTGCAACTCCTGTAGAAATCATGGATTTCAATGGCATTACTGCAGGCTTCATGGCACAAAGGATTAGTGAATTAACAAGCTAATCCCGGGTTACCGTGCAGGGCACCCCTGCACGGTTTTTTACAAACATAGATAACACGAGAGTCTTAACTGACCGGGCACCTGGAGCTGAAAATGAGCGAAACTAAAATCATTGTGCTGGATGATGACCCAACCGGTTCACAGACTGTACACAGCTGCCTGCTATTAACACGTTGGGACACCGACACCCTGAAGCATGCCTTGCTTGATGATGCGCCACTGTTCTTTGTGCTCACTAACACTCGCGGCATGAGTGCAGAACGTGCTGAATCAATCACTCGCGAAGTATGCATAAACATAAAAATAGCGCTGCGAGAACTTGAAATATCAGGTAGATCCATTAACCCTATCATGGTCAGCAGATCAGACTCGACCCTTCGTGGACATTACCCGATAGAGACTGATGTCATCAGTGAAGAACTGGGACCATTTGATGCACATTTTATGGTGCCTGCATTTTTTGAAGGTGGTCGTATAACGCGCGATAGCATTCACTATCTTATCGTTGATGGAAAAGAGGTGCCGGTACACGAAACCGAGTTTTCTAACGATTCTGTTTTTGGCTACTCTCATAGTTACCTTCCTGACTATGTAGAACAAAAAACCGCAGGCAGGATAAAGTCTGAGCAGGTAGAAAGATTCCTTATCAAAGATGTACGTGGCGACTGTCTGCAACGTTTTATGATGCTGAAAGATAATGTATGTTGCGCAGTAGATGCAGAAAAACAATCCGACCTGGACAACTTCTGCGAACAATTAGTCAAAGCTGCGGCGCATGGAAAGCGTTTTCTATTTCGCAGCGCAGCCAGCCTGCTTACCTCGCTGGCCAATCTACCACCACAGCCGATATCTGCTGATTCCATGAACACTTATGTTCGCAATGGTAAGCCTGGAGCAGTCATAGTAGGCTCACATGTAAAAAAAACCTCTGAGCAGTTGCATGAATTACTCAAGATGCCTGGCATTTCAGCACTGGAAGTTGATGTAGACAAACTGGAAAAACATCGCGTACAAGTGTTGCAGGATATTATCAAACACGCAAACGATGCACATAAAGAAGGTAATACGTCGGTAATTTATACCAGCCGTGTTGAACGCATCTTTGCTGATCAGTCTACTCGACTGGACTTTGGTGAAATGGTTTCTGATTTTCTGATGGACGTGGTTCAAAACCTTCCACAGACGCTGGGGTTTCTAATCAGCAAGGGCGGTATTACATCTAATGATGTACTGAGTACCGGGCTGGCTCTCAAGACCTCTCGCGTAGTTGGACAGATTTTACCCGGCTGTTCGGTTGTGCGTTGCCCTGACGATCACCCTCGTTATCCGGAACTACCTGTAGTGATTTTTCCGGGCAATGTTGGAGATGAAAATGCACTGGCACGTGCTTATGCACGTCTATCTGGATTAACCGGAGCTGAATAATAATAGCCAGACATCTATTTTTCACTAATAATTGTGTTCATATTGACTGCGAGTCTATTAAGGAAAATGACGATATAGCAGGCCTCATTGAAATATAACCAGATATAACTCTACGAAAAAACTGGACAAGACCATCGCAAAAACACCACAGATCACGAACCCCTCTTAAAACCTAAATCATGTCCAATGGTAACCTGAAGAGATAATTTTCCAGTTTGTGAATAAGAGATTCAATACTGACGTTTTTGATATACTGCTACTCTTTGAAGTCATGACACGATTGGCAAACTGAGTAATAAAAACTGCTAACAAGATTAAATTTCTCAGCATGCAACCGTATTGAACAGAACTGATTATTTATATGACATGCGAATATGTTATCCATGACCTCATTTGGGACTTTAATCTTAAAAAATGGTTTACCCCACTGCTGCCAGCTTGTATTCATATATTCTACTTCATCTGTATATTCTATCCTGATCACCCAATCATCTCTAAGGTAATTATCAACTATCTTTGCAACATCATGTATTACTGCATAAGATAAATAAGGATTATGGTTATTCGCCATTAACATAATTACTCTCCTGCCTTGATTTATTAACCATTATATTTTCGCTAAATCAGGTACTGTATACAGTATTATTTGCATCATTATATACTGGTAATCTCTCTGACTGCTTTGCACTAATACGCTCAAGTGCTGCCAGTCTGCCCACAATAATATTCTCTTCAGGTATATGTTTAAGAACATCAAGTCTGCCAAGTCGTTGTAGAGCTTGTTCTTTAGTAGTAACGATATAAACTGAACGCCCGGCATTAATCATTTCAAGGATGGACTCCTCAAGTGCTAAAGCTGCCGAAACACCAAGATGCTTAACATCAGTAATATCGACAACTAATGTATGGCTACCACCAATTTGTGAATTCTTACGGGTAATGGCTCTTGAGCTACCAAAAATCATTGTTCCCCGTAAATATAACAACAGAATTTTACCTTTAGCTTCTCTTAATATTTCTTTTTCGCGAGATGATAATTCCAGGTCTGTTTTATCAGGATCAGTTACTGCTTTAACGTCATTTTCCTGCAACTCAGATAGTTTCGTAATTGTCATAATATTGGCAACAAATAAGCCAATGCCGACAGCCGCAATCAAATCAACAAATACTGTCAACAGTATTACACCATATGTAATCAATGCCCCTTTTCCAGAAATAAGATGTGCACGTTTAAGAAAGCCCCAATCAATAATATCAATACCAACTTTTAATGCGATACCGGCTAATACAGCCAATGGTATTACGGAAGTTAAATCAGCAGCCCACAAGATCACAATCATCAATATCCCTGCTCTTACAAGACCGGATACGGCGGTTCGCGCTCCAGCCTGAATACTAACAACTGTCCCCATGGTTGCGCCGGCACCGGGTAAACCACCAAATAACCCTGACATGATATTACCGATACCCTGGCCTACCAATTCTTTGTCTGAATTATGTCGTTTTCGAGTAATGCTATCGGCAATAACTGAAGTAAGTAATGCATCTATACATCCCAGCATTCCTAATACAATGGCATCTACTAACATTACCTGCCACTGTTCAGCACTAAATACAGGTAGTTGAAGATCGGGGAGGCCTGTAGGTATTTCACCAATACGTCGTATATCGGTACCACTTAGAAATATGACTGATAACAACGTACAAACAATCAAGGCAACCAATGGTGGAGGAAGATATTGTTTAACTTTCTTTGGTATAAGAAAAAGAATAGCCAATGTCAATATAGCGAGTACTGTCTCATTAACCTGTATACCGGAAAGTAATGTAGGTAAATTGTCTAATACAGCAATAACACCACCAGTTGGTGAAGGCTGTCCTAGTAAAGGCCCGATCTGCAAGATGATAAGAATGATACCAATACCTGACATAAAACCTGATACAACGGTATAAGGCATCAAGGTTACATATTTTCCTAACTTCATTACTCCGAATAAAATTTGAAACATGCCAGCCATAACTACAACAGTAAAGGCCATAGCCATACCATTAACCGGATCAGAAGCAATCAGCTTTGCGATAACTGCGGTAAAGACAACCGTCATTGGGCCAGTTGGCTCTGAAATCAATGTTGGCGAACCACCAAATAAGGCGGCGAATAACCCGACAAGGATTGCACCATATAAACCTGCTTCAGCACCAGCGCCCGAAGCAACACCAAAAGCTAACGCCATAGGCAGCGCTATCACTGCCGCAGTCACACCACCACAGATATCACCACGCTTATGTTTTAGGTTTATTTCGTTGAACACTTGCATATCTTCGTATCCTCAGAAAATTATAATTGCTCTGGAAATAATGAGAGTAAATCTATTGAACATTATGTATCCGAAATACGGCAATTACTCATTGATATTTGCGATAGATACCATAGCTAGCTAACAATAAGAGGAGGTTAACTTTTTAGAATATTATTTGATTGTTTTATTCTGGCGGGAATTTAAGTAAAAAAGACTCACTTATAATTTTTATTGATAAGTATTATAGATAGTTGTCATTAGAGCCAGTATTAACTTTTATTTTTTATCGCTTTTTTCTTAGTAGTTTTTTTCTTACTGGTATTTTTACTACTTAACCTGGCCTTTTTATTTTCTTTTAGAATACGTTCTAATTTTGGCCAAATATTTTGCATCCGTTCTCTAATAGATTTTTCTGAGCCAATCACAAAATCCAGGAATGTTTGTGCAACCAGGGATAATTCCTTGCCCTTGGGATAGACGATATACCAGTCACGTAAAATAGGAAATCCTTTTACGTCAAGAATTGCAACAGGGCCATCTGTACCTTCGAGAGACAACGTATGAAGCGATAAGACAGACAATCCGAGACCACCGGCAACTGCATGCTTAATTGCTTCATTATTACCTAGTTCCATGCGTACAGGAGGACGCACCCCTGCCTCTTCAAATGCTTTAAACATAGCATCACGAATTCCTGAACCTGGCTCGCGAATAATGAATGGCTCCTTAGCAATCTCTTTTATACTAATATTTTTTTTATCTACCAGCGGATGATTACGCGGTGCCATCACAACAAGTGGGTTTGGTGCGAAAGAGAATGCCTCAACCTCAAAGTCTCCTTCCGGTGCCTGACCCATGATATAAAGATCATCTTCGTTAGCACGGATACGGCGTATGATATTTTCACGGTTGGTAACTTTTAAGGAAAGATCTATACCAGGATAGATCTGACTGAACTCACCTAACATTTCTGGAGCCAGGTATTTTGCCGTAGTAATAACACCCATACGTAAGCGCCCACGTTTCATACCCTTCATATCTGCAATTTTCATTTCCAGGTTTGAGAGTGTTTCAAACATGCTGCGACAGGCAATATATAACTCCTTACCAGCATCAGTTGGCTCAACGTTACGACCGACATGCTCAAATAATGGCAAGCCAACCGCCTCTGATAATTTTTTTATCTGCATTGAAACTGTAGGCTGTGTTAGAAAGAGCTCTTCGGCCGCGCGGGTAAAACTGCCAAGGCGATAGATAGCTTCAAAAACCTGAAACTGACGAAATGTAGCATAACGAATAAGATGATCCGGCATAGCTGCTGGTGGGGTATAACTATTGTCGTTGTATGTTGACATAAAGATCACCTATTTTCTCTTTCATCACAAAGTAGCGTTAAAATATGGCTTTTAAACTTAGCAGGCACATATTAATTTTACTGCGCACTTTAATACTTTCAACTTTATCTACCAGTTACTTGTGATTCTGGACATCAAACTTATTCACAGATAAAGATAATATTAACTCTAACAACTACACTGCACCTACCTGTCACTGTAGTAAGTATGCCTTAAATATTCATATACCAAAATAGATAATTTATATATTATTCATAGATTAATATCTATATGTGTAATGCGCTATAACCCAACCAAAACCATATAAAAGTATTGGTTAGAAAATGACTGACCAATAATATCTGATATAAAATATTTACTGATATAAGCGTACGATTGAAATAAAAGAGATCAATCAATATCTTATGCAAATCGATTGGCAGCTATCGATGTATTTTTGTATTAATCAGGCCAGACACGTCGCGCAGCCTGATAAGGATCCATGGATATTTTTTTAGTGGCTGTTACTGATTTTTTCAGTGCAACTGTCCTCTTTTTTTTCTTAATGGGCTTATCCTTTAGAGGTGTCGTTTTTTGCTTTGCATCAACCTCCACAGCTCCCTTGCTGGTACCCGCTTTGGTCATACGCATGGATTCTACTAATTTTTTCCTTGTTTTATCATTATTACTCATATCTTAATTACCTCATCGATTAGTTCGTCTATTTCCCTGGCGGCATCAGCACCACGACGCCCCATTTCAAAAATATTTTTGCCTTCCAATGCACTATTCCTGAAAATTGCACGCCTGTGTAAAGCTGTTCTCGCCACAGGTAGGTCAATTTCAGATAGTGCGTCACGTACTAATCGCGACAGCGTCGTTCGTGTTTCGAGCTGATTAATTACTAATATGGCTTGTAAACCTGTATTGGATATACGAGCACGTTGAACTGCTTTTTCAGTGTGAACTGTCGCCCATAAATCCACGGGCGATGGTTGTACCGGGATTAATGCTAAATCACTTATTTCCAATACCTTAATAGTTTCCGACGCATGCACAGATGGAGGACAATCTACAACTATATAATCGTAATTTTCAGAAAGCTCTTTTAGCTGAACATTCAAATCAGACCGAGCTTCAATCACAGAGATTGCCGTACTTGACTCTGTAAATGCGTTCCACTGAATAGCAGAACCCTGTGGGTCAGCATCAACAACAACAGTACGTGTCTTTTTTGCAAGCCCAGCAGCGATATTGACAGACAATGTTGTCTTGCCAGCACCCCCTTTGTTGCCTACCAATGCAATAACAGGCATCTTACAATACCCTCAGTGCTCTTTTACGTTAAACAACTCATCGAGTTCTTGTGCAAAGCGATGATGAATATCACTAAGTTTTTCATTGTCATCAGCATAAATGGTGATATTGGCATAGTCTTTACCAAAGCCCATATCTGGAAATAAGTTTTCATGCTCTGACAATTCAGCAGCACGTTCCAGGAAGTCGCTAAGCGTGCTGTAATCCTGGAATATATAACGTCTTTCAAGACGAGCAGGTTTATTTCTTTCTTGCCATTGATCGCTCATTTTAGATCTCCATTAATAAATCACATTCTGATCTGATGTTGATGTTTATGCTTCATTTTGTTTTAACTCCTGTAGCCATTGCATCAAATCAGTAGCATGTGTTTTTTCTTCATTAAGAAGCGCCTCAAAAAAAAGACGATTATCATAATCAGTAATACTGACACAATAACGTACTGCATCATCGTATAAACTTATCAGTTCATTCTCAAATGCGGCGTCATATTGTAATAACTCCTGCAGGTTACGCCCAAGTCGAACCGGGCGTAACTGTGAAGCATTTGGCGCTAAACCAAGAGCCAGCATTCGACTAATAATACGTTCAGCATGCGCCATTTCTTCCCGAGACTCAGCCTGTAATTTGTCGGCAACATCGGTCAAACCCCAAGATGAAACAAGCATCGACTGCGTACTGTAAAGCTGTACTGCAGAGAGCTCGAGACTCAGGGCTCGACCGAGATAACCCATTACACGTTCGTCAGCATTTATATGAAACATGTGCACGTAGTCTTATTAGTCACTAAGCAGATGCACTTTTACCTGTTTCGCCAATCACACCTTCTACTTCATTGTGTGGACGGGCAATTATGTGCGCTGCAACCAGACCATCACCAACGCGCTCACAAGCATCTGCACCAGCGCGTACTGCCGCGTTAACCGCTCCAGTTTCACCACGAACCAATACCGTTACATAACCACCACCAACAAACTCACGTCCGATAAGATGGACCTCTGCCGCTTTAGTCATAGCATCAGCTGCTTCAATAGCAGGAACCAGTCCGCGCGTTTCAATCATACCTAGAGCAATGCCGTAATTATCATTGGCCATGGTCTTTTCTCCTATACATTTAATAAAACAATAAAACTACCTGAAGATTATTTACCTGAAGGTAATACAGGTTCAACTTCTTTGTGTGGTCGAGCAATAATGTGCGCAGCAACCAGACCGTCGCCAACGCGCTCACAAGCATCTGCACCAGCACGTACTGCAGCATTAACCGCACCAGTTTCTCCACGAACCAATACTGTTACATAACCGCCACCAACAAACTCACGCCCTATCATGCGTACTTCTGCAGCTTTAGTCATAGCGTCTGCTGCTTCAATGGCAGGAACCAGTCCGCGTGTTTCTATCATACCTAGAGCAATGCCGTAATTATCATTGGCCATGATCTGTTTCTCCTATAAATTACAGTGAATAATATTACTACCTTATGCCGTATTTCCTTCAGGTAATACGGGTTCAACTTCTTTGTGTGGACGAGCAATAATGTGCGCTGCAACCAGGCCATCTCCAACACGTTCACAAGCATCAGCACCAGCACGTACTGCAGCATTAACAGCTCCAGTTTCACCACGAACCAATACTGTTACATAACCGCCACCAACAAACTCACGTCCGATCATGCGAACTTCTGCAGCTTTAGTCATAGCATCAGCTGCTTCAATTGCAGGCACCAAGCCTCGAGTTTCGATCATACCTAACGCAATACCATAGTTGTCATTAGCCATATTTATATACTCCTAGTTATTAAAGTCGTAGACTTAGTTGTTTCAAATTTAAATTAAAGTTAAGCCACTTTAGCCAAGCATTATTATCGAGACTGCTGTAGCTGCTAAATGCTCACTGATCAGTAGCAGCATCCCAGAAATCTATAATCCCAACGACAGTCAGATCAGTTAAAATCCGAAAGTCACATGCCGCATATCTCGCAGCAGATCCACTTGATGTGAAGACCCAACTGCCTTCTCTTGCACCTACAGGGTCTACTGCCACTACCAGATTACCTGCGTAATCTCTCAAAACACGTAAACTAATATCTCTCAGCCCATCGACACGACGTGTACATACCAACGGCTTTTCAACCTGCATAATTTCCATCGTCTGGCCTATACCGAACTATCAGGGTCCCAGTGATCAATAATTCCTACAATAGTCAAATCACTTGGATATTCTTTACTACCAGCTGCTTCTCGCGCTGCTGAGCTACCTACACAAATAACCCAATCGCCTGGTATACAACCAACCGCGTCAACAGCCACAGCAATTGCACTTCCATCCTGAACCACTTGCAGGTGTTTATGCTCCATACCTGGTATGCGATTTGTTGAAACTAATGGTTTCTTTACTTGACAGATTTTCATTAGTGACCACCTGTAGCTTTTGTTTGCACTGAACAGTCTAGTATCTCAATTTGTCCGGCACTATTAATATCGCGTACTACTTGTAATGTGTGCAGCAAACCACGCTCTGTAAGTTCATTGTAACGATTTTGCAATGCACTCGAAACGCGTCGACAATGCTCTTCAGCTCGTTCACGAGCACCTGGCACATTCCCGTGATAGTCATAACGTACAACTATCGGTACCGGTAATCCTTGCGAAACATTTAAACCAGTAAAAATACTAATACCCACATCTAAATCCTTTGCAGCTTCCTCAACAGTATTGAGGTAAGAAAAAAATGTCAGGTTACGTAACTGTATTTCTTCAAATCCAATACCTGCACCAATGAAACGTTCCGCGTGTCCTATGTCACTATAACAACCACCATAATAGCTGCGTACGTATTCCACTTGTGACATATTATTTTTAAGTAAATATGTCATAAAACGCGCCATACCATCTGTTAGTGCATTACCACCTTTATGCTTAATATGATCAGTTATCCACTGTTCAGCATCACCAGCACTCAGGCTGGCCGTGGTATCAAAAACCTGCAAGCTATCAACATAGTTTTCTAAATCAATATTACCCTCTGCATCAGGCATATGAATGCGAATACCATCTGTATCTGTATCCATACCGATTAATAAGCAATCGATAGATGCACCACAACAATGCGTATTTTGTACCGCTTGCTGGAAACCCATTAATCGCTCTAAACCACCTAGTGCTGCTTTTCCTGTATCAGAACCATGCGCTGCACAACCTTGATGACCTGGATCAACAGAACTGTGGTGATAAACCACTGCCTTCAAATAACGAGTCGCTGCATCAGTCGTATTTGGCTTACCTTCTCTGAAGCGTACCAATTCTGTCTTAACCCATTTTTCAAGGCTATCTTCAATGTCAAACATTGCACCTGCATATGAACGACGGCGTACTTCTTTATATGGCATACGCAATACATAACGAATAACATGCGCCAAACGACCGTCTGCACACGGTGAAACATCCACCATATGAAATCCACATTCCTGAATAAAATTCTGGAAACACGCATCACTACCACTTTGACCAAGTGGATCACGTGTAAATACTTCATCGCAAAAACGATGGTAAGTTTCAAATACACTCCATGCGAATAAACTGCGCATATCCAATTGATCAACCCAGGCATTACTTAAATATAATTCAGGCAACTCAAATCCAAGCTGGGCGCGCGCTAATTGCTGTGCTTGTATTTCAAAATTCTCATTATGCTGCAATGCTGAAATCTGTTTCAACGTTGGAACAATATTATCAAATGACTCTCTTACACTACTTTCATACGCATATAACTGCATATTTTCCTGAGTGTCTGTTAATCCATGTGAAATATTCATAGACGCAGCCATCACTGACACACTTGCAGAATCTGCTGTATGTGCAGTCTTCATAGCTCTGTCACCAGGACGACCTAATGGTGTCTTGATCCGGCTCAAGTTGCTTGAAGCTTGTTGCTTGCTGCGTGTATTCAACATAATATCGTGTCTCGTGATACTCCCTGGATTTCTCCGGGATTACCCGCGTGCGCCTCCAGAATACGTAATCAATGATCCTTTATCAGTATTACCACTACTACCAGTAACCTTACTGTTGGGGATCGCTACTTCCTCATTACGTTTTTGTGCAATTGCAGCCATTTCCTGCATAGCTTGCATTGAATTATTTGTCCGTAGAGTAGGGTTACGTTTTGTTGCTGACATACCTTCAGTGCCAGTAACATGCTCACCTCTACCCCAGTCATCACCAGTAATATTTAAGCCCGTATCCTGACCTTCACCTGAGATACGAGTCTTATCTCTACCTTGAATTTGAGCAACTGGTTCGGGTCGCATTTCAGTAGCGTTATCATGTCCTTTTCCAAAACGCGCATCTTCAGTGCCTGTTACTTTTCCTGTTGCCATACCAAATGGACCTGTTATATGGCTTTTCGAATTTTGCTTTCCTGTAACACCAGTTGAACCTGTTGCAGCTGCAGCACCACCTGACGGCGAGCTTATGCTGAATTGTTGTCCTACTGCATTTCCATCAATTGCTTGTGGAAAATCAGGACTTGCTGTTGTTGCCGGCGCTGACGGACATGCATCAGAAAACTGATCAGCACCAACATATGGCGTGCCTGACACGTGTTCACATGCACCTTTATCTGCACCTGTCATTACACCACCAACACCGGGTTGAATACCTGTCAACGGCATGGATGGTGTACTTCTCAATTCTCTATTGCGTGCACTCACCAGCGCTACGTCTTCAGCCTGGCAAAAATTTTCTGATTGATCCATACCACCGTATGGTGTACCGGTAACAGCTTTACAGCTACCCGGTTCATTTCCAGTCACATGTTTCGCACGGCCGGTCATGGTGCCAGTTACAAATAAGCCCTTACCTGTCTTTGAAGCACCTACCTTTCGATCTGTTGGTGCTTCAGCAGTTGCACTACAAAAGCCGTTATACTGTTCTTGACCAACATAATCATCACCAGTAACGTTTTTACAACTACCTGCTTCATCACCTGTCATTCGATCACGTCGACCAACAGTGCTGCCGGTTATACTGCCCCCACGCAAAGTCGTACTCATTCCAACTTTGGCCGGGACATTACCAATCTCTTCTGGTTTAGTGTATTGCGTTCCAGTTAAAGACCGACTCATACCAGGTTCGTCACCAGTCACTTTCTCTGACCGCCCAACGTTGCTGCCTGTAATAGCTTCACCTTTCATTGTTTCAGCCATTGAAGTTTTACGAGGTGATTTTTTAGCGAATTCACCACAATAAGCCTGTGACTGTTCTGCACTGATATACTCATCTCCAGTAATACTCTTACATGTACCTGCTTCATTACCTGTAACATTCTTTCCTCTACCTACACGATCACCACTAACAGCGTTTCCGTGAGATGTCGTTGTTACATTAACTTTTCGCACTTTCGATGGCGCTGTATCACTTTGACAAAAATCACGAAATACATCAGCCCCCATGTATTCAGTACCCGTAACATTACGACAAGTACTTGCTTCATCACCTGTTACGCTTTGACTACGCCCAACCATGGTTCCTGTTAGCGTTTGCCCATGCGTCGTTTCACTTTCACCCACTTTCCATGGAGCATCATTTGCTGCGCCTTTATCTGATTTATTCAATCTCATACGACCACAAGGCTCAGATTTTTTCTGACCTGACTTACCCTTGAGGCTACGTGCTTCACGTAAAGTTTTAGCCAGCTCACGACTTGATAACCCAGGATTTACTGCTCTTGCTGTTTGTGCCGCAGTAAAGCCGTTAGAATTAATTCCTGCTTTTCCGCGAGCCGAAGTAGCTTCACGTCTGGCCAATGAAGCAATACGTGCTGCACTACGTGCGGCAGTTTGCTTTTGTTTATTAGGTATAATCATGCTCTTTTTAGCCACAACTGAATCACTATTGTTTTCACCACACATAGGATTAGTACCATTACACCCACAACCACATCCTTGACCCCCTGTATCTTCACCTGTAGATGCATCTGGTTGTCCAATCTGCGATGATGCAGATGCGGCTAACCTGGCAGGTGCAGAACGTGTACGATCTGTAACAGCAAGTCCCGCTTTACCACTGTTTGACATTGCATCACGACGAGCACGTGAGGCAGCCCGCCCCGTCATAGACGAAGCTTGTGCTGGTGTACTGATCACAGCAGTGGTAAGTGGTTTAGTTTGCGAAGCACTCGCTACACTTCCGTCGGTTAACGCCGCTTTGCCTTTTGTAGTCAAAGCACGACGTCTTTCCAAAGAAGCTTCGCGTGCACTTTTACTTGTTGCTGTTTGTGCCATTGTTAACCCCATCGCATCATCATGTTTGTGAATGTCATTATTTACCTGTTAATAAAGGTATAAATATCATGCCTTACACACGTCCTTCACGGACCACAAAAGCAGAACCCTGACTTTGTGTATAGTTATCGTAACCCAGTAATCTAATGTGGTGATCAGGATAAGCTCGCCCACATGCTTCTAACTCAGCGACTACCCGACCCAGATCACGCTCACCAAAAAAGGGCAGCTTCCACATAGTCCAGTAATGATTACTTGAAGCACCTGGATGCTCATGCTCAATCGCAGGCGTCCAGTTATTCGCAATAATGTATGCAATCTGCGAATGAATCTCTTCTTGCGTCAACTTTGGTAAAAAGCCAAAAGTTTCCAGCGTATGGGCAGTTTGAAAATCACCCTCAGTATAATTTGACATAGTTATATCCTCGTCCTCAGTATCTTGTTAACTCGCTGTATATAATAGGGCTCAACACTATAACCAAGCCCAATTAATCAACAATTTTAAACGTCTAGTTTGTCAACAGTTTCAAACTCAAACTTGATTTCTTTCCAGGTTTCCATTGCAATCGCCAGTTCTGGACTAGTTCGGGCAGCAGTGGTAAGAATCTCACGTGCTTCACGCTCAAGTTCACGACCTTCGTTACGCGCTTTAACACAAGCTTCCAACGCGACACGATTAGCTGCTGCACCCGCTGCATTACCCCATGGGTGACCTTGAGTACCACCACCAAACTGAAGTACTGAGTCATCACCAAAGATGTTAAGCAATGCAGGCATATGCCAAACGTGAATACCACCAGACGCAACTGCGAATACACCAGGCATTGAGCCCCAATCCTGATCGAAGAACACACCACGTGAACGATCCTCAGGTACAAATGACTCGCGCAATTGATCTACAAATCCAAGTGTTGAATTTCTATCACCTTCAAGCTTACCTACAACCGTACCCGTATGAAGCTGATCACCACCAGACAAACGCAAGCATTTAGCTAATACGCGGAAGTGAATACCGTGCTTCGGATGACGATCGATAACCGCATGCATTGCACGATGCACATGTAACAACATGCCGTTTTTGCGACAGAAGTTCGCCAGACCTGTATTTGCTGTAAATCCACCGGTAAGGAAATCGTGCATAATAATTGGCATACCTAATTCTTTAGCGAATTGAGCACGCTCATACATATCTTCAGGGGTAGCCGAAGTTACGTTAAGATAATGACCTTTACGCTCACCGGTCTCCATCTCTGCTTTCCTGATTGCTTCAGCAACAAACTCGAAGCGATCACGCCAGCGCATAAATGGTTGAGAGTTAACATTCTCGTCATCTTTGGTTAAGTCCAAACCACCGCGCAAGCATTCATAAACAGCACGGCCGTAGTTTTTAGCCGACAAACCTAACTTTGGCTTGATTGTCGCGCCAAGTAATGGTCGTCCATATTTATTAAGACGATCACGTTCAACCTGGATACCAGCCGGTGGACCACCACATGTTTTTATGAAAGCCATTGGGAAACGAATATCTTCTAAACGCAAATGTTTAAGTGCTTTAAAACCAAATACGTTACCAACCAATGATGTTAATACGTTTACAATTGAGCCTTCTTCAAACAGGTCAAGCGGGTATGCAATAAATGCATAGAATGATTCAGAATCACCCGGTACATCTTCGATGCGGTACGCACGGCCTTTGTAATATTCCATATCGGTTAAAAACTCAGACCAAACCGTACTCCATGTACCTGTTGAACTTTCTGCTGCTACAGCTGCAGCAACTTCTTCATTCGGAACGCCTGATTGACCCGTACATTTGAAACAGGCCAAAAGGTCGGTATCAAGTGGCGTATAATCCGGTGTCCAATATTTGTCGCGGTACTCCTTAACGCCCGCTTCATAAGCTTTATCTGACATTGTCTACTCCTGTCTCGTTGTAGTTAGTAAAAATATTCATTACTTAATTAACTGTGATAAATCATAGGGCAAGATATATACATTGTTCCAATTGATATTTTATTTCTGATGCATAGTCTATTATCTATGAGTTAGAAATTGGTTTAAATGACGTACTTACTTCTCGATGAACCTGAAATGAATCGTAAAATTAACAATAATCACGCTATATATTTAGTACGTATCGTAGTTGCATTAACAATAAAATTATTGCCAATCACATACACTTGACTACTTTCATATAAATACTGCTTAAATCATCCTGCATTAATTACAGTCGACGATATTGCAATCCACTCAATGTGACTAATTGAAATATATCTTTTGTTTTATAGATAGATATCTATATTGCTGCCCGGTCAACTAATTGTTCATACAATAAAATTCACACTACCCACAAAAAATGATTTATTTATATGAGAAAATATAATTTCTTAACTGGAGTTATTGCCTTGATAACAGAGGTACACACAACTGGCTTGCAATTATAGATATTTCCAGCGGCTAGAATAATAATTTAACTTTGATACAGATATTAGTTAATGCAACAGGATAAAAATGCTTCTCAAGCAGCTAACATGTTGCGTAATTGACGCGTTTTTACCAACATACGATACGTAGAGCGGTTATTATTATAGCGAGCGACTTCATATAAATTTACCCATAGCACTTGATGCGATTCTTCATTACCAGGTACGGGTACGCTATCATCAATTTCTAATAAGAATCTGATATCAACATGATAATGCTGAGGTTCATTTCCTATAGCTGGAATACTATGTATATCAACATCAAATATATTTAATTCCAGTAATTTAATTTGTGACAAATCAATACCCGTTTCTTCTGATGTTTCACGTAGTGCGACCCGCACAATATCGGCATCACCATCGGCATGACCACCAGGTTGAAACCATTGATCATGCTTCTTATGATGCATCATCAAGATTCGATTACGACCCGGATTAATCACCCATGCTGAGCCAGTAACATGCACAGGCCATAGTTCACGATAGAAACAATCTTCGTGCTTCTCGATATACCCTATCGCACGCTGCACATACCCTGCTTCATCCATAAAACGCGTACGGTGTTCTCTTAAAAATTTTAAAAGTTCCTGTCTATGCATGGATTATGTCCTTGATGGGTTCTGCAACGCTCTAATAGCTGCGGCAGCGGCTTCTTCAACATCCGCTTCTTTCCCGGATATTGTTAAACGGCCATAGGCACCTACAGCACGCACATCAACCAATGTGATATTGGCCGCTTTCTCTGCCTGATTAGCAGCATAAACAATATATCCAGCTGGCTGAGCTTCAAGAATAAACATGCTATCACCAGGCAAAATCATTGAACCACCTCGATGTTGACGGTTAATCAAAACAGCGTGATCGGACGTCATTCCATAAATAATATCTTGCCATTCGATGCTACATTGCTCCCGGTCATTTACATCAGCATCAATACTCGATAACAATATTCTGCCAGATTCGATAACATCACTCTGATCCCTGTGATGGATTACCATTGAACCATATGCGCGCTCAACAATTTGTTGAGTCAATTTCACCTGTGATGCTTTTAATGCAATATCTGTAACACGATGAATCGCCATACCTGGTGAAACCTCAACCCACAAACAAGCATCCCCCGGTACAGGAGGAAAACCCTGAGACACAGAAGCCATGTATTCCGCTAACTGTGGCTGCAATGAATCGATATAAACATAGGTTTTAAGCTTAACCATGTAGTTTCTTCACTATTTGTGCGATTGATATATCTATGATTTGCAGGAAAAAGCTTAAGAAATGCTATGGTTATATACAAATAAATATTAACTTGATGATTGATAGACTATCGTCTATCAATTTGCAGAGTACTGATAAACAAGTCATTCCTTGTATTATTCTTAAGCGTCATACTTAAAAATGGAATGGTTGATCCACCGGGCAAAGAAGCTGCCTGTGCCGATAAAGAATAAACTCTTTATCAATACATCAACTAAAGCGGGTACTGATGAAAATGAAATATACAATAAGTGATCAGGGTATTAGTTACTTACTTCACCACTCCAGAAAGCATGTTCTTTATTCAGAAACTCATCATAGGGAATATAATGCGAACCATCACATGAAAAATTAAGACTGATAGACCCGTTAAAGATATTTAAAGCACCTGCCCGCAAATACAAAGTATCATCCATGAACCTTAACTGGCGTAAATTATCAAGTATAGGGTGAATCTGTGATTCCGGGATAGAAGCATCTTTTGGATATTTCCTGTTTGGATATGCCAGACAAATATTTGGATCTATCAATGCATCCAGACTAAGTAAACGGTATCGGTACGGGTCATCATAGTGCCAAATCACAGAACGATTACTTGAAAAGTGCAGCTTTGCATGAAAAACACCATGATCCACAATTAACTCCTCCAATACACCAAGCACCGTATCAATATGGCGATCCATATCACTGTTACTACGTGTTTGTGAGAACACACTTCCACGGATAGATGGATCTCCCTTGATTTGAGTCCACTCACGAGGCTCTTCGTACAAATCACGCGTTAGTGGTAAATTACGTAAATCAAAATCTGCACCTATATAACCCAGTGGGTTTTTTTGATCATCACGCACCAGTTGTATTGCCGTCAACGAGGGGCGCTTTGCACGCAAACTGATATAGGCCGTTGATAATACAAAATCACTGTTCGGCATCATCTCAAGCATATAGGGACGCTCGGAACGATCTCGACCGAAATGTCTCGTTACCAGGCCTTTATGACTGACGTTGTCACTATTTTGCACAGCATCCAGGTCCAATGTATAAAGGTATTTACAATAAGACATAGTATTCAGAACTTCGGCAAGTGCATGATTGAGCCTTTCCCGATCACCCCAAACCTTTGAACATGACTTCGCTACCCTTTTCAGGGGATCAGACAACATTGTAATTAATATTTCTCGTTGATCTGAAATACTTTCCTGTAGTGTCGCTTGTTTATCTGGCATAAATTCTTACTTCTTGATTATCCTGGCTATATTTCACTGTTAATGACAAAAAATTCCCATGGTAATTGAAGCAGCACTTACCCCAATTCTTTCATTGTAGTTACATATTAAAGTAATCATTGATGATTATGAATGGTATATATCATTTATTTCAATACATTATTTTAATTGCAAAATGTAAACTAAAACCATTTATATGGAAGTGATGATACTATGAACAACCGACAAGAGTCATTTTTAGCCAACTTTCTTCGACTTGAATCTGCAGGCGGCATAATTCTTATGTTTTCTGCCGCACTTGCCATTCTTTTAGCCAATACACCCTTACAACATTATTATAATTTATTAATCGATACACCAGTGGAAATAAGAATCGGCGCACTGGAAATTGCCAAGCCGTTGCTACTCTGGATCAATGACGGCTTAATGGCCATCTTTTTCTTTATGGTTGGCCTGGAATTAAAACGTGAATTTATTGAAGGTGAACTTTCAGATAAAAAGAATATTATACTACCCGGTTTCGGTGCGCTGGGTGGCATGCTTATACCCGCCTTAATTTATCTATATTACAATTCTGAGGATAGTACTGTTCTTCAGGGCTGGGCTATTCCAACTGCAACTGACATTGCATTTGCCCTTGGCGTCTTGAGTATATTAGGTTCACGCGTACCAACCAGCTTGAAAGTCTTCCTGACTTCGTTAGCGATATTTGATGATATTGGCGCAATCATTATCATTGCCATTTTTTATACAGCAAAAATATCCACGCTATCTATTATCATTGTACTGTGTTGTATCCCTATTCTTGCCTGGATAAATAAAAGAAACCCCGCATCAACGAGTGTATATATTATGGTTGGCGTTGTTATGTGGGTAGCAATGTTGAAATCAGGCGTTCATGCTACCCTGGTAGGTGTAATTCTTGCTATGTTTATCCCCATGCGCTCAAAATCTGATCCAGATTATTCTCCATTAAAGCGTATGGAACGTGATCTACATTCACTTGTCGCCTTTTTTGTTTTGCCCGTGTTTGCCTTTGCCAATGCAGGAATAAGTTTTACTGGAATTGGCGCTGAACAACTACTACATAGTGTTCCATTCGGCATTGCGATGGGGTTATTTATCGGCAAGCAGCTTGGTGTATTCGGATTTTGCTGGTTGGCCATTAAACTTAATTTAACCCGACTACCCAAAGAGATATCCTGGGCTTCTTTATATGGCACAGCAGCATTATGTGGAATTGGTTTCACCATGAGTTTATTTATTGGTTCTCTTGCCTTTGTAGAAACCAGTGTTAACCATCTATTTGATGAACGACTAGGTATTATAATTGGCTCAGTAGCTTCAGGAATTATCGGATATCTCGTATTAAAAAAAAGCTTGCCATTAAACAATGATACAAAGATAAAATACTAGACACCTTTAGCCTGGTATCATCTATGCGAAAACGACGTTGGACCACCCATACTTACTGGTTTTATTTTCATCCTGCCTTATAAGTTGGCGTGGCCCAACCCCACCAATGCCATTGCTATAAATGGTTTTCTTCTTATGCATTTAATCTCATACATTATTCTTCAAATACTGCTGGTGATTGCACTTGAGTATTAATATGCAATTGAAAGATATCCGGACGTGAATAATGACCCACAACATCAAAGGCTCGCTTGGCAATGGCAACTTTTTCCAGGTCAATGTCGTAATACAAAATACCGGTTTCTTTATTCATGGGGCCAGCTACAATTTCACCTCCTGGTGCAATAACGACAGAATCACCCGGGTTTATCCATTCATCCTCATCTGGATACAACGTTTCTTTTTCAGGAAAATCTTCAGGAATATCACTGCCCTTCATAAGATTACCGCAGCCAACAACCCAGCAACAGCCTTCGCGAGCAATGTGTTGCAAACTTCCCAACCAGTTCTCACCACTGTCATACGTCGGAGCAATGTAGATCTCAACACCTTGCGCATACATCGCATAACGCGCCAGTGGCATAAAATTTTCCCAACACAACAAAGCGCCTATACGTCCAACCGGACTATCAACCACCTTCAAACCTGTCGCATCACCAAATCCCCATACCATGCGCTCTGGATTAGTTGGCATAAGTTTTCGATGTTTGTTTAATAATGTACCATCCGGACCAATAGTAACCACGGTGTTATACAGTGTTGCCTGGCTAAACTTTCCGTCACGTTCTTCAATACCACATACGATAGTGACACTATGTTTCCGGGCAGCAGCATATAAGGGAGCAAGATCATCTGCATCGACATTAACGGCATTTTTAAGCAAACGATGATGTAATGCTTCGGATGTATTCCAGTCACCCCCAGGCCTGAGTCGCCACACCCACGCAGGGTAACCTGGGATGAAAGCTTCTGTGAATATCACCAGCTCTGCTCCGCTACCTGCGGCCTCCTCAACCATGGCAACGGCAGAATTAATGGTTTCAGCCTTATCGAGGAATACCGGGGCTTTTTGCACGATGCCAATTTTTTTCATGTCCTTCTCCGTAAAATTAAGGTGATTAGTTATATTTGAAGTATAGATTGATTATTTTTACTTACAATTAGCAAAAAAAAGAAACATAATGTGCAAAAATGCACAAATAGGTACCTGTTATGAATTGGGATGATCTGAGACTATTTCTTGCTGTGGCTCGAAGTGGCTCTATTAGCGGTGCGGCAAAACAATTAGGGGTTCAACACTCAACCATCTCCCGACGGATACGGCAATTCGAGCTGAATCTGGGCGCGCGTCTGATTGAACGAAAAAAGGGAGGTTATGAACTCACCCAGGCGGGTGAGCATGTCAAAGAAGCTGCTAATAACATTGAACGTGAAATACTTGGCGTAGATGGCGCGCTAATAGGCAAAGATACTCATCTGACAGGACCATTACGTGTCACTGCTATAAACAACATGGCCTCTTCGATTTTAATGCCCATGTTTGCAGAATTCAGTAAACAACATCCATTAGTGAAATTACATCTCATCGTTTCCAACCTGGATGCCAGTCTTGCACAGCGTGATGCAGATGTTGCCATACGACTAACTAACTCACCACCAGATACCTTAATCGGCAAACGTATTGTTACCGTAGCTTCAGCAATCTATGGCAATCAACCTTATGTAGAAAAGCTTCGACAAGAAAATAGAGAACCAAAATGGATTGGCGTGGAATGTTGTGGCTTCCATAAAACCTGGACAAAGCAGGAAAGTGGTAAACAACCACATAACTTTATTAGCGACGATACGCTGTTAACTCATGCTGCAGTAAGAGAAGGTCTGGGGGTTTCGATACTTCCTTGTTTTATGGGTGACGCTGATCCAGCACTGGTGCGCTACTGCGAACCCGATCCCGCTTACAACCTGGGTCTATGGATTTTACTACACCCTGATTTAAAGCGTACCGCGAGAGTACTAACATTTCGAGATCATATGGCTAATGCCATTAATGAAAAAAGAGACTTGTTTGAAGGTATGCACACACAGCTCAGAGATTAAATTTTCAATGATAGCTTCAGGTCATTAGAGACATATATTCAACGGCATAACAAAAAGACCTTAAATGAAAGCTATTAAAAGCTGGCGCTCGTTTATCATAATATAAACATCAGTTATCAAATGAAGTGTCATAAGCATTTTCTTAATATCGATTCAATATTTACAATCAAGTTGCTTTAATCAGGCTCTTAAAGTCCAGGATATCCACATCAATGCTAGGCAACACCATGTAATGGTGTTGCCTCATCTTCCCACAATTGTCGTTTATACGATTTTAATAATAGCGAGCCTGATTTCATCGTATCCGGTACAGGCAGACCCATTAACTCCAGTACAGTAGGTGCGACATTCGACAATATACCATTACAAGACAATTTCCAGTTTTCCTTATCTATAACGAGGCAAGGTACCGGATAGGTCGTATGTTGCGTATGTGGCTCTCCTGTTAACGGATCAATCATTTCCTCACAATTTCCATGATCAGCTGTTAATACGACTGAATACCCGCCATTTTCCGCCGCATCAAGCACTCGCCCTACTTCTCTATCCAATGCTTTAACTGCACTTATAATCGCATGACGTTTTGCTGTATGGCCGACCATATCCCCATTGGCAAAATTAACGACTATAAATGCATGTCGCCCACGGCTTATCGCTTTAATAACTGCATCAGCTACTCCTGGAGCACTCATTTGAGGTTTGAGATCATATGTCGCAACATTGGGAGACGGGATAAGTAATTGTGACTCTCCCGAATATGGTTCACCACGCCCTCCATTAAAAAAGTAGGTAACATGTGCGTATTTTTCAGTTTCAGCACAATGAAATTGTGAAAGCCCCATGGCACTAATGGTTTGCCCTAGCGTACTTGCAGGACGATTTGACTTGAATAAATATGGAAAAGTATCAGTATTACTGTAAGGCATCATACACGTAATAATAAGCTGTGGCGCCTGACCCCGATCAAAGCCCATGAAATTTTGTTGACCTAATGCGGCCACCATTTGTCGTGGCCTATCCTTGCGAAAATTAAAGCTGATGACTTCATCTTCATTTTGCATTGGCTCAAAACAGGGTAATAGCACAGGTCTTATAAATTCATCGGTATCACCTGCTGAATATGCTGCTTGAATTGCTGTGCTGGCTGATAATGCTCTTTCACCCTTACCCAGCACCAGCGCACGCCAGGCGAGCTCTGTACGAGTCCAGTTATTATCACGATCCATAGCATAATAACGACCAATTATACTGGCAATGGCACCTCCGGCTTCGCTTAAACGAGATTCCAGTTCCGGTAAAAAACGAAGGGCTGACTGAGGAGCACAATCACGCCCATCGGTAATCATATGTACCAGACATTTAACACCATGGCGTCGGCATACTTCTATCAAGGCGTACAGATGATCAATATGACTATGCACCCCGCCATCTGACACAAGCCCCATGAGATGTACTGGGCGCCGATTCTTTTTTGCATTTCGAATTGCGACCAATAAAGAAGGATTGTTAAAAAACTCTCTTGACGCAATTGCATCATTAATTAATACGATATCCTGATAGACAATCTCACCCGCTCCAAGATTCAAATGACCAACCTCTGAATTACCCATTTGCCCATCGGGTAACCCAACCGCTCGTCCTGACGCATTTAGTAACGTATGTGGAAAATGAGAAAAGTAATCGTCAAGTCGTGGCGTCGGTGCTTCATACACGGCATTATTATTCTTGGCAGGATTAACCCCGAACCCATCGAGAATAACAAGAATTACGGGGCGACGTGGAACACCTGATACTGTTGACATAACTACCTCAAAATGGAGTTAATAAGATTTATATGTGTTACCTGTCATAGCCCAAGTCGCGTTGTTTCAAGTAATACAATAACAATAGTAGAAAAAATAACAGACAATGTTGAGGTAATAACCAGTTTGACTTTATGAGGAACATACTTCATTGGCTTATCTCCATATACTCAATTGTTAAGTCAATATGATAATTTTAATCAAGAAGCAATTTTTCTCTGCGCGCAATGTGACCATGACACATGAGGATGAATTGCACTAACATCAACGATGAGCTCTACTTGCAAGGTTTCTATAATATTTTGTAATGAATAGTTTTCATCAAATGCGGATTTCAGATGTTCGAAATGAAACCTGTTGATGTAAAGCAAGTTAGGATGAATTGAATGTTCATGTTCAAAGTCCCGAATGAGGCGATAAATATAGGCTAGCATCTTATTCTCTCCACTTAGCTGACTCTTGTAGTAATTTATAAAGCATGTTTAATGCCAAATAATCAAGACTACGATTATTCAATAACTTATGTGAAGACACGATGAAAGTAATATGAAGATTTTATTAAAAATTGCACTAAAATAGACACTGCTATTCATATTTGCACTATTTTGGCGGGTGTATTAGTTAATCGAAACAATCTACCTTTACGGTGATTTTCTGTTACAAGTATAAAATGCAGGTTTACCTGCTCCATATTTCATCCTGATCTTACCAGGTGATAGCATCGTTATTGTCAGGAGTCTGCGAACTTCGTAGTCCACAAACTGAGTCGTTCGTTTATCTACCTGGTCTCCCACGCGCTTCCATTTTGTTTTGGATGATGCATAAACAATTCGAGAAGGCACCAGCCCATCTTTTGGTCTGGTTTGATATGGCCCTTTTCCCTTTATGAAGTTAAACAGAACCACACTCCAATCAGCTGTCTTCACTGCGCGGTATACGGAAGGATGAAGTTCTCTCCGAGAATATGTGCTATTTTTGTTATAGCATTTAATCACATATGTTGATCGCCACCACTTTTCTAATTTATCATCAATCCTGCACGTCAGCCCACATAGCGCCCGAGGCATGGCCATTTCTGTACTTCTGGCTGGAGTAACTTTACGTCCAGTAGCCTCAGCCTTATCAAGTAAATTATTTACTGCTGCTAAATAACCTTTAAAGTCGGCTTTACCTCCCATTTCATGTAACAGCTGATGAACTTCTGGTTTTTCGGTAACGTAGGCCTTTTTAATCAACTGGATCTGGCGTATTAATTTTACACGTCGTTGTTTAATATTATCCCCTGCCCTGGCGCTCGCAATCAAATTATCAAGACTTCGGTCCATAGTATGCAGACGAATCAACAAACCATAAAACTGGCTTGAAATAAATTCAGGCCCATTATATTTATCCATATCCAGATCACCCAGTTTACGCGCGAATGAAAATATATGTATTGATTCATGAAATGCTGTGGGATCGTTCAGCTTATCTATGTTGACTAAAATAATACTCCCATCATACTTGTCATTTTCTGACGGATGCTTATTAGCATCCGCACCCTTTCCCTGAGTGTATGCTTGATCCGCCACAAGATTATAGAAATATGGAAGGTAATATTGTAGCGCACTGGAAGGCGCCAATTTCTTGAGATATTTTTCGTCTACGTATACTGCATTCAAATAATTATCTACCGTTGCGATGAACCTGGGAATTTCACCAATAGAAAAATATTTCCCGGAAAGCCCACTTGTCCTTGTCTTTAACATTCTATGTTCTACCCAACCCAGAAAAAGTTTCTTATCGAGCTTGTAGGCAAAACCAGGTTGCGGGAATGTTAAAAGAAGAATCGTCAGTATATTGAGCAACACAAAACAAAAACGCTTATCATTAAAACGAGCTTGATGCATATTATTATGCCTCATCATACGCTGGAAGAAATACCACTTCCATTATATGACAGATTAAATCGATCACTGCAATACCTTAAACAAAAAAAGGATGGTGATAATTTAGAATCTATCATTAGGTTCATCACTCTGTTTACAATCCGCGAATGAGAAGAACTGAGATTTGTTACCGAACCCCTTTATTTACAAGTCCGGCAGTGACAAATGATAGACATCTCAAAATGTTTTACTGAAATAGTGTAATATCCAGACTATGAAGATCCCAAAACGAATATTACCGTTAGTCGAACACGGGCTGGTAGACGAAGTAATCAGCCGCTTAATGAGTGGCAAAGAGGCCGATGTCTTCGTTGTGCGATGTGGCACAGAGATCCGTTGCGCCAAAGTCTATAAAGAGGCTAACAAGCGGAGCTTTAAACAGGCTGTTCTTTATCAGGAAGGCCGCAAAGGCCGTAACAGCCGCCGCGCCCGTGCCATGGAGAAAGGCTCGAAGTTCGGCCGTCAACAGCAGGAAATAACCTGGCAAACTGTCGAAGTTGATGCTCTGTTCCGCCTCGCCGGTGCCGGCGTACGCGTTCCTCAACCCTATAACTGCCTGGATGGCGTACTTCTGATGGAATTGATCACCGATGCAGAGGGCGACGTCGCACCACGTCTCGGTGATGTAACAATGGATGCCGAGAAAGCATTGGCCGACCATGCCCTCGTCATGAAATACGTAGTGATTATGCTCTGTGACGGACTGATTCATGGTGACCTTTCAGAATTTAATGTTCTGGTAGATGAGCATGGTCCCGTGATTATCGACCTGCCTCAGGCCGTCAATGCGGCAGGTAATAACAATGCAGAGTCAATGCTGACGCGCGATGTCAACAATATGCGCCGCTACTATGGCCGATTCGCGCCTGAATTGCTCGACACACAATATGCAAAAGAAATCTGGGCACTGTACGAAGATGGTGCCTTACATGCCGATAGCAAGCTACGAGGCAAGTTCAAAGAAAACCTGCAGGACGTCGATGTCAATGAAATCACGGAAGTGATCGAGGCCGCCCGTGCCGAGGAAATAGAGCGTCAAGAGCGTCGGCGTGAAGCCGAACAACCTGAATGATGCCTCATAATTGCAGACTTAGAGTATATATTTAGATCGCAAAATGGTCATTCCAGATGTGAATATCAGCATGCTTAGGCTCATTTTAGATAGACATTCAAATGGTTAGCCTGGTCTGACCCCGTAGTTTTTTACTCATTCTCTCTATATTTAAGCTGAACTCCATGTAGAAATTTACGCAAGACCTGATCCATACAGTTACGGTAATGCTTATGTCCTGGTTTACGGAAAAATGCACTTAATTCGTGTTTACTTATCTCTATATCAGCCAATTTTAAAATATCCAGTACATCTTCAGCTTTCAGGTCTAATGCAATTTTTATTTTCCTGAAAATAATATTATTGTTCATGCGTTTCTCTGGAACAGGCTGTTGCCCCTCTTTTTTACCTCGTCTGTCAACTATTAAACCATTGAGAAACAACGCCAACTGAAGGTCACTACATTCCTGAAACTCAGGATCATCGTCTTTTTTTAGCCAATCACTAATTTCTTCTCGCGTTACCTTGAGACCACCCAGGTTGAATATTTCGATTATCTTCGCGTCATTGTAATCAAAAGCATAACGGATACGGCGTAAAACATCGTTATTATTCACAAACACTCCCTATACAGGTCTTTAGTCTCAACATAACAATTATTGCTTCCTCTCAGATTGGCTTAATTGACGCTTATTTGATTTAGCAAGATGACGTTTCTGCATTAACGCTTTAACCTCACCTTGCCCCCATGCTTGTGCATCAGACTCAGTCGTAAATTCACCCTGACTCTTGGTGACTACCGTTTTCTTTGTTGTTACACGTCTTATGATTTCTGCCATCCAGCCAGTATCATCTTGCACGATACGAATATCATATTGCTTACTTTTATTCATTATATAAATTTCCTGCCTGGTTAAGATCAAAGCATAATTGGATCAGCGCATAGTTTACGCTAATTTTACGAACAAAGGTGATCTGATAATAAAAAGGCAGCTCCTTTTTATTCATACAGGGTTAGATATCTCAAGAGTAATATTTACTAACTCCTGGTATAACCCCAAAAAAACACCCTGGCATATAAACATACCATGGGCAAATGCCGGAACGCATAAACCACTGCTCTAAACGGCTACCGTCGCTTGTCGAACGAGATAATTAGAAACTGGTATACTTCGTCCATACAAGTATATAGTAACATTTAAATAGTCATGTCTATCGCTATATTTCTTGGTATGATTACCTGGAAGCAAGAGGTGATTATTTTCCTGTATTTTTATATAATGGCTAATGTACTACCTTTTTTATGTTGCGGAGTTTACAGACTATTTATTGAAAAGATATTGCTTGCTGCTCTGATAAAAACTTCAAACAGATCCACTGGGATGTAGCACTTTTAAAATTACAGGCTAAGTAACAACAAATAATTTTCAGCTTCCCCGCCAACTGTCGGGGTTAACTTAAGTAAACGTTAGATATTATTAATTAAATAGGTAATCGAAATGGGAATACTTGATCGCACTACATTAATGAAAGTACACGCTATACTAGCAGCCTCTATTTTACCAGTAGCAATAATGTTCTTTGTGACCGGTGCTTTTTATACCTGGGGAATTAAGGGTGGCTATGATACTACTGCTCATGAACTACAACTTGAAAAACCCATTCAAAAAGATCTTAATGCGCTTGTTGCACTATCAAAAAAAGAACTAAAAAAACAAAATATTTCAATGCCATCAGGACAGGCCAAAATTAAAACCATTGGCGCATCTTACAGGCTTGAGTGGACGGGTTCAGATATCGATATTATTTTAGAACCAACATCACAACCATTAATTGCGAAATTAACAATTAAAAATACCAGCTGGTACAGGCAGTTTGTACAATTACACAAAGCAAAAGGTGGAACACCATTTAAAGTTTATGCAGCTGCATTTGCTACCGCCTTGCTATTATTGCTTATTTCAGGATTTATTATGGCATGGCAAACACCTAAATTGCGTAAACTAACATTAACCTCAGCGTTTTTGGGTATAGCGGTCTTCATTGCTATGGTTTTATCCAGTTAATTTTGGCAGTCAACCTGCTTGCCGGTTTGTACGTCCTGAACCAGCAAAGCAGGCTGCCTCGACCCGCAGGATGAGGTTTCCAAGATGAAACCGCAGGGTTCTATAATCAAGGACGCATTTAATGAAACGCGATAGAGGTTCCAAGTGTGAGCGTCTGGTTCATAGCTGATTTAACATTAATAAACTATAGAATTTATTACCCTTAATCAGGATGCTCCTTGCGTACAATCAATAACAATATATAATTGCCCCCGAAAAAAGTCCGGAACTACATGCCTCAAGTCAGTCAAAAAATATCAATCGAATCTGCTCTACTGATATCCATATTCTATTTTACAAATAATTGTGACAAAAGGTCTAAGTTCAATATATCCCACCAGGTCTAAACACAGCTGCTATTTACTAAAACCTTACAAATCATTACATATTTTTACAAAAATCATCTGGGAACTATGCAGGGAACCCGATAGACTCAAGTACAGGGTTCATTGTTATCGGACCGTTACAACTTCTAAAATGATTATATTTTAGTAAACTGTTTTGAGGACTGGCTCTATCGGAGACGGGAAAAAATATGAAAAGAAGCCAGTCGCAATCCAACAATGATATCAGTACTGCTCTGGGTACAAATCGACCTGCTGCAAAAAAACATAGGCTACGCTGGTTAGTCGGTGTTCTGGTATTAATCATTCTGACCGTGGTTATCTACGTTTTGTCATCACCATCCGCAGATATGTCGCAACGCTATGAAACTGCAAAGGTGCAACAGGGTAATCTCACTGTAACTGTAACCGCTACAGGAAGCGTACAACCAGTCAAACAGGTCGATGTAGGAAGTGAGCTGTCCGGGACCATTGATTCCGTATACGTAGACTTCAATGATCGTGTACAACGTGGGCAGATTCTGGCAAAACTGGGTACTGATCGATTGCTGGCACAGGTGGTAGAAGCACGTGCATCACTTGAATCTGCCAGGGCCAGGCTGGATGAAGCAAAGGCCACCGTCCTTGAAACGCGCCTGCGCTTCGAACGCTGCGAGAAACTGTTTTCACGAAAGCTATGCTCTGGTGAGGATCTGGATACCACTCGTGCAGCTTATAGCCGTGCCAGGGCTCAGGCGTCCAGCAGCAATGCCCAGATCGCAGTTGCGCGTGCAACACTCGGGGCGCATGAAACAGATCTGGCCAAAGCCCAAATCCGCTCACCGATCAATGGATTGGTACTAAAACGTCAGATTGAACCGGGTCAGACCGTTGCCGCTTCCTTGCAGGCTCCGGTGCTATTTACCCTGGCCGAAGATCTAAAGAATATGGAATTACATGTAGCCGTAGACGAGGCAGACGTCGGAAAAATTTCTGTAGGTCAGCGCGCTATTTTTACTGTTGATGCATATCCTGAACGCAACTTCCCCGCTGTCATTACCCAGGTGCGTTTTTCGCCACAGACGGTGGAAGGTGTAGTGACCTACGAAACTATCCTCTTGGTAAACAATTCAGATCTGGCACTGCGCCCAGGCATGACGGCTACTGCAATAATTAAGGTACAACAACTAAATAATATAATACTGGTGCCCAACGCAGCCTTGCGTTTTGCACCAGCGCCTGCCAAATCTGCAAAACGCAGCCGCGGCATCTTTGGAACTTTATTCAGCAGACCACGATCAAGCAAGCGTCGAGTTAACGCAGGTAACATTGTAAAGCAAAAAGTTTGGATAGTGCGTGATGGTCAACCGGAGGCAATACCGGTTAAGACCGGGGCCAGTAATGGCAAACTGACTGAACTGCGTTCAGGCGACCTTAAACCAGGACAACAAATTATTATTGATACCATCAGTGTAAAGAAATGAATACGCAGGCAGAAAAAAACACAGCATCCCTGATTGAATTGCGAGATATCACCAAGGTGTACGGTACAGGGCAGGCTACCATGCATGCACTGCGTGGAATTGACCTGTCAATAGATCGTGGTGATTTCGTGGCCATGATGGGACCAAGTGGCTCCGGAAAGTCCACGTGTATGAACATACTCGGTTGTCTGGATGTTCCCAGCGCTGGCCAGTATTTATTTGAAAATGTCGATGTTGGCTTGCTGTCGCGAAACCAACGAGCGCTGCTGCGCAGAAACTATATCGGTTTTGTATTTCAGGGCTTTAATCTTCTCGCACGCACCTCGGCACTGGAAAATGTAGAACTGCCATTGATCTACCGTGGCATCCCCGCCGCTGAAAGACACACTCGTGCCGGCGAGGCTCTGGCTCAGGTAGGTTTGTCCGGCTGGGAAGCACATGCACCAGGCGAACTCTCTGGTGGTCAGCAACAGCGAGTCGCGATCGCACGAGCAATCGTCACAGAACCAGAGATACTGCTCGCCGACGAACCCACCGGCAACCTGGATACTGCCCGTAGCATGGAGATCATGGAGCTCCTGACCCGCTTCAATCAGGAACACAACATCACCATCGTTATAGTAACTCACGAGCAAGAAATGGCGGCCTTCGCCCACAGGGTAGTTCATTTTCGTGATGGGCTTGTAGATGACAATACACCGCATAGGGAACTCAACTGATGTTATGGGATGCACTGCTTCTGGCGCTACGGGAAATCCGTCGCAATATAATGCGCTCCGCACTAACCATGCTTGGCATCGTTATCGGTGTGGCCTCAGTCATTATAATGGTCAATCTGGGCAGTGGCGCTACCCTTCAGGTTTCCCGGCAAATCTCCACTCTGGGTAGCAATATGCTCATGGTGCGCTCCGGCCAGCGCCTTGGCTTCGGTCAGCGTTCAGCAGCAAAAGCTTTCGACATGAACGACGTGGATGCTATTACACGCGACATAAGGGGAATTGCCGCAGCAGCACCCAGCGCCGCACAGTCACTAGTCGCTATCTACGGTAATCGTAACTGGTCCACCACGATCACGGGAACCAATAATAATTACTTTGCGGTAGCTAACTGGACCTTAGCCAAGGGGCGTGAGTTCAGTACCAGTGAGCTTCGATCAGGTGCTGCAGTATGCATTCTGGGGAATACCGTTCGCAAGGAACTATTCGGCAACCAGAATCCGCTTGGAGAGAAGATCCGTCTGAACAAGATGACCTGTCAGATCATTGGTCTGTTTGCACCTAAAGGACAGTCTGTCGGAGGGCGTGATCAGGACGATCTGGTTATCATCCCTCTGCGCACATTATGGCGTCGGATCGCCGGAAAACAGGAAGTACAGATGATCTATGTCTCCGCAAAAGATGGCGTCTCGACCAACAAAGTAAAACGTGATATCGAATTGCTCATGCGTGAACGACGACGTATCTCGCCAACTGAAGATGATGATTTCAATGTACGCGATATGAAAGAAATAGCTGCGGCATTGACCGGAACCACTCAGATCCTCACCACCTTGCTTGGCGCAGTAGCCGCAGTTAGTCTGTTAGTAGGCGGCATAGGAATCATGAATATTATGCTGGTTTCAGTTACCGAACGTACAAGGGAGATAGGTATACGTCTCGCGATTGGTGCACTGGAACGAGAAGTATTACTGCAGTTTCTGGTCGAGGCAGTAGTCCTGTCTTCTCTGGGTGGTATTATCGGTATAAGCCTGGCAGTAGCTACTTCATATGGTCTCGCCTCGCTATTACAAATGCCTGCAGTTTTTGATCCAGGCATCATGCTACTGGCATTTTTATTCTCTGCCGCTGTTGGTGTTATCTTCGGTTACTTTCCAGCGCGCAAGGCCGCGCGCCTCGATCCGATTGAAGCACTACGCTACGAATAAAATAAAAAGGAATAAAAAGGGGTCGGTAACAAATCAAAATCTTTCTCATTTGTTACCGACCCCTTTTATAACCTTTGATTATCAGCGTACGCTATAACCCCGCCCTTCAAGACACGCACGCATGGCACGTTGATAGGCATAACGTTGATCACCCACTTGCTTGGTTGACAAGTTCCTCGGTGGTTGGCTTGGATCATAGTGCGTCTGACTGACACTCCACTTATGACACGCATAACGGTCATCTGCCTGTTTTTGTTCACTCTGTCCCTGCTTGGGGTAAATAAACATTTCATTTTCAAGAACCGTTTTTGCTTGTTGATCAACATTAGCCGGTGGTTCTGTCACGACATAACCATTACGATCGGGTCGCCAGACATAGTAGACGTCGTTTGCATAATAGTAGGGCATGCCACCTATCCAAAGCGTTGTATACAAGGACGGCAACGTTGGAACTACAATCCCGAACGGGGGTGCCACGACAACAAAACGATTTCGGGCTGGTCTATACCAGGCACCACTATAATAATAGTAACTGGAACCGCGATAGGATATACGGTGATGCCGGTTCGGTATTCTGTCTATCTTGTATCCGCGCTGCGGATAGTACTGATTATGCCGATAGCGTTTATCAACATGATACTTGTCAGAATGGCTTTTCCAGTCCTTCCCCCAACTACTGCGATTATCTCGGCGATAAGATTTATCACGAGTACCAGACTTATCTCGACGATAAGACTTATCACGAGTACCAGACTTATCTCGCGTATAAGACTTATCACGAGTATCAGGCTTATCTCGTTTATCTCGCTTATCTCGGTCTGCATAGGACGAAGTGACCATAACACCAAATGATAAGGTCACTACAACTAATGATAATAAAACACGATTCAGTTTCATAAACTTTCCCTCTAAAATAAACCCGATTTACAACGGATTAGCGCACGCTATAACCGCGTCCTTCCAGGCAGGCGGTCATGGCACGCTGATAGCTTTGTGCTTTTTGCTCCGCTTGCGCATACTTCCGTGCATAATTAGCGTCATATTGCTGCTGCAGTCGCTGGGTCTGTTGCTGCTGTTCCGCCTCCGAAATGGCTCCCAGCAATGCACCGGCAAATGCACCAATCGCTACCCCTCTGCCTGTCCGACGGGGCCCGGAAAGTATCGATCCGATGACTGCACCACCGACCGCACCCGCCGCCACATTGGAACCCGGCGCTGGTTGGGATACGACATCGACTCGTTGGTGTGGTGCCAGCGGAGTCAGGCCTGGATCAAAGCCGGATTTTCGTACCGCCCATACATGACAATCATAGCGGTCACGATCCTGCTGTGCCTGGGTCTGACCCTGAGTCGGGTAGAAATAAAGTCGGGGCTGTGGCGGTGGTGTAACGGGCCGCGATTCAACATGGTACACAGGTGGAGTGCAACCGGTAACTGAAATGCCGGTCAGGACGATTATAAACAGCAAGCCTAACCCGGTCCTGGTCATATGTTGCTTGTGAGTAGAGAATGATCTAGCTGATTCCATATCTGATACCTCTGAACCCTAAATACAAATTACAATACACCCGCCATTCTGAAACTTCAATCATTTAAGTGATAGCTCAGGAAGCTGTAAACCAATAGGGACAGAGTCGATTGAAAAGACGAAAAAATCATCAACCAAATGAGTTTTACCTCATTGATTTGTTTCATCTATTGGTCACGTAATTCATGATTTCTCATTGCATCGTTCTCGATAAGCACACGCTCCTGTACCAGTCGCCACACATCGTCATCCTCCTTCTCCAGCGACATTTCTACGATCTGTTCATTCAGGGTGCCATCCGTCCCCACCACCGCCTCAAAAACAGAGAACATAATCTGGGTCTCCGTTGCACTGATAAGGTTAAAACCCTTGTAAGAAATGCTTTTTATCATGGCATTTTCAAACTGATGTCTGCATTGCTTATACCATGTATCGTAATCAATGTTATCGAACCCGGGGACACCCTGGAGGCTAACACGCTTTGATATCATCCCCATATGTATCTTAAGATCTTTTTTTCCGGCACTTTCTGCTGCCTGGGTTAACCATTGTTCTGCAATCTGTTGGGCATGTTCTTCTATCATAAAAACTCCAGTACTTTTTAATTTAAAACATTCCCCAAACGACGACGAAATTCCGTTGCTATTTCTGGTTCATTTGGCATTAAAATGTTTGTTAGATTAATAATCATTTCTTTGGCCGCACCCTCTTTGTAATCGGGTTCGTTATCAAATATTCTAAACAGGTAATTCATCGCTTGTGAATAATCATGCTCGGCGACAAAACAGAGAGACAGATCAAAGCAGGCATCGTAATCATTCGGGTTAATTTTTATTCTCTCCATGAGCGCATCCAAACCCTCGGTTTTTGCCGCTATGTCTTTGATAGTAAACTGACCAATTAAACTTTTTCCCGTCTCACTTTCTTTATCTCTATCGGGTAACTTATTAAATAACAATGTGGCTTGCTCTATTTCATTCATATCGAGAAATATCTGCACCATATCCATAGCGACGCGTGTATTACCAGGATCTTGCTGAATCGCTTGAGTCAATAATTTAACTGCTTCAATCAAGTCTCCAGCAATATGTTTTTCACGGGCTCGTTTTCGCAACTCATCTGATGGGCGATAAACACCTTGTGCTTTTAATAAACCACGTAACTCAGAGGTGTTTAACTGACCTTCTTCAGTTAAAATCACTTCACCATCTTTAAAAACTTTCAGGGTGGGTAAATTTTTAACACCGTATTCCTGCATTAGCTCTTGCTGCTCATCGCTATCTACTTTTATAAATGCAAACTCACCCGAAAATTCAGCTGCGAGCTTAACCAAATCGTCAGCCATATGATTACATGGTTCAGACCACATACCCATAAATTCAACAAGCACAGGGTATTTATAAGAATTTAAAATAACGGTCGCATTAAAACTGCTTTGGGACGCTTCAAATACCAGAACCTCTTGATCACTCATCACGAAAAACCTCAAAAACAAAATAATAAAAGCCATTATATAACATCATAGAGAACAATGTTTTCTGACGTCATTAATTTAATGACAGCAGGGGTAAGTATCTCAACTCACCGGGCTCTGAAAATCAAGTAAATAGCTTTAAAGGCAAATTTTATACTAAACCATCAGATAAATTGACTTTATAGCAAGACTCAAACCACTCATCAGCAACAAAACACTCACGATCTGATGAAATCGATGATCTTTAATTTTTAGATGTAAATGTTGCCCTGCATACATAGCCAAAATTAAAACCGGCAGCAGCACTAAAGCCAAAATCAGCATTTTATTCGTAAACAAACCCGAATAAAAATAGCCAAATATTCTTGCGCCGCCATCCACTAAAAAAATCATCGTGATGGTTGCCCGAAATTGTTGTTTAGTAACCTGACGCATTTTAAGATACAAAACGTAGAATGGCCCACCGGTACCAAATAAGGCACCAATCAAACCAGCAAAGCTACCTGCCACAACTGCCCACCAGCGACTACCCGACTTAATTTCGTGCGGTAGCAATGAATAAACCGCATAGCAAAATATAAATAACCCCAACGAAAAAGTTAGTACGGTTACATCGGCATTAACAAGCAACCATAATGCAATAGTAATACCTGCTAACGAAAAGGGTAAAAGCGGCCATACGTCTCGCCAAACAACATCACTGCGATATGTAACACTTTGATACATCGTGCCGGTGTAGCTTAACAAAGCCAAAACAGGAACAATAAACGACAGCGGCAAAAAAAATGCCAGCAGAGGAATAGCAACTAAACCGCTACCAAAACCCGATAAGCCTTTAATCACATAGGCAATAAATATAATAACAACACATAAAACCAGCTCGTTTATTGTTAAGGCTAATAGGTCTGAAAGCATAGAAAATACGACATTATGGAATTATTTAAAAGTTAACTGCATTATATCACTGGAATTGAACCGATATTGGGTGATGTTTGATGTGTCAGCCCGACGTGGTCTGACCCCATTACGGCTGGTCTTCAGAACTTTTGTTGGTATCTGGCATTATATAAAGTATTAACTCTCTTTTCTCAGAAAAAGACAATGATGTTGTTTGACAATCAATTCATGTTGGCGGACAGTGTATTTATATCCATAAACAATAATTCTGCACTGGAACAGAAATGGACGATTTCTCTCTATGGGCTAGCGGTAGTGGTCTCGTGACCGGACTGCTTTTTGGTCTGATCATGCAACGTTCCCGCTTTTGTATGGTTGCAGCGGTATCCAGTATGATGCTGGTGCGTGACTATCGTCATAGTCAGGCCTTTCTTGCTGCCTGGGCTATTGCCATTGCCGGTACATCTCTCCTTGAAGCAAGTGGATACGTCGCTATATCTGAATCTTCCTACAGGGCTGCTCAACTAAACTGGTCAGGTGCTATTTTCGGTGGCCTGTTATTTGGTTTCGGCGCTGCCCTTGCGGGTGGATGTGCAGCCCGCACTCTGGTCAATACTGCTGAAGGTCACATTGGCGGACTGCTTACCTTGATAACCATGATCATTTTTTCCAGTATGACACAGTATGGTTATCTGGAGCCTGCTCGCGTGGCACTACTGAAACTTACTGTGGTCACACTTGATGTGAATGACAGTGGGATTACAACTCTACTACAACTCTCACCCGCAGTTACTGGTATCGCTGTTGCCTTAATCTGCCTGGCTATTATGCGTTTATTAGGATCGGTCTCTGGCAATCGTACACTTATTCTCGCAGGAGGTTTAATTGGCTTGCTGGTTGCTCTCGGCTGGTTTCTAAACGAATGGGGTGCGCAAGAGTCATTTTCCAGTGTGACACCCACTTCTGCAATAATTACCGGTCCACTGGCCCATCTCGGTTATTCGCTAGCAACCGGGACTACACCGTCATTCAGCTTTGGTACTGCATTTGTAATAAGCATTTTTTTTGGTGCATTTTTAAGTGCATTACTGTCTGGTGTATTTCACTGGACAAGACCAGACCCGACGCGCATCCCTCATTACCTGATTGGTGGTGCCTGCATGGGTACCGGAGCAATTCTGGCTGGAGGTTGCAATATAGGGCAAGGTATTACCGGAGTATCAACACTATCCGTGACATCTATTCTGGCGGTGA
>Ga0316206_1000715_pt1 | contig 38504 bp, 33 predicted proteins | sample 6monthpyrite_MG_FD_204942 | JGI IMG/M metagenome (GOLD analysis project Ga0316206, IMG submission 204942) | Microbial mat bacterial communities from mineral coupon in-situ incubated in ocean water Damariscotta River, Maine, United States -... | ecosystem: Environmental > Aquatic > Marine >...
CATTACTCGATAATAAAACGCTAAATCACTCTGCTCTTATAATTTTTTCTAAATTATCAGGAAAAATTGATCAGCCAGATATTTCAATTGAACTTATAGAAGAAGTATTGAAAACTGAAAAAAATTCAAATATCGACACAGCTGAACTTCATTATGAGTTAGGTCGACGTTATGATAAAAACTCCCAATTTGATCTCTCTTTTAAGCATTATCAATTGGCGAATGATGAAGTAAGAAAAAAACATTTAGAAGTAGCTGACAAAAATATAGTTGAAAACTATACCTCACTTGTACCTCAATGGCTTCCAGATAATCAGTCAGACTTTTTTAATATAAACCCTTCATCAACTTGCTCATCACAACAACCTATTTTTATCGTGGGTATGTTGCGTTCAGGCACAACTCTAACGGAACAGATACTCTCTAGTCATACGGATATACAGGCTGGTGGAGAGTTGTTTGGTCAGCAATCTGTTAATTCTATTCTTAAGTTGGATGCTCAGGTAAATGTTGATTATTTTCAGGCTCATAAAGAAGTTGACATTGATGAACTCAATCATGCTGCTGACTGTTATCTGAACAAAATAAATAATTTACCTGAACATGCTGCTAGAATTATTGATAGTGTACGCACTCAACTTGATTATTTTAGTGTTATTGCCCGTGTGTTTCCAAAAGCGCATGTGATCTATACTACAAGAGCGCCATTAGATAACTGTTTGTCGATTTATTTTCAGAATTTAGGTGCAACACCATCACTGATATATTCTTCAGATTTATTAGAGATTGGAAAAACCTATATTCATTATAAAAATTTAATGAACTACTATAAAAAACATCTTAATATTAATATTATTGAAATTAAATATGAAGATCTAGCCACTAATCTGGAGGAAATTAGTAAAACAATGATTGAATTTTGTGGTCTTGAATGGGATGCGCGTTGTCTTAATTTTCACAAAACTGAGCGAAATGTTATTACACCCAGTTATGATCAGGTAAGGCAACCAATTTATACTAAATCAATTCAACGATGGAAGAATTATAAAAATAATTTAGAACCACTAATTGAGTTATTGCGTGAAAATGAAGATATTCTTTAATTGCTTTTTTGTTATAAGTAGTAAGTACAGTTTAATGTGTTTTTTTTGAGTTAATACTTCTATGTGCTGTTGAGTATGTTATGACTGTAAAAAAGTCTGATCACATTTTCCCGTTGATTTTCGTCTCTGAAAATTATTTGATAAAAATTTATGCAGTACAATACAGGCTCATGATTTTATAATCTATTGCAATAATAGTACCCTAAGTTCCCTGTAACCCCGACAAAAGCATTGCTCAGGGCATCCAGCCTTTCACCCTTTCACCCTTCGGGTCATGCTTAGTATGTTAAATATCTTTCCATAAAATTTTTTCGGAGATGACGGTTTATTTTATTCATAATCACCCCGAAAATATTAAAAGCGCTCTCTATGCAACAACATGAAGTAATAGGTAGTTTTGAAATTGTTATGGCTTAACTTTCTATATCTGTACGGGGTTATTAGGTGGTTGTAACTGGCACAAAAAAAGGTGCAGTCTACAAGACTGCACCTTTTTAGCCTAAGGGTGTTGTATGCCCTTTTCTAAGGTTTTAACTCCGCATCTTACGACGTCTTACTGCCATAAAGCCAATAAAACCAGCCACTACCCACCAATCCGCTGACTTAGTTGCGTCAATAGGTGTTGGTGACATTGAGCAACCATTTGCATCAGTCGTGGCTTTAGTTACCTCAACCGTTCTTGTTACATCAGTTGCTGCATTCCCAGAGGTATCAGTGCAGGCGTACGTCACCACGTATATGCCAATCGTGCTGTCATCAACAGTATCGTTGGTGCTTATCGCTCTGGCAGGGTCCAGATTATCACTACAGATCGCGCCAGGATCGTTGAAGCCCGTGTCCTGCTCAAGCTTAATATCGCCTCCTGTCAGAGTGATAACAGGTACTATAACATCATCTGCCACTGTTACAGTACGTGTGGCAGTAGTTGCATTACTGGCTTCATCAGTTGCAGTATATGTGATGGTGTAGTCACCGGCGGTATTGGTGTCTACCGAGCCAGTTGTAATAACGGGGATTGTGCCGTCCAGATTATCTGACGCTGTGGCACCAGCATCTGTCCAGCTCCCGCCGATAGCTATAGTGTCAGTTCCCTGGTTTACTGTGATAACGGGTGCAGTTACATCAGCAGTTACATCTACTGAACGTGTGTCAGTGCCAGTATTACCCGCTGTATCCGTTGCGCTATACGTGATGATATAGGTACCAACCAGGCTGGTGTTTACGTTGCCAGTTGTGATAACGGTCAGTGTGCCATCTATATTGTCAGTAGCAGTTGCGCCCGCATCGCTCCAGATGCTACCCGCTTCTACGCTGTCTATGCCTGATAAGACACTAATTACAGGTGGTATCGTGTCTGATACATTAACCGCACGAGTCACTTGCATGGCAGGATTAGTGGCGTTATCGCTACAGTTATAAGTGACTGTAAAAGTGGCCGGTGCTGTTGTGACTATCGTATCTCCACCTACCGTCGCGGCCTTGTCTGCATCAAAGTTATCACTACAGACAGCACCCTGTTCTGAGTAAGTATCGTTTAAACTCAGATTAACCGGACTAGAGCCATTTAACGTAATAGTTGGAGCACTCGTGTCAGCTACGTTGACCGTGCGAGTGACTTGCGTGGCACTATTACCGGCATTATCGCTACAGTTATAAGTGATGGTAAATGTGGCCGGTGTAGTTGAGACTACCGTATCGCCACCCACTGTTGCGGCTTTGTCAGCATCCACATTATCACTACAAACCGCACCTGATTCTACATAAGCTTCATTGATATTCAGGTTAAGGGGGGTGGCGCCTGTTATTGTAATTGTGGGTGCAACGGTGTCGCCGCTAACTACATTAACAGTACGGGTTACTTGCGAGGCATTATTACCAGCATTATCGCTACAGTCATAAGTGATGGTAAATGTGGCTGGTGCTGATGTTGTGACTACCGTATCACCTCCTACTGTTGCGGCTTTATCTACATCGGCATTATCGCTACAGACAGCACCTAGTTCTACGTAAGTATCATTTAAGATGAGGTCAATTGGATCAGAGCCAGTGAGGGCAATACTTGGTGGGGTTATATCTGCAGTAATGTTGACGGTGCGCGTTGCTTGTATAGCTGAATTGCCAGCAGCATCATCAACATTGTAGTTTATGTCGTATGGGCCTTCTGTACTGGTATCTACCGTACCCGTCACAACGATATTAGCAGTAACGGTGGCATTATCGTCAAGGTTGTCAGTTGCCGTTGCGCCGGTATCGGTCCAGGTGCCGCCCAGCTCTATGCTGTCCGTGCCTGTGGTTATTGAAATAACCGGTGCATCCTGGTCAGTAATAGTTACATTAACCGTGCCTGAGCTCGTCGCTCCGTTTACATCCGTTACGGTGTAGGTATAGCTATCAGCGCCTATATCAGCTGAAGTTGCACCAGGCTGGTATGTGCAGGTGCTGTCGCCATTATCTGTGACGGTGCCTTTGGAGCTGTCACTATTACAGGTTGCAGTTAGTGTGGCCGTCTCACCTGCATCCGCATCGGTATCATTTGTTGCAGGGTTTAGAGATACCGCCGAACCTAGATAGGCTGGGTTTATATCATCCGCTACGGCTACCGGTGCATGGTTGCCAATTGTGCCTTCAAGGTTCAGTGTATAGAAGAAGCCTGCGAAAGCACCTGTTGGAACATTTGCAGCGTAATCCAGTGTGAAGGTATCACCAACTGCACAATCAACAGCACAAGTGATCGTTGCAAAATGATCCAGGTTATTACCTGCATCAGTGCCTGCACCCATATCTATATCACCGCCATTCCAGAATACAGTCCAGCCTGTCATATCAAGGCTCGCCGTGTTACCTGTAGCAGAATCAAGCACTAAGCCCTGAAGTGTATGATGATTACCTGGGTTACCACCGAAAGACCAGGTTTGGTCAATTTCACCAATTGCCTGTGCAGTGCCGATAGTGATACCTGTACCAGCACTGGTAAGTGCCGTTTTTTCACTGTTTTCGATTATACCGTTACCAGATGTATCCATACCAAAGAAACTACCGTTTACATTAGTTACGTTATGGGTACATGCATCAGGTGCTGTTCCACCGATTACACAGAAAACTGTGCCATCAGTAAAATCAAGAATTGCGTCTGCTGTTAGTGTCGCGTTCGCATTGCTGCTTACTCCTGCCGTTAAAGACAAAGCGATAGCCGCGCCAATAACTTTTTTGTTAATCAATTTCTTCATTACTTCACTCTCTTAAAGTTCTGTTTCATATTTTCTGGTTTCCCTGAAATGCTGATGGGCTCGTTAGGAATGGGGGATAGAGGCACAGAAATGCACACCACCCTCATATTTATTATATTTGGCCCGTTTCGCTGGGAATTTAATAGTCACCACATATACTAAAATTGCAAAAATCATACCGGTTGAACTACTTTAAATAAAAAATCAATAAGTTATCGAAAATAATCAAATGTTCTTTGATATTCGGCTTTATGAATATATTACAAACCTGTAAAGATTCTCGTCGTTTAAACAGGTATCAGAATGCCATTGTTATTTCTATATTGTCAACAAAGAGATTTTGTCGTTTTGCGGTGAAATAGGGAGTTATGTGCTTGGCCATCGTGTTTTTGTTTTTGTTGTGTATAAGTATTAAATTGTGCCAAAACTATAGAATAAAGCTGTTGAATTAAGCGCTGAATATCTGCTGAAATCTACCTGTGATACAGGTTTAGCTTCTGGCGCTATGACGTATAAGGTATAGATTTTTGCCGGTATAAATAACCCCATTGTACTAAAGGAAAGTTACCGGTTCAGGTAAGTTTTTATATAACTAAAAAACACGATATTCGATAGTGCATGCAGTAAAATCACTAACACAATATCTTTAGATTTTTGAAATATCCAACCATATATCATAGATGGAACAAATATACTTAAACCAAACACGCCCTGTGTGGGCAGGTGAAGCAGGGCAAAGAGCAGGGAAGTGATTATGTTTGCCTGATATGCACGTAACCCCATGTTTTCAATTCGCATCATAAAATAGCCACGAAAGAACCATTCTTCTGGCAGGGCTGCAGTGAGTAAAGTGGTTAGCGCAATGGTGGTGTAGTCTGTATTTAAACCCATTAATATCAAAATACTAAAGCTACACAGGCTTAGCAGAATGAGCCGATATTTGGAAATATTGGGGCGTGGCAATTGCCAGTGCCGGTCAAGCAGGGGCAGGAACAGCATTAACGCGGTTAAAACGAGGCTACGTTGTGGGTAAATAAAAACGGCAGAACCGGTGAGGGCTATGCCGAAAAAAAAGGGTAGGTAATGCTGTTTAAATGGCATTAATTGGTGCACCTGAAAATTCAATTACCTGAAAACCTGTAATTGTACTCTCAGAGCGCGCACTCCTATCTCTATTCCTATCAGTAATAACGGTTTAGTTTTATATTTCTTAACTATCTGAATGGCGACGATAGAAGCGCAGACCTGCCAGAACAAATATAAATGTCGCGACCAGTAACCAGTCCGCACGTTCACGTGCATTAACTGGCGCTGCTGACATGCTACAGCCATCTGAACCATTGGTGAAAAATGTCTCACTAACACCGCCCGGGTCAATCACGGTGCCATTCGCTAAGCCATCCGCATCATTAGGGCCACCATCGGTTATCGTCAGGCGTACACAACGGTCACCTTCCGTTAGGCCATTGATATAACTGGCATCATCTGCTGCCGGGCAAAAAGCATCGGTTCCATTTAGAGTGCCTGCTGCTGATGCAACCCTATTATTGTCAGATGTATTAAAGTCCTGCCAGCCTGAAGGCATTAGTTTACGATAAATAACTTTATGCCCGGCATTACTGGGTGTAGCAGCAGGTATAGCATCACTCAGGGGTAATACAACCCGAGCTTCACTGCCCGGCGTCAGCCCACTTATAAAGAAATCAAAACAGCCGCCTACACAAGACTGGGCTAAGGCTTGTTCTCTGCCAAAGCCATTATCTTCTGCGCCGATATCCTCTATTGTAATTTTACAGGATGTGCTGCCCACTGAATTGGCGGTTGAGCCACAGGCGACTGGGCCATCAGGACTACTTGGTGGTGATCCAGCGCTACTTATTACCACGTTTATATTTACGGTGGCTGGTGTTGATGTGCCACCCGAAGCGTCGTCTACAGTGTATGTGAATGTGTCGCTACCGGCAAAGCCGGGGGCAGCGGTGTAAGTGACAATGCCAGTCGCGGGATTAACCGTCACGCCTGCGTTATTTGCGCTGGGGCTAGATACCGTTAGCGTATTGCTATCAATCGCATCATCAGCATCCGTGCATACACCAGTGTCTGTCACATCAATAGTCACATTCCCGGTTGACTCTGTGGCAATGGTTGAGCCACTTAAACTGTGCAAATTTTTACAGGCGGGAGGCGGTGTATTAGAAATAATTGCGGTAACCAGCCCCGGCACCGAATCAGCAAACCCATCATTTGCTCTATATGAAAATGTGGCAGTGCCTGTAAAACTAGCACCATTTGTTGGAGTAAATGTACCAGAGCTACAGTCGGCTTCAACGGTTACCACGCCATCAAAGGGTTGAGCGGCCACACTGCATGTTAAGGTGCTTGCATCAACTACCGTAGAGTTTACATCCGGTGTCCATGAGTGACTGGCAGCGGGTAATTCGGCAATATTTACATTATATGCAACTGGTAGATCTAATTGTTCTACCGCGATAGTGCCTTCAAGGTGTAGTTGGTAGTTGATGCCTTCAAAAGAACCCGTAGGGACAACAGCTGTATATTCTAAAATAAAAGTATCATCAATGGCACAGTCTACCGCGCAGGTTAAAACCGCAGAATTTGAGCCCATATCGACATCGCCTTCATTCCCCCAGTTTACAACCCAGCCCGCCATATTAACGCTATACGTGTTGGCACCAGTAGAGGTGTAGACTAAAGCATTATCTGTTAAATGTCTTCCCAGATTGCCACCGAATAACCAGTCAAGATCAATGGCACCCTGCACCTGAGCCGTCTCTAATGTAATGCCCGTGCCGGCATTCACCATCGCTACGCGTTCGTTCGGTTCAAAAATGCCAACGTTTGTAAGATCCATGGCGAAATAGCTGCCAGGGAAAACCGTCGTTTGATCAAAATCACAGACAGGAAAAACGCCGCCTATATTGCAGCCATTTATTCCATCTGTGAAGTTTAAAACCGCTTTGGCGGGTAATGCTGCCAGTGCGGCCTGTTGAGCAAATGTACAGCCTGCCAATAACAGGATGGCATTAATCGTTTTAAATAATTTCTGTTTGTTTTGCATTTGTATGTACCCTTAATTCTTAACATGTAGATATTTGCGTTTAACAGATATCTAATCAAAATTTCATTGACATGCTCGCGCCGAGTGCGTCTGTAGACATGGAAATATCACCATAACCACCAATAAAGGTGGGGCCGTATTGTGTATTTTCGAAGCCATGGCTATATGAGAAGTTAAACTCGATATCTTCCTGGTACTGGTAGCTTGCGCCCAGTGTCAGGTGATGTTCTGTCGTTGCGGGTGCCACCATGCTGAACAGGATGTCGCGCTCAGAATTAATTGGACTTTTGCCATAGTTCCAGCCACCGCGTAAAGTCCATTTAGGATCGTAGGCATAGGCTATGCCGAGTTTATATACGGTCTGATTGTTCCAGCCAAAGCCAAGTCCTTCATCTTTGCCCAGTTGGTTAGCTTCAGGGCCGGTGACATATAATGCACCTCCGGGGCCCTGGCCCGGGCCAAGGTTAGCAATGGCGGGAATATCTTCATACATGATGTAGTTGATATCCAGTGCGATGGTTAAATCTTCTATAAATTTATAAGAGGCGCCAATGCCAATATTGCCTGGTGTATTGAGTTTACCCTGTTCAGCAAATAGCTCGCTATAGTCGTCAAATTCACTCATATAAGTTTGAGAAGTATATTCTGCACCCAGGCTTAGTTTGTTTTCCATAAAGTTGCCCATCCAGCCCAGGCGTATGCCTGCACCATAGGCAACATCTGTACCCTGGTCGGTGAGGTGATCGGGAGAATCAGATTCGGTAAATGTCTGAAAATATTCTAAACCATAGGATTTAAATATTTGTAATCCAATGACTAATGTTGCACCAATGCTGTTATTTTTATCCAGTTTATAGGCTATGGTGGGATTGATGTTCATTAAGATAAGTGAGACTCCCATTTTATGGCTTGTATCTGCACCTTGAATTACCGAGTTATAAACATTAGGTTCATAGCGACTGCCACCGCCCCCCACAGAAACCATGGTGAAACCATAGCTTAGATCTCCGTCATTCCAGCTCGCACCCAGGCTGGGCATTATGTAAAGGCCGGGTGTAATTGCCATGTGGTCAGGTTTACTTTCAACCGTTACTCTGCCTAAATAAACACCGTCTTCACCTAAAGAAGCTTCTGCATTTGCCTGAAATAAATCACCGCCAATATCAAATTGATTACCTTTAATAAATGCCATGGTTGCCGGGTTTGCTGCACTGGCAAGTGTGTCATGTGTCATGGTAATTCCCACGCCCCCCATGCCCCGTGATTTATTGCCGTAGCCAATTAGAAACATACCATTTGTGGCGAATACTGATGCTGGTGCGGCTATTCCCAGTGCGCAACTTAATGTAGTTACCAGCTTTAACTTATTGTTTAACATCTATTTTTCCCCTATGAGAATATTGTTTTGTACATTTAATTTTTTATACTAATGAAGAAACGAATGACTTCGTTTTATACATGTTATTTTGCTGACATCATGAGCAGCCACTTTTTATTTGTCAAGAATGAATTATATAAATTAAGGAGGGTGTGGGCTGTATTTTCAAAAAACAACTCTATATTAAAATGTGCTAATAGTTTGATGTTGCCAGGCTTATAATGTGAAATATTTAGTGTCAGGAATGTGATTTTATTTAAGCTTGTTTGCGCGTTGTATGTATTGAAAGAATGTGAATATGCAATAATGATTTACCATAAATGTGTTGTGCATGAGCCAGAACTATTAACAATAAGATAAGTGTTTTGAAGTGCTCTTTAGTGGCATGAGTTTATTTGTAAGGGTGATAAAATTCTCGTTTTTTATGTTTAGAGATCACCGCTCAAATTATTTCCCTCGCCCTGGTTAGCGAGAACTAGAAGAGTTAAACAACCATATTTATTGGCATTGATGTGTTTGTGGACGCCAGGCAGATCAGCTTAGAATTATAGTTTGTCAATTTTATTTACAATAATTTCTTTCTTAAAATTAATTTTTTATAAAAGCCCGCCCGCTAGTGAATAGATTGTGTGAACCAATCTAAAAAACAATATTTAAATTTACAGGTATAAATTCGAGTTACTGTGTAACTGGTTGTTTTTTAATGTGAAAATTATGTGAATTCATAAGTGAAGCTAATTGTCGAAAATATTTACATTTTTGTGAGAATTTTAGATGTTAAAACTGCATATTTCCATTAAGTACATGAAATTATTAATAAAAATTTATATGGCACAGGGGTTGCTACTCTCCACTGGCACAACAGAAGTACTTTCTGTTGAAAAATACTATAAATGAATATTAATATTTTGGAGAAACCTAAGATGAATAAAAAAATTATTGGTTCAGCAATAGCCTTAGCTTTAACTGCAGGGGTAAGCAGCAATGCAAACGCAGCACTAGCGGCTGATGCAATTCTTGATTTTAGTGATGGTAATGTTTTCTGTGTAATCGGTGGAACAGCACCTGATGCTTGTACTCACAATGTAACTAATGTAAACGGTAGTTTCTTTGGTATGGATACATCTGGAGATGGCATAATTCAAAACGGTGAAAAAGTAGCGCTTACCAGTGCAGGTACAGGTATCACTTTGGGCACTGCACAGGGTATTGGTGCAATTGATCAAACCTGGTCTTTCGGTGGTAATCCGGGTAATCATCATACAGTTCAGGGCTTAGCGCTTGATTCTGCTGTCGGTAATACGGCGAGCCTTGATATGACAGGCTGGACTGTATTCTGGAATGGCGGTGATATTGATATGGGTGCTGGCACGACTGCGGGTGGCAATCTGGATCATTTTGCAACAATCACATGTGGTGTTGACTGTGCTGTTGGTGATAGCTTCACACTGGATTACGCTGCAAATGTTCCATCGGGTCCTTTCTTAGGCTTCTTCTATACACTGCGTCTTGAAGGCACAGTTGCTGCAGTTCCAGTTCCTGCTGCAGTATGGTTGTTTGGCTCTGGCTTAATCGGCCTTGCAGGTGTTGCGCGTCGTCGTAAAGCTGCATAATTAGAATCTCTTCGGAGAATCTAATTATAAAACGGGGGCCACAATGGCCCCCGTTTTTTTAATAAGTCTATTTTAATGTGTGATATTTCAAGGTGCTTTTACGCGAAGTAGATGAAGGTAAAAAATAAATAATTACTGTGTCACATTTGGCGTATATTTAGCTGAACCCCTCGACTTTACAGTTCTTGAAGCCACAGGACTTCGGCTTAATAGATATTTAAACAACAAAAACAACTTTATTTATATTTAATTTTATTCAAAAAAACAAGATTTAATCGGGCCAGCAAAAGGAATAAAAAATGTTAAAAATAATATTTGTGTTTGCTTTAACCCTGTTTACTACCTTATCTCATGGTGCAACGTGGAATGTGCTTGGTGGTTCAATGAATGTCACTGACCCTACAGGTAGTAGCCCCAACGGTGGAATTCCGGTTGTATTTGGTGGTAACGGCTCTTTTACTGATGATGTGTTTGATGGGAGTGCCAGCGCAATGGGGACAGACAGTTTGGCGACTTATACGGGTATCGAAACATTTCAGTATTTAAATATTGATTTGTTTAGTTATTTTTCGCCATCGGGAAAAGATGGTGAAATAGATCGCTTAACCGGTTTAAGTGCTCCCAGCATTGACTTAAATACGATGACAGCCGATATGACATCTATGTTTGCTAACTGGAATTCAACCGCGGATTATATTGGCGAATACAATATTGGTGGCATTGCCACAGTAACTCGCCTTAATGAAGGGAGTTATGAACTAGCCTGGGATTCAATTCAGGCAAATGGGCCATATCAGGCCATGACGGTGAGTATGACTATGCAGGTGAGTGCGGTGCCCGTACCTGCTGCTTTATGGTTGTTTGGCTCTGGCTTGATTGGCTTAGCCGCTTTCTCAAGGAAAAAATCATAGTTGTTTAATGGCTGTTTTATTTATTTAAAATTAAAGTAATTGATATGTAGGTATGTGATTTCTTTAATCTCATTTAATAAATAATAGGTATATTGAACCAATTTAAAATGGAATAATAAAAAAATAAAAATGTATTTCAGGGAGAATTAACCAGTGCTAGCTTGTGGTTTTTCATTTAATTCCAGGAGATAAAAAATGTTTAAATATATCGTTTTTGCTATTTTGTGTTGTAGTCTGTCAGTTTCTAATGCGGCGACTTATCAGGTGCGGGGTGGGTCACTGTTTAGTGATGGAAGTATACCACTTACTGCCATAGATGGTGGTGGTGCTTTTGTTGAAGGGGTGTTTGATGGTAGTGCTTCAACATGTTGTCTAGGGGTTAATGATGCGAGTGCCACAGTATCTGGCCTGCAATCTTTTACTGTTTTATCCGGTACAGCGTATTCTTATTTTGCATCAACAGGTGTAGACGGAGCAGTACATTCGGCACCAACTATAGACTTGACTAGTATGACCGCCGATATGAGCTCATTTTATATTTTCTGGAATGGAAACGAAATCTACCAGGGGGATATGGCATCTGTTACTGACTTGGGTGGAGGCGTTTATGAACTCACCTGGACAGGTATCGAGTCTGGCCCCAAAGTATCAACAATTTTTGACTGGACGATGCAGGTGAGTGCGGTACCCGTACCGGCTGCATTATGGTTGTTTGGGAGCGGGTTGTTTGGATTGGCTGCTTTTGCTCGTTGTCGAAACGAAACTTGATTTGTGTTTTTAATTAAAACGGACTCGTCATTAAAAGATGAATGCCCTAAATTATGCCTCAATTTTTATTTTATCCGTTAATTTTTTAAAATATAAATAACAATTTATTACATGGAGTTTTCTTATGAATACAAAACTAATATCGAGTCTTTTTGCAATTGCGGCACTTAATTCGGTTTCATCTGTGCAGGCTTTCAATAGCGGAGACATAATTAATTTTAAACCGGGTGAGTCTTTTTGTTTGTTTGGTGGTACATACCCAGTATGTCAGCATGGCGTAACATCGGTTACAGGCTCTTACTTTGCAATGGATATAAGTGGAGATGGTGTAATTAGTCCGGATGAAAGAATTGCTGCTTTACCAGGTACAGATGGAGGCATCGTTATTGGTGCTTTACAACTTGCTACGGGTAGTCATTCATCATGCCCCAATGGTTCAGAAATATCTCCAGTAGACTCACCATGGTGTTTTGGAGGTAATACGGGTATGCATCAGGTAACAGGAATACCCGTAACAGATAATGGTGATGGAACACTTGATTTTACCGGTTGGGGAGTTACGTGGAATGGTATTTCTAATATTCCTATGGGAGCTGTTGTGAGTAATGCGGTTCTGAGTTGCTCAAGTACACCGTGCACAGTAAATGATATTTATGAAATTAATTTCACCTCAAGTGTGCCAATTAATGATCCAAGTGGCTTTGGAGGGCTCGGTTATCAGCTGCATTTAGAAAGTAATGGCCCGGCTACTCCACCTATATCTATCACTGTTGTTATAGAAGGAGGTACAACGCAGGAGTGCTCTTCTGAAGGCGGCTCAAATTTGCAAATGAATGCGACTACAGTGGTGCCTGAAGACGATTCGGTAGCATCTATTGACTGGATTGTTGATGGTGTGACTGTTGCCTCTGGAGCTGATATCAGTGCTTTCATTGCATTGGGTGTACATAACCTGACTGCCTCGTTAACAACGGTTAACGGATTTACAGGTATTCAGGATGTAGCAGTGACTATTCGGGATACAACTAGTCCAGTCGTAACGGCTGCCTTTCTTGATAAAGAAACCGGTAGTGTTATAACCGAGGCTGTGAATAGTGAAAAAGTAATTTTACAGGCTGAAGCTTCGGATATTTGCGATCCGGCACCTGTGGTGACAGCTCAAATTGGAGCACCTGTTGTAAATGGACAAAAGATAAAAGTTGATCAGGAAGATGGAAAAGTCAAATTACATACTTCAAATTTGACACTATCAGTAACTGCGGTTGATGCTTCTGGAAGAACAGCAATTAAGGATGAAAGCCTTATTATTACACAGTAATTATTGGTTTTATTGTTAGCTTAAATGTTTAAATTTCACCAGGGAAGGTTAATAAGAATAGATTAAATATTTATGGTGATGTAATCGGTTTCTAGTTCGTATGAACATCAGTAAAGTTTTTTCATCAGGTAAATAAAGATTCTATAGCATGGAGATATAATATAAATAAAAATTAATATAATGTGTTTTTGCAATTGTTGCGTAGTTTCGAGTTATCAAATAGTTTAAATAAATGAATTATAATGGAGTTAAATATGAATAAATTAAAACTCATAAGTTTCTTAGCAGGAATGTTGTCTTTAATTATCTGCTCTACAGCACATGCCTCATTAACAGGGAATGCAATATTAGATTTTACAGATGGTGCTGAATCCTGTCAGTCAGGCGGAGTTTTTCCTAACTGTGACTTTGGCGCAACTACTGTTTTAATTGGTAGTTATTTTGCCATGGATCTTACAAACGTTGGTGTTTTTGATGAGACTGAACGAGTAGCTCTAGAGAATGCCGGCACAGGCCTCACTTTAGGTGCGGCTCAAGTTGCGGGTGCGATTGATCTTGACTGGTCATTTGGAGGTAACCTTGGCCGACATCTTACGAAGAATGCATTGACGTTTACACAAACAGGCGTTAACACTTATAGCATCGATATGACTGGCTGGACTATCAATTGGGGCAATGAAGGCGATGTTGATATGGGTACAGGTGCTGATGCGACTTTGATTTGCTCTGTTGACTGTGCAGTTGATGATACCTTTGTTTTAGACTATACGGCTGTTGTCCCTGCTGGATCTTATAATAGCATCAATTACCAGTTGCATTTAGAAGGCAAAATTAGTGCAGTTCCGTTACTACCTGCTGTGTGGCTTTTCGGCTCTGGGCTTATAGTTTTAATTGGAGTTGTAAGAAGAAAGCAGGGTTAGCATATTCGGTTCTTGAAAAGCAGGTGTAGTTAAATGATGCTTCTAAAAATTATGTAAGTAGAAAAGCCGTTCATTTTATGGCCGGGTTTTTTGCATAAAATTAATTAAATATGAAACTGCTTCGATTGAGGCGCAATCTCCGCCTGCTCCCAGGCAGGAGTGAAATACTCTAATAATTTATCTGTACGATTTTTACAGCTGCACTGTAATGCATGTGGGTTGGCGCTATTAGTTTTGAATATGAAGTCGGATTGATCTATCTGAATAAAAGCGATATTAGTATCGGTGTATTCTTCGGGAGTGATTTTTATTTTCATTGCGCTGCTAAGTTTTTGAGCCAAACGAATGAGCTGATGTCCGCGTTGTACAGCGAATGAAATATCGTTTACCAGTATTTGAATGTTTGCGTGTCGGTTGCCACGGGCGAAATTTAGCAACGTTTCTCTAAACGTTTCATTGTCATAAAGTTTGTATTCCAGATCGGGCGTGAATATTTTTATACTTCTTAATGCACTTGACGAGAGTTTGATAATGGCATTGCAAACCTCTTCTGTATTTTCCAGTTGGACATCATTATCGGTGTTACCCTGGCGTTCGAAATTAGTAGAATTAAATATAGGCATATTAGTTTGTTGTCGTTTCTAAATCTTGCGCACTTAAGTAGTAGGGGGTGGTTTTGTTGATTTAGTTAGTATAGAACAGGCAGTAAATAACATAAACTATCGTTATCATATCACCCATATTAATAAAAATGGACGCATATCCAGTGAGTCAGGGCGCATGAAAGTCGCTGGATCTCGGCTTAAAAGCATACCGGGATGACAAGGGCTTATATTTTTTCAATACAGCCAATCCTCAGTGGCTCTGAGACAATCTAAAGTGCTCTCACTTCATAGTGGTGGAGTTTAATCGTTTCTCCATCGTTCTGTGTGGAATATTAGCATCCATAAATTCTTCTGAGGAAATATTAAATCCCAACTTTTCATAAAAAGCAATAGCCGAGGTTTGTGCGTGCAAGTAGACTTTCGTATTTTTGTTTTGTTTGGCGGATTCTAATAGTTCGTTTAATATCGCTGTGCCGATACCCGCCCGTCGATGCTCTTTTAATACTGCCATTCTGCCTATGTGCCCGTCGGGCTTTATGCGCCCGCAGGCGACAGGGCTGGTGTTTTGTGTGATTAAAATGTGAATGCATTTGTCATCGAACTCATCCCATTCTAATGCTTCAGGTACATTTTGTTCTTCTATGAAAACATTTTTTCGAATCTGACTTAAGGCTTGTTTATCTTCTTTCCAGCTGGTTTTTTTGATTGTGTAGTTCATTTTCGTTGTTGTATCAAGGGGGCAGAGTGAGAGTTAGTTGTTATCTAACAAATACAAACTACCTGATTTATAAAGATCAAGTATTAGCTGTTGCTCGTTTGCATTTAATGACAGTATAAATGTTATCGAAACTTCGCGTTCACTGCACAGTGTTTCAGAAAAACTTTTACCTACCGGGTATTTATTGCCATCTATAAACAGGCTGCTCTGGTTTTCATTGTGTATAAAGGCAAAGCGACTGGCCGGGTGACGATTTAATGTTGCGTTATTTGTCATTTTGTTAATGAGTATGTCGATGGTTTCAATATCGTATTCAGGTGCTTCGGTATACTCTGATTTCGGATCGCTCATATATTGCCCGAACCAGTTTTCGATGGCTGTGTGGTTTGGCGTGAGGTATTCGCTAAATATTTTTTTAACGCGATTAATTGCGTCTTTTGTTATTTCAGAGGAGTGGGTCTGTAATGTTAATTCCGCATCCTGATAGGTTAACTTTGCAGGTAAGTTTTGTGTAATGTGCGCAATAAAATCATTCACTAAATCTGCATGGCTTACCGCGCGATAGCCAACCGAAAAGCTAATGCTTTCACCTAAAGAAACCCCGTGATGAGAAACATTGGGCGGAATGTAAATCATATCACCGGGTTCGAGAATCCATTCTTGCTCTGCGTTGAAGTTTTTTTGAATTCGTAACGGGCTTCCTTCTACCTGATTGTCCGGTGTGACTTCAGCGCTGCTAATCTGCCAGCGACGCCTACCTTCGCCCTGAATGATAAATACGTCATACAAATCAAAGTGCGGGCCGACTGATCCCTGGTCGGCGGCATAGCTGGTCATTAAATCATCGAAGCGCCAGTTGGGAATAAAATCAAATAGATCAGAAATCCAGGCCATTTCGGGCAGCACTTTTTCTAAATCATTAATGGCAAGTGTCCAATGGGTTTCAGGCAGGTTTTCGAATGTTTCATCATCCATGGGGCCAAAAATGGGTTGCCAGGGGTGTTCGCCATCTTTTTCTAAAAGAATGCGTGAGTTAACCTCGTCTTCACAGGACAAACCTGCGAGTTCTTCGGCGGTAATAGGGCATTGAAAATTTGGGAAAGCCTGGCGAATGACGAGCGGTTTTTTTTGCCAGTAGTGTTTTAAAAAATCTTCGGGGGAGAGATCACCAAGTGGGCTGGGTGGAGTTTTCATTTTGGTTAATCTCTGTTGTTCGTTATGTGTAATAAATACAAAATCTAGTTTAATTTGCCTCTTAGTAAAAGAGAGGAGTGTTTTGTGTTTATAGGGCGTTGTTTATTAACTGATAACTCATTTAAATCACCCCCGGTACAAGTCAGTAAGTTAAACTCAAAGCCATTGTAAATACAGAGTACTTACTTAGCTTTTCCCCCCCTCTTTGAAAAAGAGGGGCTGGGGGAGATTTAGCTTTTGCTTGTGTGTTAGGCTGTTTATTGTCATGGCTGTATTAAATCCCCCTCGATCCCCCTTTTACTAAGGGGGAAGATTAATATATCGCCACCCTTTTACTAAGGGGAAAGATACTAATGCCTTTTCTAATGGAGAGAGAATTACTTCAATCTTCCTTTTTCTAAGAGGGCAGATTAATGCTTCAATCCACCTTTCTCTAAACTGGCGCTCAATATCGACAACTTAGTTATATCTTTTTTACTTGTGCAACTGCATTACCAATATAGTTCATCGGTGTCATATTAATTAAAAGATCTTTTCCTTCCTGCGGCATATCTAAATTTTCAACAAACTCTCGCATAATTTGCTGATCCACTTTTTTGCCGCGAGTCAGTTCTTTTAATTTCTCGTAAGGCTTTTCAATACCGTATTTTCGCATTACCGTTTGAATGGGTTCCGCCAGCACTTCCCAGTTATTATCCAGTTCTGCTTCTAAAGCAGCAGGGTTAATTTCAAGTTTATTTAAACCGCGCATCGCCGATGAGTAGGCAATAGAAGAGTGAGCAAACCCCACGCCTAAATTGCGTAACACAGTTGAATCGGTTAAGTCTCGTTGCCAGCGTGAAATGGGTAGCTTCATTGCCAGATGACCAAACAGTGCATTGGCGATGCCCAGGTTGCCTTCGGCATTTTCAAAATCAATGGGGTTCACTTTATGTGGCATGGTTGAAGAGCCTATTTCACCGGCAACGGTTTTCTGTTTGAAGTAGCCCACTGAAATGTAGCCCCAAATGTCGCGGCTAATATCAATTAAGATGGTGTTAAATCGGGCCACTGCATCGAACAATTCGGCCATATAATCGTGGGGTTCGATTTGAATGGTGTAGGGGTTGAAGGTAATGCCGAGTGATTCAATAAAGTTTTTCGAAAAACCTTCCCAGTCGATCTCAGGGTAGGCGGAAAGGTGGGCATTGTAGTTGCCCACTGCGCCGTTGGCTTTACCCATAATTTCAACGCCAGCGACCTGCTTGCGTTGCTTTTGTAAGCGATAAACCACATTTGCTAATTCTTTACCCATGGTGCTTGGAGATGCTGGCTGGCCGTGAGTTTTACTGAGCATGGGTTGCTCGGCGAGTTCTAATGCAATGGATTTCATTTTTTCAATCACTTCATCCATCTGCTTCAATAGCACCTTATCGCGACCTTCGGTTAACATTAATGCGTGGGATAAGTTGTTAATGTCTTCAGAGGTACAGGCGAAGTGAATAAACTCTGAAATGGCTTCCAGTTCCGCATTGCCGGCAATCTTTTCTTTTAGAAAATACTCTACGGCTTTAACATCGTGATTGGTGGTGCGCTCGATGTCTTTAATGCGCTGTGCATCTTGCAGGCTGAAGCCGGTTTCAATACTATCTAACTGCTGGCTGGCGGCATCGCTTAACGAGGGTGCTTCAGTGATGGCGGCTTCTGCGGCTAGTGCTTTTAACCATCGCACTTCCACTAATACGCGGTGACGGATTAAGCCAAATTCGCTAAATATGTTTTGGTAGTCGGCGGTTTTACTGCCGTAACGGCCATCAACGGGGGAAATTGCGGTGAGTTCAGATAGTTGCATGTTGTATTCTTCTTTCGGCTAAAATGTGCACATGTGTGGCACGCTGATAATTTAGGGTGGATTATACAGGTGCTGACAGTTTTTCACAGTTTGAGATAACTTAAATTGTTGATATTTATGGGCCCATCTATTGCTAACCTTTATTAAGGTATGGGGCGAGGGCATGGGCATGGGTATGAGCCCGCGTTAAATGCGCCTTTGAAAGTATTTACTGGAGATAAAAATGAGCGAAGTTCGCATAGAAAAAGACAGTATGGGTGAGTTAGAAGTGCCCGCCAACGCCTTGTATGGTGCACAAACACAGCGAGCGATTAATAATTTTCCAGTAAGTGGGCTGGTTGTGCCGAGGGCGTTTATTAGTGCACTAGGTCAAGTTAAAGCGGCCTGCGCTCTGGTAAACTGTGATTTAGGGGAAATGCAGCAAGCGCAAACTGATGCAATAGTCGCGGCATCAAACAGGGTTAGCGGGGGAGAGTTTGACGATCAATTCCCGATTGATATCTTTCAAACGGGTTCAGGCACCAGCACCAATATGAATGCCAATGAAGTAATATCGCACCTTGCTAGCACCGTGGAGTGCCCGATTCATCCAAATGACCATGTGAATATGGGGCAAAGCTCCAATGATGTTATTCCCACGGCGATTCACGTGAGTGCCAGTTTAGAGACGGCAGAGCAGCTGATTCCGGCGTTAGCGTATTTAAAGGAGGCTATTGATAAACGCGCCGCTGAGTTAGCCAACGTGATTAAAACCGGTCGCACCCATTTAATGGATGCCATGCCGGTCAGCATGGCGCAGGAATTAGGCGGGTGGTCGGCACAGCTAGGTTTAGGCATTGAGCGTTTACAATCTGCCATGCCTAGAATCAGTGCGCTAGTGCAGGGCGGCACCGCAGTAGGCACGGGCATTAATGCTCACCCCGAATTTGCAGAAAAATTTGCGCTGCAAATGAGTGAGCTTACCGGCCATGCATTTACCAGTAACCCTAATAAATTTGAAGGCTTAAGCACTCAGGATGCGGCGGTTGAATTAAGCGGCCAGTTAAAAACCGTTGCCGTAAGTTTAATGAAAATATCCAATGATTTGCGCTGGATGAATTCCGGGCCACTAGCCGGCATTGGCGAAATTGCATTACCGGCTTTACAACCGGGCAGCAGCATTATGCCGGGTAAAGTGAATCCGGTTATTCCCGAGTCAATGGCGATGGTTTGTGCGCAAGTGATAGGTAATGATGCAACCATTACGGTTGCCGGGCAGGCGGGGAATTTTCAGTTAAATGTCATGTTACCGGTAATTGCCTATAATCTATTGCAGAGCATTGAAATACTGGGTAATGCAGCACGCATGATGGCTGATAAAGCGATTAGCGGGTTCACTATTAATCAACAAAATATTGATAGTGCATTGGGTAAAAATCCAATTCTAGTAACGGCGCTCAATCCGGTTATTGGTTATGAGCTAGGTGCAAAAATTGCTAAAACCGCGTACGCTGAAGGTCGAGCTGTTTTAGAGGTGGCAGAACAAATGACCGATTTGAGCAGGGATGAATTAGAAACCTTATTATCACCTGAAAAATTAACCCAGGGCGGCATAACCAAATAGGTTATTACTAAAAAATTAACACAATTATTGAATACAATAAAAACCAGGAAATATAAATATGTTTAAAAATGTTATGGCCTTGTTAGGCACAATAAGTTTAATCGCAATTGTAGTGGCCGCGCTTAAAGTTCAGCCAGTATATGAAAAGCTTAATTCATTTGATGAAAAAGCAATAGAAACCTATATTGAATTTGCAAAAAATCTTTATACCTCGGGTTCGGCAATTGATGCCATGGTTATTAAGTATAAAGTTGAAGATGGCGTCAGTGCTGACGATTTAAATACCTCTATTCTGTCAATTGCGAATGAATTAAATATTAAAAATGTTGGCGAGTTGCCCTTGTCAAAACAAGTGGTGTCAATGTCTGGAAAACCGTATCGACATGTGAAAATATATTTGCTTTGCAATGCGCTGACGGCTGCCAGTATGCTTAATTATAATGATGCCTTTTCAGCATTTTTACCCTGCCGTATTTCAGTGGTAGAAGATCAACAAGGTGGCTTATGGATTTATTCTTTAAACATGGATTTAATGATTCATGGTGGCCAGCCAATTCCTCCTGCCTTAAAAGCTGAAGCTATTCAAGTGCGCGATACGTTGTATGAAATTATGCGTCGCGCAGCAGAAGGTGATTTTTAAGCCTTGAAGAAATATAGCTAGCGATTTGGTGTTTTTTCTATCAAAAACACTTAGAGGTGCCCTGAAGCGGGAATAGGCGAATGGATGATTTAATATCCAAAATTGCACTGCTAAATGAAATTGGTATTGCACTATCAGCCGAAAAGAATAATCAGCGTGTGCTGGAAATTATTCTTGATGGTGCTAAAAAACTCACCAATTCAGATGGCGGTACTCTTTACACCCTTAATGAAAAAGATGAGTTGGTATTTGAAATGGTATCAACAGACTCATTAAATATTCACATGGGTGGAACCACCGGGCATGCGATAGATTTTCCTCCATTGCCATTGCATGTTAATGGCAAAAAGAATCTATCTATGGTCGTGACCAGTGCTGTTTTAAATGACAACACCATTAATATTCATGATGCCTATGATGCAGAAGGATTTGATTTTTCGGGCACACGCAAGTTTGATGAAACGACAGGGTATAGAACTCAATCGCTGTTAACCATTCCGATGAAAAATCATAAGGCTGAAATAATTGGTGTTTTGCAGCTAATTAATTCAGTTTCTCAAGATGCTAGTACCTATAAAGCTATGCATGTCGTTGACTTTTCTAGTCAGGATCAAAAATTGGCTGAATCATTAGCTTCGCAAGCGGCGGTTGCTTTAACCAATAAAAAATTAATTGATGAACAAAAGGCCTTGTTTGAAGCTTTTATTAAATTAATTGCTACGGCCATTGATGAAAAATCGCCTTATACCGGTGGGCACTGTAGGCGTATTCCTGAGCTAACCATGATGATTGCAGATGCCTGTGACCGGGATGAGTCTGGTGGGTTGAAAGATTTCACTATGACAGATAAAGATCGCTATGAGTTAATGATAGCGGGCTGGTTGCACGATTGTGGAAAAGTCACGACACCGGAATATGTTATTGATAAATCCACTAAGTTAGAAACGATTTACGATCGAATCAATACCATTAATGAACGCTTTGAGGTGCTAAAGCGTGATGCAAAAATTAAACTGCTGGAAAAACAGCTGCTCGCAAAAGCCCCGTCAGACGATTCATTATATGCGCAAGCTAGTGATGAGTATGCTAAATTGATTGTGCAATTGAATGCAGATAAAGCGTTTATTGCAAAGGCTAATATCGGTGGTGAATTTATGTCGCCAGAAATGCAACAGCGAGTAAAAACAATTGCAAAATATAAAATATGCAATGCAGAGGGTGTCACTAGAAATTTTTTAGATGATGAAGAAGTTAAAAATTTAATTATAGCCAAAGGCACATTAACAGACGAAGAGAGACTGGTAATTAATAATCATATTGTCGTGACGATTAAAATGCTAGATCAGTTGCCATTTCCCAAACATCTGGAAAATGTACCAGAATATGCTGGCGGGCATCACGAAAGAATGGATGGTAAAGGTTATCCTAAAGGTTTAACTCGAGAGCAAATGTCATGGCCAGCAAGGATGATGGGAATTGCTGATATCTTTGAGGCCTTAAGTGCGCGTGACAGGCCGTATAAAGATGGTAAAAAGCTTACCGAATGTTTGAATATTTTAGGAAAAATGTGTATTGACAAACATATAGATCATGAAGTGTTTGATGTGTTTGTGCGTGAGAAAGTCTATTTACAATATGCTAAAAAGTTTTTGACCGCAGATCAAATTGATGAAGTAGAGCATAGTGAAATACCGGGTTATTTAAAACCTCACTAGTTAATTAATAGAGTTAGTGTTATTGAATAATGCGCAGTTTAAAGTCGGGAGCTAACGGATATCCCGACTTTAAAGTGAGTAGAAATAAATTAATAAGATTCAATTATATTGGTAAAAGTGACTGTTGCTGTGCCAGAAAAGTTTTGAATTAAACCAATGTTTGCATCACTGACCTGATTATCATTCGCATTTCCGGTTACCTGCAAAAATGCTTCTGCCATTTGGTAGACACCAGTGGCTCCAACAGGGTGACCGCGTGCTTTTAAACCGCCAAATGTTGAGATGGGGATAATGCCTTGTAAACCTATGCTGTTATCGTTAGCTATTGATACTGCTGCGCCTCTATCAACAAATCCGGCAGCCTCAAGACTAAGAGCTGACATTATAGTATAAGCATCATGTGGTTCAAAAAAATCAATATGTTGAGGGCTTAACCCTGCTTTAGTATAAGCCTTGGTTGCGGAAGTTTCAGCGGCTGATAACCATGTGTTGTCCCTGCGTTTTGATGTGGCAATATTATCGCTTACTACCGAAGATGCTAAAATTTTACATACTTTGGCGCCATTATTTCTTAAGCTTTTAGCGATTTTTTTATTCGTTAGAATGATGCAAGCAGCGCCATCGCAAATTGCAGGTGAATCATAAAGCCTCAGAGGGTAGGATACATCGTGAGATTCACGATAGGTTTTTTGACAAATGGATTTATGAAATAATGCATTTGGGTTGGTCATGGCATTGCGGTGAGCGTTGATGGCAAAACCTGAAAAGTCATCACGTGATATTTTGTTAGATTCAAGGTAGCTGCGCATTATATTTGCATTTAAACTGAGAAACGTTTCACCTTTACTGCTTTCCGTGTCTCTATCGGCAGCAGTTGCCAAAGCTTGTGTGGTTTGATCGCGACTGCAATGAGACATTTTTTCTACCCCGCATATTATTACAGCTTCATGACAGCCGCTTGAAATTGCCATGAACCCTAAACGAGTTGCTGCCGCACCAGATGCGCATGCGCCTTCGGCCGTTATTGTTTCCCTGCCTAGCAGGTTGGAGTGCTGAGCAAGTAAAGCGGATACTAATTGTTGTTGACAAAGCTGTCCCGCCAACATGTTACCAGCATAAAGTGCACCTATATCGTCTAAAGACAACTCAGTACTTGCTAATGCTAAATTGATTGCTTTGCTTCCGAGTTCCCCTAATGATTCATTCTTATATTTACTAACAGGTATCATACCTGATGCTACGATATAAACTTCACTCATGATCTTCACTCCCTTAATCGTGGTAAGTTAAAAATACAATAAATATAACGAACTTTAATAATAAATTTCACACCAAAATAAATATGTCATGAATTTCTAATATAAACAATGTGCAATATTTAACAATGAGATTTTAATTTTTAGTCATAGACCTGTTGATGAAATTACTAAATAATTTAATTCACAAAATTGAAAAATACGTATAACCATAACAATCTTATAAATACTGAGAGGTTATTAACAAATTATGAAAACATTAATAATTGGCGCGAATGGAAAAATAGGAAGGATCCTTATTGAACGATGTATTAAAAAAAACATAAATGTTAGAGCCATGGTTCGAAATAGTAAACAACTATCTTATTTTGATGATTTAGGTGTTGACGCTGTAATTGGTGATTTAGAAGGCGATTTAAGTGCAGCATTTGAAGGCTGTGACAAAGTCGTATTTTGTGCAGGGTCGGGTTCTGCGAGTAGCCCGCATAAAACCTTGCTGGTTGATTTATGGGGTTCAATCTGTGCTATTGAGATGGCCGAAAAAAACAATATTAAACAGTTTATTATGCTGAGTTCATTAAAATCAGATATTCCACTGCAGGGGCCAGAAAAGATTCGTCACTATCTTGTCGCTCGCCACTGTGCAGATGACAGGCTTATGAGATCAGATTTGAACTATACGCTGTTGCGCCCCGGTCGATTACTAGATGAACCAGAAAGTGATGGATATAGTAGTGAAGTTAAATGGGACGATACGACAAATAGCGTTTCAGTTATATCTCGTGAGAGTGTTGTCTCTGTAATAATATCATTACTTGAGTCACCGTTAGCCAGTGGAAAGGTAATAGATTTTATTAAAGGTGATGAATTAATTTCTGATTTCATGAAGCGATACCAATAATCATAATATAAAGAGGCGATTGATATGCATAAAATTGATTATATTAATGATAGGTCAGCCTGGGCACCTCAGGACATGTTAATTGATGAATCATGGAAGTATGTTCTTTCAAGAAATGATGTTTCAGAAATTAACAACGCACTTATGATGTGTAAGTCGAAAATATCTTCATTAAATGAAATAACTCAATATAATTTTCCATTAGAAAATTTTAAAAACAAACTGCATTTTATTTCTAATTATTTGGAATATGATCGTGGCGTTTTTGTTATAAAAGGTTTACCAGTAGAAAAATATATAAAGGAAGAGTTGAAAATAATTTTTATTGGCTTAGGGTGCTATATAGGGCATCCATTACGTCAGAGTACAGAAGGTGAAATTATACAAGACGTATATGACAAGGGTGAGAATTTATATTCGAAGTCGGGAAGAGGAACGAATTCATCAAATAAACTACCATGGCATACTGATCGATGTGATGTTGTCTCTTTATTATGTGTTAATAAATCTTATCGTGGCGGAGAGAGTAAGCTAGCAAGTTTGACAAATGTCTATAACCAAATCAAAAAACAAAGACCGGAATTAGCAGACGTCTTATGTACACCCTTTTATCATGGGCGAGCTCCATTTGAGATGACTGATGCCAGGCCCTGGTATGAAATGCCAATATTTACTGAATATGATGAAAAGTTCGCTTCTCGTTATTTGCGTCGTTTTATTGAAATAGCTCAGGAATATGAAGATGTCCCGAGATTTACTCATTTACAGATTGAGGCGTTAGATTATTTAGATAATCAATTTAATCAACCAAACGTATGTCTTGATCTTTCATTTGATGTGGGTGATATACAGCTAATTAATAATTTTGTTATTTGTCATTCAAGAAATGAATACACGGATTCCAACGATCAATCTCGATTTTTATATCGGTTGTGGCTGTCTGCATATAATAGCCGAAGCTTAGACCCGCTGTTTGAACCATTGTATGGCAATGTGAAGGGCGGTGAAATGAGAGGCGGGATTTTGTTTAGTTAGTTTAATAACTTGTAATAATATGACCTGTAATTATAAACCATAGTGAAGGAGTATTGATTATGTACCAGAATGAGAAAGTTGAAAAATCAATGGAATTAGCACACGCTTTAGTAGAAAGTAGAGTGGATGTACCTGATGGGTATGAATTTAAAAGTTGTAATTTGGTTAATCATGATTCAATTCCGGTTTTTATTTTTCGATATGAAAGAATTAACGGTGAAAATTCTGGATATGGCGGTGAGCATTTCAGCGTCAGTGTAGATCTGGATGTAACTCGTATAATGGGAGTGATGCACATAGATGGTCAGCATTGTGGTCCAGGTTTACCCACAGATGACTCAGCAATTAAAACGGCAGTTAAAGCAATTGAGAAATTAGCACCGGATCTAGTTGGCGAGTATGAGGTGAAATGGGTGCTTCCACTTCAGGAGAATCCAAAGAAAATTCCTCACGAGTCACCCTTTCCTTATACTGATAATGAAGGGGGGTTACACTTAGTAACAGGTGTAAGAGTTAAATTGTTTTTTAAAAAATTGAATTCATGGGGTTGGGTTATTGTAGGGAGAGACGGTAAAACGATAGCGTTTGAACGTGAAATTATATGGAGTACGATTATGAATAAAAGGTCGACTCCTGCCTGGTTGCATGATCCTTTTGTCTTGGAGTTATATGAAGATATTTCAAATGGTAACAGATTAAATACGATAAAAAAATATTCAGTTGGCCGTTAGAGTTTTTATTGTCTGTTTTTTTGGCGCTTACTATACCTATGGATAAAATAAATATTATGGCTCAAAATATTGTTTGGATTTATAAGGGCATGGTTTTATTTGGAACAGGAAGCTGGATGTTGATGGCGGCATGTAATAACTTGTTAGACGCAAAAACGAATGTGATTTTATTGACTAGAATGATGTCAATGGAAGAAATTCGCTTAGATGGAAAAATGGGACAGGGGTTGTTATATCGGTCAATTCAGTCTAGTTTATTTGTTTTTCCAATGCTACGTACAATAGCAGCTATGCAGCTAGTAATCGGTCTTTCTTTACTAGTGTCTTCAGTATTAATTATGAATATACCATTTTACTTTATCGAGATAAGTGAAAGCATTGTTGCGATTGTTGTGAATCTATCAATTTTATCACTTACATTGCATTGGTTTGTATTTCTAATTGGCGGCTTATGGTTTGGATACTGGATAAAAATGGGACAGGTTCAAATGGTTCATTTTACGATGTTGATACTATCAATATTATTGCATGTCATGATTGTACCCTCTTTATGAATAAAAATACTTTCGCTGACAATTAAATAAGGCAATTGGCATGCTCAATAATATCAATTCAGAAATTAAATCTCAACTTATTCTCGCAATAGGTACAATTATAGTCGTAATGACAATGACAGCTGGCCTCGTCATTTTTATAGATGAGCCTTTTCTTGGTACTTGGGGAGCGTTGTTTTTTATTGCCTGTGTGCCAGCACAGGTGCTGCTCGGGATTTGGAAAAATTCAGGCTATCCCGTTGTACTAACAAAGGTGCGACAGCCATTGAAAGGGTTAGGGTATTTGTTAATTACTATTTTGATTGGATTGTTAGTTTCAACTTTGGTATTTGTTGTGGTTGGCGGGAGTATATGGTTGCCTCGCCCCCCTGTAATTCATTATATTATCGTAACTGTTGTGGTTACTTTCTGGTATGTAATTGTCTGGCAGTGTTGGCCTGTTAGTTTAATTAAAAAAAATAATCCGTTTTTACAATTTGTGATTATGTACTTCGTGGTTTATGGTTTCGGTTATTTAGTATTTGATAGTTTGTTTAATTTTGATTTTTTGAGAGGCACTGAAATATATGTTGCTGAAATTGATCCGGGTGGCATATTTAATGCGTGGTATGCTGTGAGTTTTTTGGTCACAACCGTTTCTGTAATATTTGCATTAGTTTTACTGGAAAACTGGCCAGTTTCAATTTGGTTAAAGCCGGATCGTATGTTTTTATGGGGTGCTCTCAATACACTTATTGTCTTAAGTGTATCCAGTTTAATATACGGTGTAGTGATATTTTATTTAGATGTTGATCCTGTTAAGTATTTAATTCATGGTCCCGTAACATTTATATTTGGTGTATTTATTCCTCTTAACTTGTTTGAAGGGAAACTATACAAATTGAGATTACAGCCTGTTAAAGGAATCATGTTGTTACTGGTGTCGGTTATCTGCGGATACTTGTTAAATAAACTTTACTTTGGATTTCCTGGCGTGTTACTAAATGAAAAGACAAGTGGTTTTCCAACATATGAATTAGAGTTATGGGTGGCAAATGCAATGTTAGCATTTAGTTTTCCAGTGCTTGTGGCTTTTACTGATCATTTTAACTTTTGGCCGCTGCGCTTATCTAAAAGCCCTGATTAAGCTTAGGACGCCTCTGAACAAGTCAATCACGCTTCAGATCGCGCCCTGCGGGGTATACAGGTTCAAATTTATACCCACTTGGCTCACTCGGCGTTACAACTTTTCACCATGCCCATGTCATTAACGTTGAACATGCTTGCAAAGCTACGTCTTAATTGTGAACTCACCTGTAGTGCTCCAGCTGACGCCAGAGATATAATAGACTTGCTCAGAGGCGCCTTAGATAAACTATATGTATTCGTTATCGATCTGCTTATAAATCCACTTAACAAATGCTTTTACCTTTGGATTGTTTTTTAGTTCTTTATTATATAATAACCATAAGTGCGTGCAATATTCATCAGGAAGGGAATCGACTTTCTCAAGTTTGGTGTCTTGATCGGCTATAAAACAAGGTAAAATGGCTTTACCTAATCCTGACTTGGTTGCTTCAATATGGTTAGTAATTGATGTCGCTTTATATCGAACTTTTGCATCCGGGAAGAGTTCTTGCAACCAGCGGGCGGGAAGTATGCTTTTGTCAATTGAATCAATCCAGTGGTTTTCGCTGGAGCCTTCAATCTTAGACTTGTAGATTGCCCAGGTCACCTTTGATATACGTTTACCTATAAGGTGTTCAGGAGGTGAATTGGTTGAACGTAGTGCAACGTCAGCTTCATATCGAGTCAGATTGCAAAATTCGTAGGAAGTATTTACGTTAAGTTGTATATCTGGATAGCATTTGTAAAAGCTGGCAAGCTTTGGACAAAGGAATCCATTTGCTATGCCTTCAGTTGTGGATATTCTTAAAATACCTGATGTCAACTCACTTGTTCTTTCAACTTCTTCTAACCAGGTATTCATTAACAATTCTATTTCATTGCTATATTGTATTAACTTAAAACCGTGTTCGGTAGGGGTGTAACCCGAAGGGCTTTTGTTAAAAAGCTTTGTACCGGTTGAATCTTCAAGTTTTTTTAGCCCACGAATGATTGTTGCATGAGTGACACCTAATTTCATCGCTGCCCGCGAAGCTGATCCCTCTCTCGATGTAATTAATGCGTAACGTAGTAACCCCCAGTTAATATTATTCATCACTTAACAGCCTTTATGGATTAATAAATCATATGTACATTCATGTATAAAAATAGGTTGATTGTTTATTCCTAATTTTATGACTTTTAGAGTAACTCATATCATATGGGCCTATCAAGACATAATGCAGTATGTATATGAACTACTGTGCGTAAGTTAACACTCCCAGTATAAAAAATAGCTATACCTTACTGCATTACCTAGACATATAATCGCGTGAATTGCTTGAGATCTATTTGATTGTTACTTAAGCATAACTATTCTGCTCATTATTAGCGTTACATAAATTGTTTTTAGGGGGATGCAATGAATACTATTTTTATCGTTGGGGATAAATTTACTGGCTTTTCTGAGAATGATAATGTTATTACAATTTCAGATTTTGAAAAGATTATGATCAAAGGGAATATTGAAAGTACGTGTCAATTTTATCGCATAGGTCAAGGTGTATCATATGAGCGTACCAGTAATATTTATAAAAATACAAGTCATCTGAATGATTGTGGTATTTTTGTGGATGATAAAAGTTTTGATAAATCAGGTCGACATCTGGTTCATAAGCATAATTCAGCTAATTCTATGATTGGTTTTCCATCAAAATTATCAAAGTTTTTGTATGCTGCTGATGTACATATAGATGACAGGTGTAGTGAGCTTGATGATCATATAACAGGGCAGCACATTTCTGGTATGGTGTTAGTTGAAGCCTGTCGACAAATGTTTCTAGCAGTTACAGAACTGTTTTATCTTAATGAATTTGATAATAATTTTTATTTTGTGATTAAAAGAAATTCTGTTGAGTATAAAAAGTTCGTGTTTCCGATAGATGTTCATATTAATTACGAAGTTCTAGATTATAAAGTTATAAAATCAGGGGTATTGAGTTTTAATGTCAGCATGGATGTTGTTCAATGTGATGAGGTCTGTGCAACAGTTTGCTACGAATTTGTTGTTTATGACGAGTTGTTAATATTGAATAAGGAAGCTGTTAAAGCTAAGGAAATAATAAAATCATTACTAATTCAAAGACGTTTAGAGAGTGATGAAGTTAATGAATTTGGTGCTTCTTCAGTAGCTGAAAAAGACCAGGAGTACGCTTGAAATGAATTCTTCGACCTGTTCACCTGCTAACAGCCGGTATTCTAATGGTGCTAGTGCCGCTTTTTTTGATGTGGATAACACATTGATTAATATTAAAAGTATGTTTTCATTTTTGGATTATATAGAAGAGACGTGTTCAGAGTGCGCAAAACGCATGCATCAACATAAGTATCAATTAAGTGTGTTAGCGAAGAATCAGTTTAAACGTGAATATATAAATCGATTTTATTATTCTGTTTTTTCAGGATTAGAAGTTTCTACAGTTCATGGTTGGGGTGAAGATTGGTATAAAAAGATATGTGAAATGGATGGTTTTTTTATTGATAAATCTATTCGCTTATTGCGAATGCATCAGAGTGAATTTCGTCCTGTGATATTTGTATCAGGTTCATTCAATGTCTTACTTAATCCAATTGCTAGAGAGTTATCGGTAAGTGATGTTATTGCTACAGATTTAGAGATTGTTGATGGTTGTTATACAGGAAAGCTCTTAAATGATCCTACTATCGGATTTGGTAAATTTAAAAAAATACGAAGTTATGCAATAAACAATAAAATAAATCTCAATCTGTCATATGCGTACGGTGATGATGTTTCTGATTTAAATATGCTTTCTGCTGTTGGTTTTCCTGGAATAGTAAATCCTAATTATGAAATTCTTAAACAAGCCCCAAATTATATTAGAAATAACGTGGAGCTGCTATCCATATGAAATTATTTTATTATAACTCATTTATTCTCTTAATCGATTATTTAAAAAATATTTCAATTGAGCTTGTAAATACGAGAATCCAAACCTGTCTTTTTCTGTCTTTATTGATAGTGCCGTTTAAGTGTAATGCACTTGTTGATTGGTATGATAGTAGCTTGACCTTGCTGAGGGGGAATGATTTTGAAACTGGTGATAAAGAACGAACTGTTTTAACTATAGAAAACGGTGTGGGTTATAGCTTTGGCGATCATTTTTTGTTTATTGATAATTATAGAAATCAAGATGAATACTCAGCATACGGTGAACTGTTGGCAAGAGTGAGTTTAAATAAAAACATTACAAGTGATATTAGTTATGGTTTTTTTAAAGATGTATTACTCGCCCTGAGATTAGAGCATGCACATCCACTGGATATTAATAATCAAGCATATGGTGTAGGGACTGATTGGGGTATTCCAGGGTTTCAATTTTTTAAAGTCAACTTTTTTACTCGTCGAAATGATATGTTGAGTAATAACGAATTGATTAATGTGGTATGGGCTGTTAACTGGAATATGCTTGGTCAGCGGTTTGTTTATGATGGTTTTGTTGATTGGGTTAGTGAAATACCCGACAGTTATACTGAATCATTTAATATAACTTCTCAACTCAAATGGGAAGTTACTCGTCTGGCAAAAAAACCTGTTTACATCGGATTTGAATATATACATTGGAATAACAAGTTTGGAATAAGCGGTTTGCATGAGCGCAACCTTAATGTTTTAGTAAAGGTTCACTTTTAATGTTTGAAATTCATGTGCATTGTAAATTTATGTTTATGCGATCTACTTATTACTGTGTACCAGTTTTAACCTGATGGCGAGGTTTTTTATACCTCACTGTCTTAAAATCATTGTATCGAAATTGGAGAATATGTTATGAAAAAAATATTATTTATTGAATCTTCCCCCAGGAAAACTGATTCTATTACATCGGATGTGGCAAACCGATTAATTAAACAGCTTAAATATTCTGATGAATACGAACTAGAAATACTTGATCTCTGGAATGCAGAATTACCCCATATGAATGGTTCGACGCTATCTGCTAAATATGCTATTTTTTCAGGTAGTCCACTTAGTGATGAACAGAATATAAGCTGGCAAAAATTGAATGAATATGTCAAACAATTTGCTAATGCCGATTTAATTATAATGTCATCGCCAATGTGGAATTGGGGTATACCTTATGTACTTAAACATTATATAGATGTAATCACTCAACCCGGCTTAACTTTTAACTGGACTCCAGAAGATGGTTATATACCGTTATTACCTAAACGCGATGTTGTTGTAGTAACGAGTAGTGGTGGGGACTATACAAAAGGTTCTGGGCTTGAACATGAAGATTTTGCATATCGGTATTTAAAATTATGGCTAGAAGGCTGTATGGGAAGCCATGTTAATTTTATTCATATGACCATGACAGCTACAGGGCAGGATGCTATAGATAAGGCTTTTGAAAATGCTAATTATGAAATTAGTCAGGTGGTTGACACATTGAAACCCGCTAAAGTAGAGGTGCAAATGTTGTAAAGCATTTAGAAAATCATTAATGGGTAAAGGCTAACGCTTGGCATCTCAGATTAAAGTATTGCCTTTACCGATTATGATTCATTTCTAATTATAGAAAAGAGTTTTGTTAAATATCATTTTGTTTATGAACAGCTTGTTTTATACTGGACGTACGTTTGTCTTCTGGTACCGCATTAATACCATCTATCAAAATACAGGTTGTGAAACCGCGCTCATTTAGTAGAAAAGATGCGGCTGAACTGCGTCGTCCGGTATCGCAATATACAATATAGTGAGTTTCGCTATTTAATGAATCTAATTTCATGCGCAGAAAAATTAGCGGGATATGGGTGTCACTAATAATGGCATTTGCTTGATGCTCGGCGGGTAATCTTACATCTAACCATTGTGCACCTTCATTAACTAATTTTTCACCTTCATGGTAATCAACCCAGTCTAAAACAGGTTCATTGAGTAGCTCTACAAAATCGGCTTTTGAGAGTCGATTTAATATACCTTCGGTGAGCATAGTGATAGTCGCATTTCTTTTTTCGCTTGAAATAAGCGCTTCTTCACCAAAGGTGTCGCCATCTTTAAGTTCGGCGAGCTTAATACCGTTGGGTTGATTTGGCATAGAGCGGGTTACCAGTGCTCGGCCTTTTTTTATGACATAAAAGTAATCACCATCATCACCCTGTCTGACAATTTTTTCTCCGGCCTTAACGGGAATGGATTCCATTCGCATGAAGATGGCCTGAATATTTGCGGGTGGGATACGATGAAATGCTTCAGTTTGTAGTATGCGCGACATCCATTCGTCATCACCATTGGTATTGCCTGCACCAAATTCGGCGATCTGAAAATTACCGGTTTGATCCCAGGTCAGCATTACATCGATTAAGTTAGCATCAATCTTAAATAATACACACTCAGTTTTGGCTTTTGCGGTGACGGTGCGAGGTAGTATTTGAACGATCGCATTCAAGCCATCAGGGGTGCCACTTTGAATGCTTTTCAAAATACAGTTATCACCATGTAAATCAATTTCACCTTCGAGTAGATAATACTGAACGGTATCAGATTCACCTTTTTTAAACAGGGTTTCACCAGCAGCCAGTTTAACCCGTTTAAGTTGCTTTAATACTTCCTGAAGATTCTCAGGGTTCAGCGAATTGAGAGGCTGGTAACGCTCTAACAGGTTGATGTCGATTTGCTCGTTCATTTGTATCCTTACAGATTAAAATAACACATCACATGAATGGCTTTGTGCTGAGTTAAATTAAATAATTACGTCGCGCTTTAGGTTATAAACAATAGGGTCTTATCCATTGCCAGCCTGACGAGTTACATCAACATAGAGTTTAATTCTCTGACCGGGTTGCAGATATTTACTGGAAAAACTATTCCAGCGTTTAAGGTCACTAATGGCAACATTAAACTTTTGAGAAATTAGATAGAGCGAGTCACCGTTGCGCACGCGATAGGAAATGCGCTGAATTTTATTTCTATTGAGGTTGGCTGTTTTACTGACAGGGGTTTTAGTCCAGATAACCAGCTTTTGACCTTCGCGTAAGGGATCACGAATAGCCATGCCATTCCAGCGAGCAATACTGTGAGATTTAACCTTGTAAGTTTGAGATAAATCCCAGAATGTGTCACCCGGTTGCACAATGTGGGTGACTTTTATGCCTTTACGACGAATATTTTGCAGGGTTTTTTTACGCTGGTAGGCGGTTAAATTATAGTCTGAGAGTTTGCGGCTAGAGACCGGGATTACCAGATACTTGCCTGCACGAATGCGGGTCGAGCGTAAATTATTTAAGCGTTTCAAGCTTTTAAGCGATACGGAATAACGATCAGCAATATGGCTGAGTGTTTGGCCTTCCTGTATTTTATGGCGCTTCCACTTGATGCGTTCAGCTTTTGGTACCAATGCCAGATTTTGTTTAAACACCTGCGCATTGTCGACAGGAATTAACAAATGATGCGGCCCATAAGGTGCAGTTGCCCAGTGGTTAAAGGCGGGGTTGAGTTGGTAGAGTTTGTCCAGTTCAATTTCCGCCATATCAGCTGCCATGGCTAAATCTAGCTGGGCTTTAATGTCTACCGTTTCAAAGTAAGGGGTGTCATCCACGCAATTGAGGGTCATGCCGTGAGCTGCTGGATCGGCAATTAAGCGTTTCAGTGCAAGGAGCTTGGGAACATACGCCTGAGTTTCTTTGGGTAGTTTAAGGCTCCAGAAATCGGTTGGTTTGCCGCGTTTTTTATTATTGCGAATAGCCCGGCGAACGGTGCCAGAGCCAGAGTTGTAAGCCGCGAGAGCATGTAGCCAGTTGCCTTTAAATTCGCGATTAAGGTTTTCTAAATATTTCAGCGCGGCCTGCGTAGAGGCATAAACATCACGACGGCCGTCATACCACCAGTTTTGTTTCAAACCGTAAATTTTGCCAGTGGAGGGGATAAACTGCCAGATACCAGAGGCACGCCCGTGGGAGTAGGCAAAGGTTTGGTAGGCGCTTTCGACAATCGGTAACAGTACCAGCTCGGTGGGTAAGTTACGCTTTTCGGCTTCATTCAATACATAGTATAAAAAGGGCTCGGCACGTTCCACTACACGATCTAAATACTTCTGATGCCTGGCATACCAGTTAAGCTCAGCCATTAACCGGGGGTTGTCTTGAATATCGGCAATATTGAAGCCACTGCGTACCCGTTTCCAGATATCCGGCATGGGCTCAACCGCATAATCTTCAGCTTTGATGGCGAAGGCTTCATCTTCTAATTCTTGTTCGGCTGCGTAGTAGGCATCATCAAACAGTTGGGTGATTTTTTTGGCCTGGGCGATTTGCGCTGGGGTTTTTTTAGTCTGATTGTTGACGTTATCGGGTCGAGTTGACTCGGCAGGCATACAGGCGGTTAGTAATATGCTTAAAAAAACAGCAATTAAGGGATTGTTAAAATATCGGATTTTTGATTGAAAAGTCTTTAAATTCAGCAAGTTATCTACTTTTTCTAATAATGAAGTTAATATGTAAACGATTAACTCAGAGTGTAAATCATTCGTTCTAATATTGCTTGAAAATTTTGTTGGTCAAATCTACGTTTTTTGAGTTTATTTATGAGTGGTTTCAGGTAGTATCGTGGCGCATGAATAATATAAAAGTAAAACTCTATACTGATGGTGCCTGTCGAGGCAATCCGGGTCCGGGTGGCTGGGGTGTGTGGCTGCGATTTGGCGAACATGATAAAGAACTATTTGGCGGTGAAGATGATACTACCAATAATCGCATGGAACTCATGGCGGCGATAATGGGGCTGGAATCCCTGACCCGTGACTGTGATCTGGTGCTGTACACAGACTCCAAGTATGTGATGCAGGGCATTACCGACTGGATTGATAACTGGAAAGCGCGTGGCTGGAAAACCGCAGCTAAAAAACCAGTTAAAAATGTTGATTTATGGAAGCGCCTGGATGAGGCTAGAAATCGCCATCAGGTAGACTGGCAATGGGTAAAAGGCCACGCGGGTCACGAAGGAAATGAGAAAGCCGATGAACTGGCTAACAAAGGAGTCGATAGTTTATAGTTGCGAATTTATCTGCAACACTGAACGACTGTTAACATGAGACAAATTGTATTAGACACAGAAACCACCGGTCTGGAACCTTCACAAGGCCACCGTATTATTGAAATCGGTTGCGTGGAAATTATTAATCGCAAAATCACCGAAAATACCTATCATCAATATATTCAACCCGATCGGGAAAGTGATGAAGGGGCTTTTGAGGTGCATGGAATCAGCACCGAGTTTTTGGCGGATAAACCTCGCTTTAGTGAAATTGTTGAAGATTTTATAAAGTTTATAAACGGTGCTGAGCTGGTGATACACAATGCACCCTTCGATATTGGCTTTCTCGATCACGAATTAGCCATGCTTGACCCGGTTTGGGGTAAGGTTAGTGACCACTGCATTATTACTGATAGCCTGGTAATGGCGCGTAAAAAGCATCCCGGGCAGAAAAATAATCTGGATATTTTATGCAAACGCTACGAAGTCAATAATGCACGCCGCGAGTTACATGGCGCGTTGCTAGATTCGGAGTTGCTGGCAGAAGTTTTTCTACGCATGACAGGAGGCCAGGAAATGCTGGCATTAGGCAGTGGTGCGAGTGAGGGGGATTCAGGTAGTGGTAGCAATGTCAGCCCGATTAAACGAGTCGATGCTAATCGTCCGCAGATTAATGTGATTAGAGCGAATGTGGACGAGCTTGAGTTACACCGAAACCGTTTAGGTGCACTGGGTGATGAGTGTATTTGGGATAAGAGTACGTAATAAAAATATGCCGTAAAAGTATGCCGTAAAAGTATGCCGTAAAAGTATGCCGTAGTAGAGAGCACTCTGTCCTGGCTTCTGGAAATATCGAGCATAAACATTCCTTGCTAAAAAATAGAGTATAAACATTTCCTCTATAAAATAGAGTATAAACCTCCCCCTTAGAAAAATTAGAGTTTAGACCTCCCCCTTAGTAAAAGGGGGACCGAGGGGGATTCGCTTTTGAACTTATCCACTATACTCATGTCAACCAAGCACGAATTAGATTAACCCCCTCAGAGTATGTGACATGAGTATTATCATTAAATCAGCATCCCCGCACGATATCAAATCTTCCGAAATTACTAGCGAAACAGAGTACCTTAACCGTCGTGAATTTATAAAAAAGTCCGGTATATTAGTGGGTGCTAGCTGGACAGGTGGCCTAAGCTTACCCGCGTCAGCCAAAACATCAGCCGAGTCTTCAGTCAGGAAATCAGATGAGGGTACTGATTTTCCTAATTTAATAAAGACAGCATACGGCAAACGCGAAAAGCTCACTTCATTTAAAGATGCCACGACGTATAATAATTTTTATGAATTTGGTACGGGTAAAAAAGATCCGGCAAAAAACGCCAAAAATTTTAAAACCGATCCCTGGTCAATCACCGTAGCTGGGGAAGCCAGTAAAACCGGCACCTTTCAGTTAGAAGATATTTTAAAACAGGCACAAATAGAAGAACGAATTTATCGATTTAGATGCGTTGAAGCCTGGTCGATGGTCGTGCCCTGGGTCGGGTTTTCATTGGCCGATATGTTAAAGCGATTTGAACCAACATCAAAAGCTAAATATGTGCAGTTTGATACGTTACATGACCCGCAACAAATGCCAGGGCAGGTGAGGCGAGTATTAGACTGGCCTTATCGTGATGGTCTGAGAATGGATGAAGCCATGAACCCCTTAGCATTTATGGCGGTGGGGCTTTATGGGCAAGAAATGCCTAATCAAAATGGTGCACCAATACGATTAGTGGTGCCCTGGAAATATGGGTTTAAAAGTATTAAGTCCATTGTGAAAATTACCTTTACTGAGCATCAGCCGGTTTGCACCTGGAATGTAACCGGGCCTAGAGAGTATGGCTTTTATTCAAATGTTAATCCTGAAGTTGATCACCCAAGGTGGAGTCAGGCAACTGAGCGTGCATTGGGCTCACGATTCTGGGACCCAAAAGCGAAAACTCAAATTTATAATGGTTATGGTGAGCAGGTTGCGCACCTTTATAAAGATATGGATTTGAAAAAATTCTTTTAAAAAATAGTCGTAAGTCGTAAGTCGTAAGTCGTAAGTTAAAAGCTTATAGTTATATCATTCTGAAGAGGAATGAAAGGTTTGGTGTAGAGAAGTGGCAGTACATAGTTTAAGAACAGATTTATCGTATTTTTTCAGGTCAAAAGTTTTAGACTTAAGACTTAAGACTTACGACTTAAAACTTCTTTTAAAACCAGTCGTTTTTATTTTATGTCTGA
>Ga0316206_1000717_pt1 | contig 38420 bp, 34 predicted proteins | sample 6monthpyrite_MG_FD_204942 | JGI IMG/M metagenome (GOLD analysis project Ga0316206, IMG submission 204942) | Microbial mat bacterial communities from mineral coupon in-situ incubated in ocean water Damariscotta River, Maine, United States -... | ecosystem: Environmental > Aquatic > Marine >...
CCCGCAGTTTCTGCAAACCCTTACTTGTCTATCAAGTTCAAGGGTGCAGCAAAGGGAGACAGTGTGAAAATTAGTTGGCAGGATAATACCGGCGCCAGCGATTCGCATACGGTTAAAGTACGATAAGTCTGCCTCCGAAGTAGGCAAATCGACCATAACACTGGAGGAAATAATGAAAAAAATCCTACTAATCGCTACAGCTTTCAGCATTGCTGCAGGCGCGCCAATCATGGCGTCGGCGAGTCCTAGCGGTGATTTAAAAGCATTCCGCGGTTATTTCAAAACGAAATTCCCGAATGTACAACTATCTGCTTATAAAGATGGCATTTATGCTATTGACAGCACTCGTCGCGAAGCGTGGCTGGAATTTGAAGACTTTGCACCTGCCTATGAAGACGGCGTGGAATATGGCAAACAACTCTTCAATAAGCCTTTCAAAAACGGCAAATCACTTGCTAGCTGCTTCAAAAATGGAGGTATTGGCATTCGCCAGAACTTCCCTTACTTTGATGCCGGTAAAGGTGATGTAGTTACACTGGAAGGTGCCATCAACGCTTGTCGCATCAGCAATGGCGAGAAGAAACTGAAGTGGAAAAAAGGCAAAATGGCTGCCATTTCAGCTTATATGGGCTATACATCACGTGGCAAGAAGGTCAATATCAAGGTTCCTAACGACCCTCGAGCACAGGCTATTTATGATCGTGGTAAACGCCACTTCTACGCTAAACGTGGTCAGCTGAACTTCTCATGTGCAGACTGTCACGTTTACAATGCCGGTGGCATGGTTCGTGGTAACTTGTTAAGCCCTGCTTTGGGTCACATTACTCACTTCCCTGTCTGGCGTAAGAAATGGGCCAAAGGAAGTGAAGCCAAGGGTAAACGTGGGCCAACACGTGGATTTGGTACACTACACCGTCGTTATGGTGGTTGTAACAAGCAAGTTCGCGCAAAACCTTTCAAGGCTCAAAAAGCTGAATATAAGGCTCTGGAATACTTCCATACTTATATGAGCAACGGTCTTGATATAAATGCACCTGGATTACGTCAGTAAGACAAGTTAAGTTGCATTTAACTAAAACCCGGCTACTTAGCCGGGTTTTTTTACGCCCAAGGAAGGGCGTATGTCGCGGGCGCACGGAAGCGCAAGAGCGACGTCTAACAGATTATATCGAACTAAATAAAAATTAATCCCTCAATGAATTAGTATGTCGCGAAGCCCACGAAGCGCGAGAGCGACGTCTAACAAGCTATATTGAACGAAAAAAGAACTAATCCCTCAATAAATCAATATGTCGCAGGCACACCGATAAAGTGAGACCGGAACGACCGAGAGAATGGCCTGAGCCAGGCGCGAGAGCGACATCTGACAAATCGCTTCTAACAATAAATATCCAGAAACTAAACCTGATATCACGCGAAGCCCCCAGAAGGGGCTTATATTACAGGTACGCTAATACAAAAAAGCAATATTTCTTCAGCTGGCAACATCCAAAAAACCTTAAAAGTATTTATTTATATCGCCATAAAGCCTGTTGAAATTATTAATCTTTTTTACGTTTACATGAGTATTTTCTAGTATTTTCCAAAAACAAAAGGTATATTTGTAACACTTAATTTAATTAATAGAATAATTGTTTATAAACGGGCATTAATAAATCAGATAATCATTATCCTTTTGCGCTAACAACCGGATATTATCTTGATAAAACCACCCGAAGTATTGGAGGATTTACACCCATGAATATGTCTCGTCGTGAATTTATGCAGATGCTGGCCGTTGCCAGTGCTTCTGGTTTTAACCTCACTGCATGTGATTCAGGCTCTCAAGGTAAAGATGGAGCCATCTCAAACACCACTGGCATCAAAGCTCAAAAAGCTCCGGCCAACATGTATGAAGTCCCCGCCTTTGGTAATGTTTCATTACTTCATTACACAGACTGCCACGCACAATTGTTACCTGTATATTTTCGTGAGCCCAATGTAAATATTGGTATCGGCAGCATGAAAGGTAACCCTCCTCATCTGGTAGGTGAATCATTTCTGAAACATTTTGGAATTAAACCAGGAACAATAGATGCGCATGCGTTTACTTACCTGGACTTCCCTGAAGCCGCAAAAAAATATGGTGCTGTCGGTGGCTTCTCCCATCTTGCAACACTGGTTAAAAGTCTAAAAGCATCACGCCCTGGAGCATTATTACTGGATGGTGGTGACACCTGGGGTGGTGGTTCCGGTACTGCTGTCTGGACCAATGCACAAGACATGGTTGATGCACAAAAATTACTCGGCGTAGATGTGATGACCGGTCACTGGGAATTCACCTATGGCGCAGACCGGGTTAAACATGTTATCGAAAATGACTTTGAGGGTCATATTGATTTTGTCGCCCAGAATATTGTTGATAACGAATTTGAAGAGCAGGTTTTCAAACCTTATACCATTAAAGAAATCAACGGCATTCCTGTCGCCATCGTTGGACAGGCTTTCCCTTACACACCTATTGCAAATCCTCGCTACATGGTTCCTAACTGGAGCTTTGGTATTCGTGATGAAAATATGCAGGAAATGGTTGACAAGGCGCGCGGTGAAGGCGCTCAGGTCGTTGTTGTTCTGTCTCATAACGGCATGGATGTTGACCTCAAGATGGCAAGCCGCGTAACCGGTATCGATGCTATCATGGGCGGTCATACGCATGACGCTATTCCGAAACCTGTCGAAGTCAGTAACCCGGGTGGTAAAACACTGGTTATAAACTCCGGCTCAAATGCCAAGTTCCTGTCGGTACTCGATTTTGATGTGAAGAATGGTAAAGTTCGTGACTTCCGTTTCAAAATGTTACCTGTATTCTCAAGCCTGATCGAACCAGACACTACCATGACTAACTACATCAACAAGGTACGTGACCAGGATGTTACTTTCCAGGGTGAAACCTTCAATATGAAGAAGAAACTGGAAGAGAAACTGGCTGTCGCCGGTGACCTGCTTTATCGTCGTGGTAACTTCAATGGTACATTTGACCAGTTAATCTGTGATGCACTTATTGATGTTCAGGATGCAGAGATTTCCTTCTCACCCGGTTTCCGCTGGGGCGTCAGTGTATTACCAGGCCAGGACATTACCTTTGAGCATGTCATGACCCAAACCGGTTTAACCTACCCTATCGTTACCCGTAATGAAATGAGCGGAGAGACGATCAAGACTATCCTGGAAGACGTTGGTGACAATATCTTCAACACTGACCCCTACTACCAGCAAGGTGGTGACATGGTTCGTGTGGGTGGCCTGAAGTTTGCGATTGATCCAACCAGGAAAATTGGTGAACGTATCTCTGACATGGAACTCAATGGTAAATCAATCTCACCCTCCAAAAAATATGTTGTCGCCGGTTGGGCCAGTGTTCAACAGCAACTGGAAGGAAAGCCTATCTGGGATCTGGTGGCTGAATATCTACGCAATCAGAAAACAGTGGTCAAAATTTCAGACTTCAATGAACCCAAGATCAAGGGATTGGGTAGTAACCCCGGACTTGCTGTCTAGATTATCTTTATAACATTCAGGTAAAAATAAACCCCGCATTGCGGGGTTTATTTTTACTATTATTATTTACTATATTCGCCAGGGACAATACAACAAGACACTTGCCAAAATGCAAAAAGGGCATGTAGTTACCTACACGCCCTTTGCGACTTGAAAATGGTGGGCCGTGAGCGACTTGAACGCTCGACCAATGGATTAAAAGTCCACTGCTCTACCAACTGAGCTAACGGCCCGAAACATGAAAGGCGAATCATACTGAAACCAGTAAAAATCGCAACCCCAAACAGACATTATTTATAAATCTTTGAGTCATTTAATCAATATGGCCACCAGAAACGGCTGTTCTGGTGGTTATCAACATATCAATTATAAATCAGATCCCTTCCAGTTTACGCATGCCTTTTGGCAATAACTTAAGATCAACCAGGCCTGTAATCAATGCCGCAAAGAAACTGGCATCATCATACATCATCTTGTAAAGCTGGATTTTCATCGTGATTGCACAACCAAAGATAATACTGGCTAAAGCGATCATCGAGCCTATCGCTAACGTGGACACACCCGTAATACCCTGACCAATGGTGCAACCCATTGCCAGAACGCCACCAAATCCCATCAAAATTGCACCAATAAAATGATTCAGGAAATCCTTGAAAGAGGCAAACCACTCAATGCGAAAGCTGCGTGTAAGCAATGACCAGACAAACGAGCCGCCAATGACACCAAACAATGCCATCAAGCCATAAGTTAAGTATTTAGCGGCAAAACCTCCTGCGACATAACCATACGTTTGTCCCATTGGATTAATAAAGGTAAATGATTGTGTACTGAGTGAACGTCTTTCAAAAGGCTTTCCAACTTCAGACTCGGAAAGCATATCCCAGTCACCATAATAACTGGCAAGTGACATTAACTCACCTTCAACATCAATCCTGACTAATGCACCGCTGATATACCAGCCTGCCAATACAGCAAGTCCAACCAACAATCCGGCCATTATGTTATCCAGACTTTGACGAAACTCTTTTGACTTGAAGATGATAACCAAAAGTATCAGCGCAATAACGCCACCGATATACATACGCATCTGCACAGCCTTGTCAGCATTAAAGATAGCACCGAGATCCTGACTGGTTGACAGGTTAGTTGAGAGTGGGCGAATCCAGTCATAAAATAATACCGACATCAGCGTCTTGTCACTACCCGGAAAAGGATTAATCATGTAATAGGCAATAACGGCGATAATAGCCAGCACCATTATTGATTTGATATTACCACCACCAATACGTATTAACGTCTTGTTACCACAACCACTCGCGAGCGTCATGCCAACACCAAACATGATGCCGCCAAGAATATTCTCACCCCAAATCAGCTGACTGGCACGATAGGGAGGAAAAGCAGTATCAGTGCTCATAATCCCCATGGATTCCATCACGATGATACCGATAATCGCAACGGCAATGGCCAGGAACCAGGCGCGCATACGACTCATGTCTCCCATATTGACTGCGTCAGAAACAGCACCCATGGTACAAAAGTTTGTTTTATTTACGACAGCCCCCATAACAAAGGCGACGCCAAAAGTTGCCCATAGAAAGACCGATTGCGCACTGGCAAAATCCTGAAAAACCATGATGTTATCCTCGATTGAGTTGTTATCGTAATTATTGATTCTATAGCTTCTGTAGGTCAGCCCATCCATGGCAACAATTGGCCATATTTTACAGTGACTCAGTGCATTTTTCTAGCTAAAAAGGCCATACTGCCACTATTCGGCTTTACACGACGAGCCATCCTGTGTGACATATTCTGTAGGGTCGCCTAACCCGGCATCCATAAAGCCCTGTTGACGTAACCGACATGAATCACACACACCACATGCCCTGCCTTGTTCATCTGCTGCATAACAGGACACAGTTTGTCCATAATCGACGCCCAGCTGAATCCCTGCCTGAATGATTTCAGCCTTACTCAGGTTAATCAAAGGTGTATGAATCTGAAGTTTTTTGCCTTCTACGCCTGCACGTGTTGCAAGGTTAGCCATATTCTCAAAAGCCTTGATGTATTCCAGGCGACAATCCGGGTAACCTGAATAATCGACTGCATTAACACCGATAAAGATGTCCTGTGACTCAAGCACTTCTGCCCAGGCCAGTGCCAGCGATAAAAAGATCGTGTTGCGTGCAGGTACATAGGTGACCGGTATGCCCTGTCCGCCTGACGGGGGAATGTCTATCTCCATATCAGTTAACGCTGACCCCCCGATCTGGTCCAGATCGAGATGAATTGTTTTATGTGATGCGGCTTTCATCACGTGAACAACCTTGTCAGCCGCCGCCAGCTCGGACACATGACGCTGGCCATATTGAAAACTCAACGCATGACATTCAAACCCCTGACTGCCCGCAATAGCCAGGGTTGTTGCTGAGTCAAGCCCACCAGAAACCAGTACGACGGCTTTTTTTTGCTGCTTCATCGCTTATCTTCCAGGCTCATCGCCCCATAACAGTTTATGTAATTGCATCTGAAAACGAACTTGCAGACCCGATTCCAGTATCCATTCAGCCAATTGAGCAGGTTCCAGCACCCCGTGAACCGGTGACATCAATAGCTCAGTTTGCCCCTGCAATCCGGACTGGTTTATATGCTGAACCGACCAGTCAAAATCATTACGGTCTGAAATTACAAATTTCAACTGATCATTTAAGGTCAATTGCTCCAGGTTGGATAACAAATTTTTTTGCTGCTCACCGGATGAGGGTGTCTTCAGGTCCATCACACGGCTAACACGCGGGTCAACAGCAGTAATATCCATTGAGCCACTGGTTTCCAGTGAAACATCGTAGCCGGCGTCACAAAGCTGCACGAGTAATGGTAAACAGGCCTGCTGTGCTAATGGCTCGCCACCGGTAACCGTAACGTGTCGGGCGCTGAATTGTTTCACCTCTTGCATGACGGTATCCAGTGAATGCCAGTTTCCACCTGAAAATGCATAGGCTGTATCACAATACACACAACGTAACGGACAGCCCGTTAAACGTATAAAGATTGTCGGAAAACCAACACTACGCGCCTCACCTTGCAATGACTGAAAAATCTCGGTTATGCGAAGGCGTGTTTCTATTGATCTGGATTTGTCTAAATCAGGTACCATGCGCAGATTTTACACGATATACTCACCTTATGTCAGAACATCAAACACGTCGTATTGGCAAGGGCATGATGATCGCAGGCTGGGTGCTATTTCTTGGGCTGCTCGCCATGTTCTTCAATAAAGTACTGGAAAATCAGCATAATCCGAATCAAGAACTTGATAGCCGCATCACCAATGACGGCGCCAGGGAAGTGACACTAACCCGTAACCGACAGGGGCATTATGTCACCACCGGCATCATCAATAATGCAAAGGTTGTTTTTTTACTGGATACCGGTGCCACTAATATATCTATCCCTGAATCAGTTGCGTTTCGTCTTGGATTAAAACGGGGAGCGGCTGTTCAGGTGAGTACGGCAAACGGCTCGATCAAGGTATACCAGACCAAACTAAAGCGCGTGCAACTAGGGCAAATTAGCGTCAACAATCTGGTCGCCAGCATTAACCCCTATATGGAAGGAGAGGAAATACTGCTAGGTATGAATTTTCTGAAAAAACTGGAGCTTGTGCAGCGTGGAAAAACCCTTACTTTAAGACAATATTCTCGCTAGACCGGGTTACACACAGACTGCACCCATATATACGACAGCTTTTCTTCTTAAGAACACTCTGACCAAAAAACGCAATAATAAAATATTTTTTATCTTCTTTTCCATAATGACAGTAGATAATAAATAGTCATCCAATAAATAACTATTGCGATATAATACAAATCACATTTCAGGGGATAACACATTGGATACTGACGCGATTTCAATTCAGGTTCGTTATGCACTGGCTGAAGATATCGGCTCAGGCGATCTGACTGCAGCACTGATTCCGGCTGATAAACAAGCTTCCGCCACAGTTATTGTACGTGAAGCGGCTATCTTATGCGGACAGGAATGGTTCAATGCTGTTTTCAGGCAGCTGGATAATTCGCTGAAAATTAAATGGCACAAGCAAGATGGTGACAAGTTACTTGCTGATCAAACCATCTGTCAGTTACAGGGTAATGCGCGCACACTGTTAACCGGTGAACGGACAGCACTCAATTTTCTGCAAAGCCTGTCTGCTACGTCTACACTCACCCGACAATACGTTGATGCAGTGAGTGGTCTGAAAACACGAATTCTTGATACCCGCAAAACAATCCCCGGGCTGCGTCTGGCACAGAAATATGCTGTCTCTTGTGGCGGCGGTCAAAATCACCGTATCGGTTTATTTGATGCCATCCTGATCAAGGAAAATCATATTATGGCAGCAGGCTCTCTCACTGAGGCTGTTTTAACTGCAAGAAAACAGGTTACAAACGATATTCTCATCGAGGTTGAGGTGGAAACATTAACCCAGCTACAGGAAGCACTGGATGCAGGCGTTAGAAGAATTTTACTGGACAACATGTCTGTTTCGATGCTACAGGAAGCCGTACAAATCAATAAGAATATCGCCGCACTTGAGGCGTCAGGTGGTATCACATTAGAAAATATAAGAGACATTGCTTCCATCGGAGTTGATTTCATCTCCGTGGGTGCATTAACCAAAGATATACAAGCTACTGATTATTCCATGCGGATTCAGGTTGATATGTGAATTTTGCCTGTTTTTCAATGAATTATAGATAGCTTTATTATTTCATGTAAATTATTTTATGCAGAAAATACCTGACTTTCTACTGTTTCACAGAAATTCGTTTGCACCTTGCACAATTAAATCGTATATTTAACCGTATAGGGAAGATTTTTTGTAAAAAAGTACATCTCACTGTACTAGCAACATCGAGACATTAATATGGAAACAGCTTTTGCAATAAAAGGACAACAATGCGCAGGTCTCAACCAACGAATCAAGCAGGCTCGCATTAAGGCAAACATCAGTCAGGCTGAACTCGCTCGCCGCATGAATATATCACGCGCCAGTGTTTCGATCTGGGAATCTGGTGGCAATGTTTCACAAGAAAATATCATCAAGCTCTCCGCATTACTCAGTGTCACACCCGAGTGGCTTCAGTATGAAGTGAGTGCCCGCCCGGAAGTTGATGTTGAAATGCTGAAAAGCTGCCTGGTAAAAACCGAGCTTATGTCCAAGAAGCTGAGCGTTGACCTGAATCAGGATCAACAAGCGCGTCTTGCGGCCTATCTGTACACTGAAGAGCTACGTGGTGCAGAACCCGACGAAAAACGCATCTCGGATCTGATTCGTATCCTGACCTGATTATATTTCAACCCGGTTATACCTGTTGTTGCCAGGCCACCTTGATCGCTTTACGCGATATATCTGTGTGAATTCGCTATCATCGTTTTATTACGCCTTTAATTTATCTTCTTTAACTGTTATTTTTAAATGAAAGATAACGCCATAAGGAAACAAGACATGCAAGGCTATCAACATATTCTGGTACCCATGGATTTCTCTGATGCCTGTTCCCAGGTACTAAACCGCGCAATTGAACTTGGTAAACAAAACCAGGCTCGCATCAGCCTTATTCACATTGTCGAATATTTACCACCAATGGACCCGGGTTATGATTCAGTAATTTTACCTGACTGGTATGACAATGAAAAAGTACTGATTGAACAAGCTGAAAAATATTTGCAAAAAATAGCTGACGAACACCATATTCCACAACGCCAGTGTAAAGTTATCAATGGCGCACCCAAGCAAGAAATTATTCGCTATAGTGAAGAGCATCAGGTAGACCTGATTGTTATTGGATCTCATGGTCGGCATGGACTGCAACGTCTTCTGGGATCAACAGCTTACCCTGTTTTGCATCATGCTAACTGTGATGTACTGGCAGTCAGAATTAAAGACTAATACACATACCCCTGCCATATCAAGGGACTTATGTGACTTTCTTATTCTGCTGTTTATCATTAAACTCTGCTTGTGAACAAGAAAAAGCAACAGCTCATCACTTCCCTCCAGCTGATTCTCGATGATAATTACATTCTGGAAAAAGAGGAAGACCTGAGACCTTACGAATGTGATGGTCTGTCTGCCTACCGGCAACTACCCATGCTCGTCGTCTTACCTGCTAACATTGATGAAGTTCAATCCATTATTCGTGCCTGCCAACAACTTCAGATTGCAGTTATCGCACGCGGGGCTGGTACCGGCTTGTCGGGTGGCGCACTACCTTCTGATGATTGTCTGTTAATAGGTTTATCCCGACTTAATAAAATTCTGCATATTGATAAAAACAACTTGCTGGCAACAGTTCAGCCTGGTGTACGTAATCTTGCCATCTCGGAAGCCGTTACCGACATGGGTTTATACTATGCACCCGACCCCTCTTCGCAAATTGCCTGCAGCATTGGTGGTAACGTTGCTGAAAATTCAGGGGGGGTACATTGTCTGAAATACGGCCTGACCGTACACAATATTGCCCAACTGAAAATAATCACAATTGAAGGTGAATTACTCACCATTGGCAGCTTTGCATACGACAGCCCGGGTTATGATTTACTTGCGTTAATGACCGGCTCCGAAGGACTGCTGGGTATTATTGTAGAAGTAACCGTTCGCCTGTTGCCCAAACCAGAAACGGCAAAAGTCATTCTGGCAAGCTTTGCGGAAATTGAAAAAGCAGGTGAAGCTGTCAATAATATTATTTCAGCCGGCATTATTCCTGCCGGGCTGGAAATGATGGACACTCTGGCAATCCAGGCAGCTGAAGATTTTGTGCATGCAGGTTACCCTTTAGATGCCAGTGCCATTTTACTATGCGAACTGGATGGCGCTGCCGTTGAAGTTGATGACCAGATAAAATCAGTGGCACAATTGCTAAAATCCTCGGGCGCAACTGAAATCCGCACTGCGGGCGATGAAGAAGAACGGCAACTTTTCTGGAAAGGCCGCAAGGCAGCATTTCCGGCTATTGGCCGTATCTCACCTGATTATTACTGCATGGACGGCACTATTCCACGCAAGGCGTTAGCCAGCATTCTGAGTCAGATCAGCCAGCTATCCATTGAATATGATTTACCTGTTGCTAATGTATTTCATGCAGGAGATGGCAATTTGCACCCGCTCATTTTATACGATGCCAATATCAACGGCGAGTTAGAAAAAACTGAGGAATTTGGCGGACGCATACTGGAACTTTGTGTTGAGGCCGGAGGTTCTATCACCGGCGAACATGGTGTCGGCATGGAGAAAATTGACCAGATGTGTGTTCAGTTTAAACCCCTGGAACTACAACAGTTTCATGCAATCAAAACGGCCTTTGATCCTGATGGTTTACTCAACCCGGGCAAGGCCGTACCAACACTACACCGCTGTGCTGAGCTGGGCGCCATGCACGTTCACCATGGTCAATTACCTCATCCTGAACTGGATCGATTCTGATGTCTGATATTTCTCAGGATCTGCAACAACAAGTTAGCCAGGCTGTCACCAGCCAGAGCCCACTATCAATCCTCGGCAGTGGTAGTAAACAGTTTTTATTTAAGCATGATGAACAAAATCAACTGCATGTTAACGCACATACAGGTGTCATTAATTACGAACCCACTGAACTGGTACTGACTGCACGCGCCGGCACAACCTTGTCCGAAATTGAAGCGTTATTACAGCAACATCAACAAATGCTGGGCTTTGAACCCCCCCGGTTTTCTGATTCTGCTACGCTGGGTGGCACCATAGCCTGCAACCTTTCAGGACCTCGACGGCCTTTTGCGGGTGCTGCACGTGATTTCACATTAGGTTGCCATATTCTTAACGGGCATAGTGACATATTACATTTTGGCGGCGAAGTCATGAAGAATGTTGCCGGTTATGATGTTTCTCGTCTGATGGCAGGCGCTTTTGGTACGCTTGGGGTTTTACTTGATATCTCTATACGCGTATTACCCTTACCTGAAACCGAAATGACTGTTTCCCTGGAATGTAACAGACAAGAAGCTATCCAGACCTGTATCGCCTTACGGCAGAAAGCGATTCCTGTATCAGCCGCCTGTCACGTTGACCAACAGTTGTTTGTACGCTTTTCTGGTAATGCAATGGCTGTGAAGCAGGCTGTACAACAAACTGGTGGAGACATCCTGCAAAAAGCCGCTTCCTTCTGGCATTCTATCAGGGAACAGCAACACGATTTTTTCCTTTCACAAAAACCACTATGGCGTATCTCTGTTCCACCTGCCAGCTCGATACCTGAGCTCAAGGATCATAGCCTGCTTGATTGGGGTGGGGGGCTTTACTGGTTTTTCACAAATAAACCCGCTGAACAAGTAAAAGCAATTGCCTGTAAGACGGGGGGGCATGCGACATTATTTCGAAATTCGAATGATGAAAAACACCCGTTTGCTGCACTTGACCCTTTAATGTTGAAATTACAAAAACGGCTAAAGCAGGCATTTGATCCGGCCTGTATTTTCAACCCTGACCTGTTCAATAAGAGTTTGTAATGCAGACACGTTTACCTCAGGATTTTCTCGATACCGAGAATGGAAAAATGGCTGACAGTATTTTGCGCAGCTGTGTTCATTGTGGCTTTTGTACGGCCACCTGCCCCACATATCAACTAACCGGAGATGAACTTGACAGCCCTCGTGGTCGCATTTATTTAATCAAACAAATGTTAGAAGAACAGCCTGTCAGTAGAAAAACACAAGTCCATCTGGACCGTTGTCTGACCTGTCGCTCCTGTGAAACCACCTGCCCTTCCGGTGTCGAATATGGAAAATTAATTGATCTTGGGCGCGAGTGGATAGAATCAAAAAATTTGCGCACTGTACATGAACGGCTACAGCGCTGGTTGTTACGTAAATTACTCCCTTACCCTAAACGGTATGCCTGGCTATTGTCACTGGCCAGACTCGTAAGACCCGTCATGCCAACAAAAATAAAAAAAATGATCCCGCTAAAACCTGTGGTTGGCGATTTGCCCACTACAACTCATACCCGCAAAATGTTAATGCTTAACACATGCGCCCAGTCTGTATTACAACCAAACATTGATGCAGCAACACGACGTGTACTCAATCATTTTAACATTGAGCTGGTCTACGAAGCCGAATCTGGATGTTGTGGCGCTATCGACCAGCACCTGTCTGCATCGCGCGATGCTCAAAAACAAATGCAGACTAACATTGATGCGTGGTGGCCCCGATTACAAAATGAGATTGAGTGCATTGTTGTTAACGCCAGTGGTTGCGGCAGTCACATGAAAGAATATGGACATTACTTTAGAAATGACCCTCAATATAGGGAGAAGGCATTATTTGTAAGTTCAAAAGTAAAAGATCTCAGCGAAGTTCTGACAACACTTCCTCTGAAGAATACTAAAAAGACAGGAACCAGTCATCACATAGCTTTTCACTCACCCTGTACTTTACAACATGGCATGAAAATCACAAATCATGTCGAGCCTTTATTGGAAAAATGTGGCTACAAACTCACACAAGTCAGAGACAGCCACCTCTGCTGTGGATCAGCAGGCACTTATTCGATCTTGCAGGAAAAATTTTCAAAACAGTTGCTAGATAAAAAAATACAGTGTCTGGGCGAACATCAGCCTGATCAGATTGCAACAGCAAATATCGGGTGTTTATTACATTTACAATCTCAATCAACGGTACCCGTTGTTCACTGGGTTGAATTAATTGATCAAAGTCTGAATTAGCCAGGTAACTTGATCCAGATCAGTGCTGCCTTCCTGTGTTTCGATACACTGGCTTAGCTCCTTGAGGAAATACACCTCCTTTTGCATTGCCCCTTTCTGATTCAGACGGGGCATTTTTATGTTAGCTTACATATGCTGACTAACATTGTGATTGTGCCAACGACCCAGCCAATCCAGGAAATCTCTTTCCGCAACCGGTTTACTAATATAATAACCCTGCAGGTAATCACAACCCTGCTCACGCAAATACTGAAGTGAATCTGTGTTTTCGACCCCTTCTGCAACCACTTCCAGGCCCAGATTTTGTGCCATGGTAATCGTTGATCGAACAATCGTTTTATCGTCTTCATTCTGATTCAGGTTCATAACAAATACCTTATCAATCTTCAACTCACATGCCGATAACTGCTTTAAATATGACAAAGATGAAAATCCGGTACCATAGTCATCTATAGAAATGCGCACACCCAGTTTTCTTAACTGGTGAATAACAGTTACCGCATGCGCAGGATCACTGATGAATGCATTTTCCGTAATTTCCAACGTCAATTGCTTACCCGGAATTTTATATTTATCCAGCATCGTTGCAACCAGCGCTGAAAATTCCTGTCCATGAAGGTTATGAGGAGACAGGTTCACCGCCATTGTTAATTCCATACCTGTTTTGTTCCAACGTTGCAGAGTGCGTAAAGCATTTTCAAGCACCCATTCCGTTAGCTGATTCATCATACCGCTGGATTCTGCCAACTCAACAATGTCTTCCGGGTTTACCCAGCCATGACGCACATGCTGCCAACGCAGTAATGCTTCCACGCCATTGACTTCACCGGACTCACCATTAATTTTCGGCTGATAATATAATTGAAGATGGCTCTGCCTGATCGCAGCTTCAAGATCCGCAGGTAACGTTAACCAACCTATATTATGAGTATCCTGATCTCGATCATAAACGACATAGGGACTATGCGAACGTTTTGACATGTACATCGCCACATCTGCGCGCTGAACGAGTATTTTTGCAGACTGTCCATGTTCGGGGAAAATCGAGATACCAATACTGACACTAACATGAAGTTTGTGTCCGGCTATTTCCATATTTTTTTCAAGTAGCTTATTAATTCTTTCGGCGACTGCTTTTGCTTCTTCTATTGTTGAAATCGATAATACAATGGCAAACTCATCACCACCCAGTCTGGCAATAATGTCTGCTTCACGAATTTCTTCCTGAAGGCGTGTGGCGACATTAACCAGAACCAGATCACCCACCTGATGTCCTAGCGTATCGTTTACTTCTTTAAACCCGTTCAAATCCATAATAAACAATGCAACAGAATCATGATCACGTGCAGAGATACTGACATTATGTTCCAGTCGATCATTAAGCAGCACACGGTTGGGTAATGACGTCAGAGAGTCATGCAAAGCCTGATATTCCAGCGCTTGCTGTCGATCAGAAACCTGTTTACGCATGGTTGAGAAAGCTTCTACCAGCTGCTCAACTTCCATGCTGGCGCCTGCTGCCAGCGTTGCTGGCGTTTTTCCTTTCGATTCAGCCCATAACGCCTCAGAAACTCTTTCTACTGGCTTCAGTATCTGCTTCTGCATATATTTATAGCCAGCTATAACTAACAAAACAAAGAAAACAGCAATCACCCAGAATTGAACTATTAACTGCTTCAGCACTTTCTCTACAATTTGAGCATCCTGATATGAAAGGTTTTCAATTTCATTTTCTATCATTTCCAGCAGTGAAATTATTTGTATCTGAATGGGTTTGATTTTAGTGTTGAGATACTCAATATCTGCACGCCAGTAAAGCGAAAGACGCATTTTTCTTAATTGGCCAAAGCCTTTGGTCCAGTCCCGACTGGCTTTTTCCATTTCAACAAGTGCCTCTTCACCCTGAAATCCGAGCAAGCCTTGCTGTTTAAGAATATTTAATGCCTGTAATTGTTTTTTCAGCTCTGACAGTAATTGAAATACATTCTCTTCTTCTGCACTGGCTCCTAGCGGAACATTCTGTAAGCCACTAAAACGTATTAACATGGCCCTGAAGTTAAGAATAATCCTTCGCCACAGATCATTGGCTTTATAGAATCGCTGAAATACCCTGTCTTCACTCAATCGTTCAGACTCTTCTTTCAACTCTGTGATAGCCAGGAGGGTTGCCGTCTCAAAATTCTGGTTGGCCTCCAGCATTGAGCCATTAATAAAGGGTAAGGCCGGATACAGCCAGTTCAGGTCTTGTCGTTGCTTCAGCAATGTTTGCAACAATATCTGGTACTGCTTTAAATACCGACCCAATGAATGCAGGTTGTTTTTGAAATTACCTTTATGACTGGCTGCAGTTTTTTCCATTTCCCTGCTTAAATGAATCGCCTTCTGTAATGCAATGTCGGGGGATTGCGTGACACCCGGAATACTGGATAACAACAGACTATTCAGATTTAACTCAGTCCGTACAACCTGAAACTGAACCTGATCTCCCAGTTGTTTGAATTCTGCCAGTGCCTCCAGACTACGCGCACTGTTACTACGTACCGCCATGACATACCAGGTTGAAAATAACGCTACTAATAAGACCAGTAGACTTACAAACGTAGCAAAACGTTTATATCTGACCGATAAACGAGGTGTGGTCGATTTTTTTGAGTGCAAAAACAACATCATCTAACAGCCACTCCCTGTGACATGCAACCCTCCAGAGTTTGAATTGTACATGTCCAGCATATTTCAACTGGCCGATTAACATCCTGAATTTATTTAACCCATTAAAAAATATAGCTTTTTCAATGTGTCAGGCTTATCTTCATAAATTTTCAAAAGCGTAAATTACTTTATGCCTTTAACACTATATTATCGGTCATAAATATAAAAACCTTAATACCTGCCTGCGGCGTTAAAAACTTCCGATCTGACCCTAAATTACTAATATTTATGATGATATTTAAAAGAGCGAACAGGAATGATCTAATGAAAACGGTCTTCAGTTTACGTGATATTCTCATGCTGGCTTGTCACATTCCGAGACGCTTTTCTGCTTCACTTATCGCCAGAATTCAATATATAGCATTAAAACCATTATCTAATGGCTATTAAACTAATCAAAAAAAGTCTGGTGGGTTGCTGCTTTAAACTCGGGAACAGGTAATATATGAATTAAAAAAATGAATTTAGTGCGTATTCTTCACTCGAACGATAACATCTACGCCTTCGATACTCAGATTATCCGCTAAATCGGGTAAGCCCGTCACCTGAACCTGGTCTGTTGAAATATCGGTCAGCTCACCCGTATCAATATTATAAAGATGATGATGCTGATTGATATTGGAGTCATAAAATACGCGACTGGGATCAACGATGACTTGCCTTACAAGTCCCTTCTCGGCAAATAAACCCAGGGTATTATAGACTGTCGCTTTTGAAACCGAAGGACGTCCCTCGTTTACAGATAGCAGTACCTGATCAGCCGACAAATGTTGTGGGCGGTCAAACAAAATCTGTGCAATATCAACACGCTGCTGCGTGGGCTGGATACCATAGTGACCCAGTAACCTGATAACGCTCTGCCGATTTAACGGCCATGATTGATTTGGTAAGTCCATGTTAACCAGTATAAGCCGTTTTTGACTGATTTGTCTATTTAAGCCACTGACTTTATATGGTTTTAAGACACCGCCTGTTCTGCTTTTAGCGACCAAAAGTGGTCACTGAAAAAGCCATGATACATAAAATTTCTAGTGCTGCGCATCCAGCCCAAATGCTACGGGATTCAGGATGGGCGACTGTTGTTGTATCAGATCTGTCAGCAATTGTACGGAAGCCAGCCCCAGAATAACACCGTTGCGGAAATGCCCCGTATTAAAATACAACTGTTTAATATCAGGATGTTCTCCAATATAAGGAATACCTGAGGGGGTTCCTGGCCGCAAACCTGACCAGTGACGTTCGACTGAAAAATGTTTTAGCCCAGGCAATAAAGCCAGTGCTTTTTGGTGGAGTTCCTGCTTTGCCTGTCCGGTAACAGACTTATCAAAGCCTGTATATTCCAGCGTACTGCCGATCAAAATATGACCATCAAGTCGTGGTATCAGATAACGATCCTGATCCAGAATAATATGCTGCAGTAGTCCCGGTTCTGCCTTATACACCAGCATTTGGCCCCGTACAGGCTGAACATCCATTTTTGTCGTTATACCCTTCAATAACCCGGCACTCCAGGCACCCGCTGTTATCACGATGCGGGACGTCGGTATACGTCGTTGAGCCGTTCTGACTGCAGTTACCTGGCCATCCTCATGCTCAATAGACGTCACCGCTTCATGCTCGGCTATCGCTACCTGATGATGCCTTAAACTACCGGCTGCCGCTTTCACCAGACGAGGATTACGCATTTGCGCAACAGATGGCAGCCAGAGCGCTTGTTCCGCATGATGTTGTAAACCAGGTTCAAGCGCCGATAGTTTTGTTGCAGTGATTAAAGATGCCCCTGCATTGAATTGCTCTGACCATTGCTCTGCCTGCAGCTTTTCATCTATATCCAGAATCAATAAACCGCTTTGCGTCCATTCAGGATCAATGCCAGATTCTTCAAATAAGTCAGCTGCAAGTGATTGATAATGAGATGCGCTATAGCGAGCCAGCTCCGAGACTGCTGATGGATAGCGCCACGGATACAAGGGTGAAAGAATACCACCACCCGCCCATGAAGACTCAGCACCCAGCGAGCCCTGATCCAGCAATAACACAGACTGACCTTCCTGCGTCAATTGTCTCGCAGTCAGCATACCGATTAACCCGCCACCAACAACAACGCAATCGTACAAACCGGACACCGCTACTTAAGTTCTTTGGGAAGGTTAAAGGTTATTGTTTCTCGCTTGCCCTCATTTTCATTAATACTGGCCACTCCGAGACTGGCCAGACGTTCTTTGACACCTTCTACCAATACTTCAGGAGCAGATGCACCGGCTGTCAGACCGATAGATACCTTTCCTTTCAACCAGTCCGGATCAATATCATCCGGGCCATCAATCAGGTATGCAGGGACATCCAGTTTCTCTGCTATTTCACGCAAACGATTGGAATTGGAACTGGTCACCGAACCGACGACCAGAACAATATCACTTTTTTCTGAAAGATTTTTTACGGCATCCTGACGATTCTGGGTCGCATAACAAATATCATCTTTTTTCGGACCCTGAATATGGGGGAAACGTTTCTTCAGTGATTCAATGATACGCTGGGTATCATCCATGGATAAGGTTGTCTGTGTTACAAAACTCAGTTGTTCCGGTCGGGCAACGACCAGCTTGTCCACATCGTCAACAGACTCAACCAGATAAATGCCACATTGCGGATGCTCCGAGCTATATTGACCCATCGTGCCTTCAACTTCAGGGTGCCCAGCATGACCTATCAAAATGACTTCACTGCCCTGCCTGGCATGCCTGGCTACTTCAAGATGTACTTTTGTGACTAGCGGACACGTTGCATCAAATACTTTCAGGCCACGCTGTTTCGCTTCGTCCTGTACCGCACGAGATACTCCGTGTGCGCTGAATATAACCGTCGCATCATCTGGCACGTCGGCAAGCTCATCAACAAACACAGCCCCTTTATCCTTAAGGTTATTAACGACAAAGGTATTATGAACGACTTCATGACGCACATAGATAGGCGCACCAAAAACATCCAGCGCACGTTCGACGATTTCAATTGCCCGGTCAACACCGGCACAAAAACCACGGGGATTGGCAAGTAATAATTCCATGGCGGAATTATACCGTAAATACAGACTGAAGGAATCCTGCAATTATAATGATGAAAAGCGTCCTTGCTTTCCATCATTGACCCAATCTTTTCAGAAAATGTCGCGCATCAGAACTAGTTCACCTTGATCTGACGCCAGGACTCTCGACCTGTTCCTGATGAAGATGATTCAGTCGTCACTTCCATAATTGCATTTTTCTTGTCAACAGTCGATTTAGAACCAGTGGTGTACTTGAATTCCCTGTCACCATCATTAATCACGCTCGGTGTATTGGTAATACCGCCCTTTGACCGCTTTCCTGATACAACAACCGTCTCACCTGGATCTATGGTTCCATTCCCATCAACGTCAAATGCCAAATTATCAGCCACAGTAAATTTACTATCACCACTAATGTCAAAGGCAGGAGACGTCAGTCGTGAACCAGAAATTGCATCCATCTCCATTAACCAACTGGAACCACCGGCATTACAAAAATCAGAATTCGGAATCAATGTCACAAATATTATTCTATTATTTCGTAAAAGTGAGGCGCTTACGACACGCTCACCTTCAGCCCCATTTACAGGTGAAAGTAGATCCATGTACCAACCCTTTTTCGTTATATAATCAACAGTTAAATTAGACGTCACTCGCAAGTCATACGTTAATGCGACTTGCTCTGCAAGAATACTTTGCTGCTGTAAGCTAGCTCGTACTACAGGGGTATTAACAATCGTAGTGGTAGTGCTCGATACAAAATTATCGCGAATAGCGTAGTAACTTTGCACCTGAGGAGTTGAACCAACGATCTGATCATTTACCTCAAAATACTTACCTGTACCAAAATAAATCATTACCCCATTGGTTGGATGTAGTCCTACCTGTGGTTTTGCGGTAATAGGCTGTCTGTTACCAAGACTATCTTTAGCTACAAAAAGGGGCTCTGGTACGGGCGTGGTAACATTCAAATCTCCAAAAGCAATTTTCCAGCTACTGGCGCTGCTACCACTAACATCAAACTTCCATAAATTACCTTTCAAGTCACCAGCATAAATAGCATCTACATTATGATCACCATCACTATCAACGGGAACTGCAGTAGAAAGTCCATTACCACCCCCGACCTTTGTATCAAACTTTTTAATCACACTGCCTGTTTCAATGTCAATAATAAACAGCACTGCCTTATCATTAGCGCTGTTATAACCATTAGGCACAATGGCAACCCATTTTCCATTAGCCATACGCGCAATAGTCGGCTCCGCTATTGAATAGCCCATATCAGCATCATTGCTACTGTTAAATTCCCATAAGACATCTGTTGCCGAAAAACTGGACGGTGTTGTAACGTCCAATGCAAACACACCTGTTCCACCCGCGCCGGTTGAACCTACTAACACAGTATGCCAATTACTGGAAAAATACACATCGCCAGCTCGTGATGCACCATCTACAAAGTAGTCATGTCCAAGGCTTTTACCATATGCTGGATTTGTCAGCTTATGTAATTTAGAAATAATTGTCGCAGGAATATATGCAAACAGCTCTGAACCCGTAGTTGCATTAAATGCATGTAGCATCCCGTCGTTTGCACCGACATACAGCGCCTTGGTTCTGGATGATTTTGATGTCAGAAATGCGGGGTAGCTGTTACCTTCACTTCCTGCAACTGTGCTATATCCAAAATTCTCAGCTCCTGCGAACCACGGGCTGGAATTTACAATATCACCTAATAACTTGTTACGATCACGGAAAATACCACTATTACTTATTTCATCAGCACTACTGCCCCTGATATAACTAACTCGTTTTTGTGCGTTAGTCGTATTAACACCTTCTGAAGCCAAAACCAATGATGATTGTTGTGATGAACTTAGATTTGCCCAGACAAAGTCAACACCACTTGCGTTATAACTAAAAATATTGCGACTACCAAATGCAGGAATTTTCCCGGCTGTATCAGTATCCCAGGTCGCAGTTGAACTTATTGCTCCTGTTGTTGCATTCACAGAAAATGCCTTTAGTTGACCAGACCAGTCATTACCATCAAATTGAGCTTGATAAATAAGCGTAGAACTATCCAGACGCGTAGAATTTGCTGCAATCGCGACAGATGAACTGATTGCAATAGCATTGGAAAATATTGCCGCCAGCGATGCTTTTAGTGTTGCTCCATCTGCTGCAGCATAAGCAGTTCCACCGGCATTATCAGCAGTTGCCTGCATGACAGAACTCACAACACCATTTGCAAATGCGATTGTATCAACTGTTAAATATTGATTACCGGCCAGATCTGTTCGTAAATCACGATTGGGATCTATCGCAATACCGGAAGAATTTTTACAGGTATTCCCTGGCTTTAAACTTTTATTACAAAAAGACCAGTATGCAACATCATCAAGATTATGATTACCTTTGCTAACCGGGGCACTTTTACTCGCATCTGACTGATCCCTCGCATTACTGTCACCATCATAGTCAACAATGGCAGAAGGAATACCTGCATCACGATAAGGCTGACCATCTGTAAACAAAAGCACACGTGATTGTACACACGACTGTAAACTTCCATTAACATAATAAGGGTCAAGTACTGTACCTAACCCCACTGTAAAATCAGTTGTTCGACCACTCAGAGCACTGGCACCAGAGGCATCCTGCTCAAAATACTGAATGACCTCCCAAAGATTTTCAGCCAGTGGCGTGGTACCCCATACTAATGGCATATGCTCAATTACATCAACCAGGACTGAAATACTGCTACCGACATACCCTGTTTGCAAAGCCCGGTAACCCTGCTGACCAGAGGGCAATGCTGTATTCGTTGGTTTTAAAACAAAAGGATTCTTGGGTAAATTAAAAGTTAATGTACCTCCCTGCTCCTTGTTTCCATTATAAATATCATTAGCGTTTGGATCAAAATAATAGAATGATATACCAATGCGCACTGTATCCTTTACATCATGCAATAAACCTTTTGGTTCAGTATCAACTACAACAGCTATATTGAATGTAGAACCAGATGGGGTTTCTATTATTGCATATGGATGATATTTATCAGAACTACTCTTACTTCCCGCTTTGACGGTAGATTTAATAGTTAGAATAGTATTATCGCTAATTGGTGAGAGCTCGCTACTTTTATTATATTGAGCCCTAATGGTCTCATCACTTGGCTCATTATTACCCACAATTTTGTATTCAATCGCCGCACTATAAGCGTTATAAGCGAATCCACTTCGGCTTTCCAGCTTACCTCCAATCAAAACGTTTCGTGTGGCATCAATCCGACGTGTCACAAGCCAATTTAAAAAATTACCACTCCAGCAAGTTGAATTTGAACTCGACGGCAAACATGAGGACACCTTAAAAGCACCTGTTTTAGTCGTATCCAACACACCAGGAAAAGTTGAACTATCTACAGGAATAGCCAGATCATAAATATAGTTACTAGTCGATTTAAACATACCAGTATATACAGTTGTCGCACTGTAATTAGCACGTAAAGATGCTGATCCGTTATTACTATACAGAGCTTTTTTCATACTACCTGAATTATCCAGCATAATAAGGATATTAGGTTTTACCTGAGTTGATAAGTTTAACGGGACTTGTGACAAATTTAATGTCGATGCACTAACGCTTACTGTTAATAAGCCTGCAATCAATCCAAAAAGTAAATAAATATTTTTTTTATATTTAATATATTTCATTCCAGACTCCTGATTCATTTTTCCCGTCTACCATGACTACCGCCTAAAAACTGATTGCAACATGACTGTTGAATTATTATCACTACCGGTACCTCTCGCGGTAATACGATAGTAACGAACAACTCCCGGAACACCTGCTTCGATAGTTCCACTTCGTGCTAACGCTGATAATTCTTCAATAATATAAGCAGGTTTTGTATTCACTCCGGATAAAGTATCGCCTGCATAAACAACTACTTTGGTAGCATCTGCCCAATCTGAAGCACTGGACAGTGTTTTCCATTTCTGTGGTGACGTGGATTTATAGTATCCATTAGTGTTATTAAATACGGGTAATGTACCCGTCGCCAGTGCCTTTTCCGCTTCACGTAACGCCGATTCTGCTGCCTGAAAAGCGAGATTCATATTACGTGAGTTGCCAGCCATTTTTTCTTCCAGGCCTGTAACCTTCATCGCTGATATGCCTATCAGTGTCATCACCAGCAGAATCACCAGACTCACGACAAGAACAACACCCTGCTGTGAATGATTACCAATGCGAATATTATTTTTTCTCATTATTGAAACCTGTTTCTTAATAAGATCGTGGTTGTATATATTCTGGAAATACGCCTGTCAGTAAATGAATTTCCACCAATCGTATATGTCTTTGCAGATTCGGTCAGATTATCTTCACGTGTTCTTGCCAGTAATGAAATACGAGCGCTGATCACTTTACTCCAGTCTGTAACACTGTCTGCTTTCACGTAATAATCCGGAGAATTATCTGCATTGGTATCCTCGCCGTATTCAACTTGCATGTCAGCAATACCTGCCACGACTTGCTGTGGGTTTTCAGGCGCAACAGCACTTAATGCCCGGGTTTGATCAAACCGCCATAACGCCGGGTCATTATTTGAATCCGGCGCAATAAAGTAACTGAAATTCTGAAAGCGCATTAACTCCGCATCTGTTTTATATATATTAAATAAAGATGCCGAGCTGTTACTCGCAAGTTCATGCTTTATTGTCTGGACTGTTGAAGCGGGTACTGCTGGAACGGGGGGTGGTCCGGGCATCGCTGGAACCGCAGGTGCAGTGACTGTTGCAGCACCTGTCACCCGAAAAATATCCATATTATTACAATCTGAAACAAGCAAAACTTCATTGGCCTGGAAATTACAGTTACTTGAGCCACCTGAAATATCTACAATAATATCGCTGCTTACAGAGCCCATATTGGAATTCAGCGCGACAGTGCAGCCACTTCCGCGCTGTATACTTAATACATCTGATTTTGCTGTCGCCGTTGTAATCGTTGCGGGTAGCCCCGGGTTCCAGCTGGCAGCAAGACCCTCATTTCCGACAATGGCGGTATTGCCAGAAACAAGTGCTGGCATAGCACCGGTTGCAACAGGTGCTACCGTTGCATCCAGTTTGCGACAACCCATAAATCCGGCCGGCCTTATATCACGCTGTAACATTTCAATAGCGATTCGACCATTTTCCTGTAACCGTGACAGTGCATCTTGCATACGGTAAGTCTGCTTGCTGCCGAGGTAAATCTGCAAAACACCCGTTAGTAAAACAAGGCCTATGGTTACCGCGACCATTAGCTCAACCAGACTAAGGCCTGACTGCTTGAAAATTTTATTTGGTTTTATAAATAACATCATTGCAGGAAACTCATTTTGAAACTTTTTGTCGCACCACTTTCAGGCGTGTCGAACCATTTCACTTCAATAGTCACCACATTATTGGCACTGACTGTAATCACTCCTGAGCTGGCCGGTAAAATTGCCTTGATCTGTTTATCCCATTCATAAATGTCATTTTTTGCCATCGCGTCCACGGCACAACCACCTGGAGGTGTTTTACAGGTGGCATCTGGCCCTGCTGGCACAGCTACAGCCGCATAGGTTCCTTTTGAATTAGCCCGCATTCTGTCAGCCATATCATAAGCCAGTACAGTCGCCTGACTCCGCATGTATGCACTATTATTATTTTTCAGTCCTGTCGATTGCAATGCGGCCATACCGAGCAAACCTATTGCCAGTACGATAATAGTAATCAGTACCTCAATAAGCGTGAAACCGGATGTTTTGTTATTTATCTGCATCATAAATTCCCGTCCTGTTTACTGTTAGGGACACGCTACCTGAGAGGATTCCGATAAAGCCCCGGATATCAGCAATTTAACTTCGTAGCCAACATTACCACTACCACTGTCGCAAACTTTCCAGGTATTCGCTGTGGATGAAAACCCGGTTGAATCAAATGCAATGCTGGTGACTGTAGCGGTTATATTGGTTGATGGAGGTAACGCTGAACCCACCCGAATTACTTCGCCTGGAGAATCAAAAACACCATCTTTATCCAGATCAGCCCAGACAACCCATCCAACCTGCCAACTTGCTCCGGCACAACTGGGGGTCGGCTGATCAGAATCATTACTGGCGCATACCGTTACATTCACCGATCGCTTGGCTGCTTCACTTCTGCCCAGGTTCATAACAGCAGAAATACTATTGGCCGCACTGACAACCTTATTGGTTTCAATCATGCTTCTCATACCGGGCACTGCAACTGTAATTAAAATCGTTGCCACGACGAGCGTCACCATGAGTTCTATTAATGTAAATCCGTTTTGATTTTTCATGCGAGTGAGTCTAGGCCTGCCATATAGGCATGTCACTCGAAAGCTGACAAAGGGGAGTTTTCTACCGATAAGTGGAAAAAACGCAAAAAAGCGTTATTTTTTTGACACGATAATAATGAGCTACTACGCGGAAATAATATCCAGAATTTCGACTTCAAATTGTATTTCATGCCCGGCCAGCGGGTGATTAAAGTCAACCGTCACCTGATCATCCGTCAGTTCCGTAACCGCACCGGGGATTTCTTCACCCGAAGGTGTGGAAAAAGCAATAATCTGCCCGACTTCCGGTTTAAGTGAGTCAGGAAAATCTGACATTGGCAGTGCTTGAATGGCTTCATCTTCACTCATGCCATACGCATCGGCAGGTTCTATCCAGACTTTTTCACGTCCACCTATTTTCATGCCATACATGGCCAGTTGTAATCCGTTCAGTAAAATACTGTCATCACCCATGGTAATTTGTACAGGCTCATCACCAAAGGTTGTTTCAGCTACCGTTCCATCTTTCAGGGTGATAGAGCAATGAAAAGTTACCTGATCGCCGGGCTGTACTGTTTTTTCATCTGTCATGATGTTTGCTCTTTATCTTTATCCTTACCGCCAAACAGGCCGTCTATTAATAAAATAACCACGCCAATACTGATTGCTGAATCGGCTATGTTGAAAATAGGCCAGTAATATTGCTGATAGTAAACCTGAATAAAATCGATCACATGTCCAAATAGAATGCGGTCAATGACATTACCTAATGCGCCACCCAGCACCAGCGACAGTGCTATAGCAACCCATTTATCCTGTTTTGGCAGCTTACGTAACCAGATAACAATCACGACACTCACCACCAATGCCAGCCCGGTAAACATCCAACGCTGCCAGCCACCTGCATCACGTAAAAAACTGAATGCGGCGCCGGTGTTATACGACAAAGTCAGATTAAATGAAGGAATCACCGGAATCGCCACCTGAAACACCAGATAATGTTCGGCCAGCTGCTTACTCAGCTGATCCAGAATAATAACGATTAATGAGAGCCAGAGATATTTAAGCATTATCTATTCGACGACCGTAAAATAAGCCCATCAGGCAAATTCACGTGACTCCCCTGTACCTTCTACATTATCCACACAACGCCCGCATAACTCAGGATGCTCTGCATGAGTCCCAACGTCTTCACGATGATGCCAGCAACGCACACACTTGGCATGAGCTGTAGGTGACACGGCAACCCACACATCGTCATTTGTCGTTAATGTAAAATGCATGGCATCGTCGGGTTTTTCGGTGTCACGATATACCTTTGCTTCAGATGTAATGAATACAAATCTCAGTTCGTTACCCAGCTTACCAAGTTGTTCAAAAAGCTCCTGACCGCAATACAGATTTACTTCTGCATCCAATGACGAACCAATACCACCGGCAACACGCAAACGTTCCAGCTCTTTACTCACGGTATCCCGGGTTTCAATTACCAGACTCCAGAAATCCGAATTCATGTCTTGAACAGATGTCGCTTCCATCGCTGGCAACTCAAACCACTGTTCAAGAAAAACAGATTCACCCCGATCTCCTGGTAAGTGCTTCCATATTTCTTCTGCCGTAAAACTCAGGATAGGTGATAACCAACGCACCATCGCTTCTATAATATAGTACATTGCTGTTTGTGCAGAACGTCGACCAAGACTGTTTTCCTGCATGGTGTATTGACGATCTTTGGTAATATCCAGATAGAAACTCCCCAGATCGACATTACAGAAATGGTGCAGTTTCTGATAAATAGTATGAAACTGGTAATGCTCATAGGCTTCTTTCAGTTCTTGCTGCAATGAAATCGTGCGCTCCAGCGCCCAACGGTCCAGCGCCAGTAATTGTTCTGTTTCCAGCATGTCTGTAGTCGGATCAAAGCCATCCAGATTCGATAATAAATAACGCATGGTATTGCGAATACGTCGGTAAGAATCTGCAACCCGGTTCAGAATTTCATCCGACACCGTCATTTCATTCCGGTAATCCGTTGCTGACACCCAGAGACGCAGAATATCTGCTCCCAAACGATTCACCAGTTTCTGTGGTGCGATCACGTTACCTTTGGACTTGGACATTTTCTGTCCTTTGGCATCCACGGTAAACCCGTGAGTCAGTACAGAACGATACGGCGCACAATTATTAATCGCCACTGATGATAATAATGATGACTGGAACCAGCCACGATGTTGATCTGAACCTTCCAGATATAAATCAGCCGGAAATGAAAGTTGCTCCCGTCGTGCCAGAACAGCCGCATGCGTAACACCGGAATCGAACCAGACATCCAGCGTGTCCTGTACTTTGTCATACTGTTCAGCATCATCACCAAGCAGTTCTGCAGGCTCCAGCTGGAACCATGCATCGATACCTTCTTTTTCGATACGCTGCGCAACCTGTTCGATTAAAGCTGCACTATCAGGATGTAATTCACTGGTTGCCTTATGGATAAACAATGCAATCGGAACCCCCCAGGTACGCTGACGAGAAACGCACCAGTCAGGCCGGCCTGTAACCATATTTTCAATGCGCGCCTGTCCCCAGTCGGGCATCCATTCTGTTTTCCTGATCTCTGCCAGTGCTGCATCGCGCAGACCATTCTGATCCATGCTGATGAACCACTGCGGTGTTGCCCGAAAAATAATCGGCGTTTTATGCCGCCAGCAATGCGGATAACTGTGACGTAAGGCTTGATGATGAACCAGCTTGCCATTGGCTTTAAGCACATCCAGCACATGATCGTTCGCTTTAAAAACATGCTCACCGGCAAACAGTTTTGTATCCGGTAAGAAGCAGCCATTGCCGCCGACCGGATTATCTATTTTAAGGTGATATTGCATACCGACCACATAGTCCTCCTGACCATGACCCGGTGCTGTATGTACCGCACCTGTTCCTGCATCGGTAGTAACATGATCACCCAGAATAACCGGCACTTCACGTTCATAAAATGGATGCTGCAACTTCAACCCCTCAAGGTCTTCTCCTTTACAGCGTGCAACAATTTTATACTCATGCAGTTCGTATCGCGTGACTGCGTCAGCCAGCAATGCTTCAGCCAGCACCAGACGTTCATGTTCATGCTCGGCAACACCATCACACTGTATCACCACGTAATCCAGACCCGGGTTAAGTGAAACAGCCTGATTTGCTGGCAACGTCCAAGGGGTGGTCGTCCAGATAACAACCGACACAGGGCCCTGGCCTTTTTCTACATCAGTACAGCGCACCCACAATGCTTCTTCATCGAGTACCGCAAATCGGACATCTATCGCAGGAGATGTCCGGTCTTCATATTCAACTTCCGCTTCAGCCAGTGCTGAACCACAATCGGTACACCAGTGAACCGGTTTTGAGCCTTTATGCAAATGGCCATTGGCCGCAATCTTGCCCAGTGAACGAACGATGTCGGCTTCAAAATTAAAGTTCATGGTCAGGTATGGATTATCCCATTCACCGAGAATACCCAGACGTTTAAAATCTTCACGCTGCTTGTCAACCTGCTTGCCTGCATATTCTCGGCAAGCTTTTCGGAAAACAGAAGCATCAACTTTTTTACCCGCCTTGCCAACTTTCTTTTCAACGTTCAGTTCAATGGGTAAACCGTGGCAGTCCCAGCCAGGTACATAAGGCGCATCAAAGCCATCCAGCGTCCGTGACTTGATGATGACGTCTTTCAGAATTTTATTAACCGCATGACCAATGTGAATGTCACCATTTGCATAGGGAGGGCCATCATGCAAAATAAATGATTTTCGTCCTTTGGCATTTTCACGGATCTTGTTATACAAATCCATCTCTTGCCATTGCTTTAACATTTCCGGCTCGCGCTGAGCCAGATTGCCGCGCATCGGGAAATCTGTTTTGGGTAAATTCAGGGTGTGTTTATAATCCGCCATAGGAAAAGATCTTTGCTATTCAGTCATCAGTCTGTCATTTAAAGGGCAATGATACCTTAAAGCCAAGGCAAAGGTAAAAGAGAATAATACTTAAAGGCGGCCAGATGCGGCTTAGCCGCTATCTTTCATCGGCCATCAAACAACTGACGCGCGTGTTTTGCGTCAGAAGCTATTTGCAGTTTCAATTGGTCAAAAGACTCGAACTTCATTTCGTCCCTGATTTTATGTACAAAATTCACATGTACATATCGCCCGTAAATCTCCTGACTAAAGTCGAATAAATGCACTTCCAGCAAACTGCGTGTGCCGTCCACCGTTGGCCGGTTACCAACGTTAGCCACACCGGCTACCGGCTCACCTTCAATGCCGAACATTTCGACCGCATAAACACCCTGAACAGGAGATGTCTTTCGATGCAGGTGGATATTGGCTGTAGGGAAGCCAATCGTGCGTCCTCGTTTATCACCATGCGCAACGCGGCCACACATGCGATAAGGCCGACCCAGTAACTGCTCTGCCAATACCAGATCACCTTGCACCAGCGCATTTCTTATCCGTGTACTACTAACGCGATCACCCTCAATTTCAAACGTGTGCATGTTAACAACCGGAAAACCGGACTGTTTACCCGCCTCACACAGTGTCTGAAAATCGCCTTCGCGCCCTTTGCCAAAACGAAAGTCATCACCCACCACCAGATACTTTACATCCAGACCTTGTAACAAAACCTGCTGGATAAAAGCCGCTGCATCCAGACTGGCCAAACGCTCATCAAAACGTAAACACAATACCCGATCAACTGCATAACGTTTCAATGCCTGTATTTTTTCACGAAAACGGGTCAGCCGCGGCTTACTGTTGTCTGCTGCAAAAAACTCTTGTGGCTGCGGCTCGAACGTAATCACAACAGAGGGTAACTGCATTTTTTCAGCTTGTTCAGCCAACTGACCCAACACGGCCTGATGCCCCAGATGCACACCGTCAAAGTTACCAATGGTTGCTACGCAACCCCGGTGTTCGGGAAGAAGGTTATGTAAACCACGAATCAACTGCATATTATACTGTCCATCAATCCGCCACTCGCCAGCGCCAGGGGCGTGCACCCGAGATAACCAGCGTTGTAATATAAATCACCCCGGCTATACCTATTAATTGCAGCAGGTTCAACACTCTGTCCATAACACCCCAGGCAATCCAGTTATTGATATCTCCGATTGCCCACGATAAATACAGCACCATCAAAACACAGGCCAGCATAACCTGCCCGCCTAAACGTAACCAGCCCGGCTGGGCCCGATAGATCCCCTGCTTGCGTAACGTGTGAAATAATAATGATGCATTAATAATCGCAGAAACTGATGTTGCCAGGGCCAGCCCCGCATGTGGGCCTGTCATATCATTCATAGCCATTGGCACAACAAATACAATATTAAATAACATATTAAAACCGACAGCGATAATACCAATTTTGACCGGAGTGCGGGTATCCTGCCGTGCAAAAAAGCCTGGCACCAGTACTTTAACCATAATAAAGCCCATTAATCCCAGACTATAAGCCATCAAGCTCAGCGTTGTCATTTCAACGGCACTTTGTTCGAATTTACCATACTGGAACAGCGTTACTATCATTGGCCCGGCTAACATGAAAAGCCCGGCTGTTGCCGGCACGCCAATTAACAAACCCCAGCGTATCGCCCAGTCCAGTGTTTTACTGAATGCTTCCGGCGATCTGGCAGCATGCTTGCCTGAAAGACTGGGCAATATAACAGTTGCCAGGGCTACTCCAAAAATACCCAATGGAAATTCCACCAGACGGTCAGAGTAATATAGCCAGCTCACACTACCCGCCGCCAGGAACGACGCAATCACCGTATCCAGCAGTAAATTTATCTGCGCGACAGACGAACCAAAAATAGCTGGCAACATCAGCTTCATTATTTTTTTAACACCGGCATGTTCTTTTGCCAATCGCGGACGTGGCAACATTCCTATTCGCCACAGAAATGGCAATTGAAATAACAGTTGTGTTAACCCGGCGATAAAAACAGCCCAGGCCAACGCCATAATCGGCTGATCCAGATGAGGCGCAATAAACAACGCAGCGGTTATCATGCAAATATTTAATAAAACCGGTGTAAATGCCGGAACTGCAAAACGGCCCCAGGTATTCAGAATGCCACCTGCCATCGCGGTCAGCGAAATAAACATTAAATAAGGAAAGGTAATACGTAACATCTGCCCCGCTAAATCTGCCTGCGCCTGACCGTGTATCATCACAAATCCAGGCGCAAAAATCATAATCAGAACAGGAGAAGCGATGACTCCGATGACAGTAATCGCAAATAACCACAGTCCCAGCGTACCTGCAACATGATCGACCAGATCCCGCGCTTCTGCCTGACCTTGTTCAACTTTGGATTCACTTAATACGGGCACAAAAGACTGGGAGAATGCGCCCTCTGCAAATAGACGTCGCATAAAATTAGGGATTTTAAATGCTACAAAAAATGCGTCAGTAACCGCTTTGGCGCCAAAAACCTGTGCGAATACCATGTCGCGAATAAAACCCAGTATCCGTGAAAGCATGGTCATCGCACTGACAATGGCTGTAGATTTAAGTAATTTCTGGCTCATTTAGCGGTTACATCCAAAATATTGAGGACAATCAAACAGATGTACTATACCCGGCTTTTATTTCCAGTACACGGATTTTACATTTATCCTGGCGTAAATTTACGCTTGTTTCAGCACTTCGGACTTGACAAAACGACAAAAAATCCGCAATATGCGCGGTCTTTCAAAGAAATTTTGTAGCAGGAGATTGACCTTGGCTAATTCAGCACAAGCAAAAAAACGGGCCCGTCAGGCAGAGAACAGTCGTCAGCGTAATGCTGGTCAGCGCTCAATGATGCGTACCTACGTAAAAAATGTAATCAAGGCAATTGCTGCGGGTGATAAAACATCTGCTGAAAGTGCTTACAATATGGCATCACCCGCACTGGATAAAATGGCAGGCAAAGGCCTGATCCATCGTAACAAAGCCGCCCGTCAGAAAAGCAGACTGAATAAAGCTGTTCGCGCCATGTAACACCGGGCGATCCGCCCTTTCCGAACAGCATATCACCGCCCCTTCATCATGAAGGGGCGGTTTTTCAAAGCAAATCCCGAGTACCTTTCCTGAGTCAGTTTAAAACTGGCATAGACTGCTACGCCTGTCATAACCTATACAACCTGCCTGTGGGAGCGGACATAGTGCCAATCAGATGAAAAAAATATATACGGTTTATTCGCGAAGCAAGAAATGAGCTGCTTGTCTGGATAAGGAGATATCTGACAGGTAAGGGATATTCACTACCGATGTCATCGATTATGTCGGCTTTGCTTTTCGCGGATGAATCAGCTCCTACATTGTTTAAATATTTTTCTTTGCGCCCTGGCGACTTTGCATTACGGACAGATTAAAAAAACTACAAAACAACCAGGTCATCCCGATGTATTAATTCTGCTTCATCAATATAACCCAGGATGGCTTCAATCTGATCCGTTGATTTGCCCATCAACTGACGACTTTCATCTGCATTGTAATTAACCAGCCCTCGTGCTATTTCAGTGCCTTCAGCATCCACACAAGACACAAGCTCACCTCGTAGAAACGCTCCGTTTACCGCTGTCACACCAACAGACAACAAACTTTTTCCCTGATCACGCAATACCTTGACGGCACCTTCATCCAGACTCAGTTTGCCCTTTACCTTGAGTTGACCTGCCAGCCACTGCTTTCGTGCCAGCAAGGGCTCAGAACCTGGCAATAATAACGTACCCAACTGTTCCCCGCGTGCCAGTTTACCTATTACATCAACTTCAGCACCTGCGGCAATAATCGTTGCGGCGCCAGACCTCGCTGCCCGGGTTGCGGCCAGGACTTTTGTCAGCATGCCACCCTGCCCCAGACTTCCGGCACTACCACTCGCCATCTGCTGCAGTTCAACGTCTCCGGCCATGCCTTCATGAATCAGACATGCATTATCATGATGACGCGGATCTTTATCATACAAACCCTGTTGATCTGTCAGTATTACCAGCACATCTGCTTCGGTAATATTCGCAACCAATGCCGCCAGGGTGTCATTATCACCAAAACGAATTTCATCAATAGCAACCGTATCATTTTCATTTACAACCGGTACAACACCGTGACCTAGTAAAGAACGAATAGTCGAACGCGCATTCAGATATCGCTGCCGGTTTGCCAGATCATCATGCGTCAGCAGAATTTGAGCTGTATGCAGGTTATGACGCTGAAAATGTGATTCATAAGCCTGAATCAGACCCATCTGGCCAACGGCAGCGGCTGCCTGTAACTCGTGCAACGCATGCGGCCGCTTCTTCCAGCCCAGACGATTCATTCCCTCTGCAACTGAACCCGAGGAAACCAGCACTACCTCATGTCCTGACAGGCGCAACTGTGCAATCTGATCAACCCAGCCACCCATCGCTTTATTGTCCAGACCCCGGCCATCAGCAGTCAGCAGTGCGCTGCCGATCTTGATAACCCAGCGATGGGCTTTAGTGATATCTGTGCGTGTTTTCATGATGAAAGATTAAAGCTGAATCAGAAGAAATACAAACTATTCCTGTTCTTGTTCTTGTTCTTGTTCTTTTTCCTGTTCACGTCGTGTTTCAATGGTTTCCATGATTTTGTGAACAAGTGCCTGGGTGCCCTGTTTTTGCATTGCCGATATTTTAAATACCGGGCCTTGCCAATCCAGATCGGCAATGATTTGCGCACAACGTTCTTCACGCTCATCCTCTGGCAATAAATCCAGTTTGTTTAATACCAGCCAGCGATCACGTCCTACCAGTTCTTCACTGAACTTCTCCAGCTCTTTTTCCAGACTGCGCACATCGGCAACAGGGTCAGAAGTGCCTCCATATGGAGAAATATCGACCATATGCAATAACAAACCGGTTCGGGACAAGTGTTTTAAAAACTGAATCCCCAGGCCCGCACCTTCAGCGGCACCTTCAATCAACCCGGGAATATCAGCAATCACAAAACTGCGGTGCGCCTCAATACTGACCACACCCAGACTGGGGTGCAGGGTTGTAAACGGGTAATTGGCCACTTTTGGACGAGCTGCTGAAACAGAACGAACCAGTGTCGACTTACCCGCATTTGGCATGCCCAGTAATCCCACATCGGCCATTAATTTTAATTCGAGATGTAATACCCTGTGCTCACCTTCGCTTCCTTTGGTGCATTTTCGGGGTGCGCGATTAGTACTGCTTTTAAAACGGGCATTACCCAAGCCATGAAAACCACCCTGAGCAACCTTAATACGCTGGCCAACCTTGATCAGATCACCCATTTCTTCACCCGTATCAATATCACGGATAATCGTTCCTATCGGAACAGGAACAATCAGGTCTTCACCGCTTTTACCGGTACAATGAGCACTCGAACCTTTTTTACCATGCTCTGCCCTAAATGCTTTCTGAAATCGAAAATCAACCAGTGTATTCAGGCCGTCGGTTGCAACCAGGTAGACGCTACCGCCATCACCACCATCGCCGCCATCGGGGCCACCAAATGGAATATATTTTTCACGACGAAAGCTGGCGATACCATTGCCGCCATTACCCGCTTCTACACGTATGTCTGATTCGTCTATAAATTTCATGTTTATTACTCTTAAATACCCCTCATGCTCTCGCACATCCCGTGCAAAACCCTAGCCCTTTCCCCTGGGGGGAGAGGGCGTTTCCCTGGCCCTTTTTAAAAGATAGGGCTGGGTTGAGGGGTGATAAAACTACATACCCCATAAAACAAAAACCCCGCCATAATGACAGGGTTCTGCAAAAATCGATTAGCGACCGGATTATATCAGGCAGAAACCACGCTGATAAACTTACGGTTTTTAGGACCCTTAACTTCAAAAACAACTTTACCATCTGCTTTTGCAAACAAGGTATGGTCTTTACCACAGCCTACATTGACTCCGGGATGGAAACGGGTGCCACGTTGACGTACCAGAATATTACCTGCAGCCACTTCCTGACCACCAAAACGCTTAACACCTAATCGTTTTGACTCGGAATCGCGACCGTTACGTGTACTACCGCCTGCTTTCTTATGTGCCATTGCTCTAGCCCCTTAATGCGTTAACCAGCCTGGATTGAAGTAATTTCCAGTTCTGTATAATTCTGACGATGACCAGTTCGTTTGTCATAATGCTTACGACGATTAAACTTGATAATCTCGATCTTTTTGTGGCGACCATGTGACTTGATAGTAGCAACTACCTTGCTGCCATCTACATAAGGCGTTCCGACTTTAACGTCATCGCCATCAGCTACCATTAAAATATTGTCAAACTCGATAGAAGAACCTTCTTCCGCGTCCAAAGACTCAACGCGTACAGTATCTCCTTCACTTAGGCGGTATTGCTTTCCACCCGTTTTAATTACGGCGTACATATTAGATCACCCTGAAATCAAGCACAGTCATAAAAAGAGCTGGCAATTCTAGCGATTTAAGCCTGTTGCGTCAATCTATTTAACAATTTTATAGCAGTATTTCTGCATCACAGGTAAACTACGCGTCTCAAAAGTAGTAATGACCCATATTTCAGTGATTATGCAAACAAATTCCAGGCAAAACCAACCAAAAATGAATCTTGATAGTATTCGCGAGCTTATCAGGGAAGACATGGATAACGTGAATTCCCTGATCAGGGAATCCTTGTATTCCGATGTTGCGCTAATAGGCGAGCTCGGCAATTACCTTATTAATAGTGGCGGAAAGCGAATACGTCCTGCACTGGTGTTACTCAGCGCCCGAGCTTGTAACTATCAAGGCAACATGCACTACAACCTGGCCGCGATTATTGAATTTATTCATACCGCTACCTTGCTGCATGATGACGTGGTAGATGCTTCCGAACTTCGACGTGGCAAAGAAACTGCCAACGCGATCTGGGGCAATGAAGCCAGCGTACTGGTAGGCGATTTTGTCTATTCCCGTGCGTTTGAAATGATGGTCAAGATCGACAGCATGAAAGTCATGAAAATACTGGCTCATGCCACGAACACTATCGCTGAAGGCGAGGTGATGCAGTTACTAAATGTGCATAACGCTGACACCACCATGGAAAGTTACCTGGATGTGATTCACTGCAAGACCGCCAAATTATTTGAAGCCGGCTCTGAGCTCGGTGCACTACTTTCAGGTGCAACTGAACAGCAAACAAACGCAATGGCCGCCTATGGCATGCATCTGGGAACGGCTTTTCAACTCGTCGATGACGTGCTTGATTACAATTCCAGTTCAGAAGAAATGGGCAAAAACCTGGGTGATGATCTTGCAGAAGGAAAACCCACGCTCCCGCTCATCTATACAATAGCCCATGGCAATGAGCAACAATCCAGTATTGTTCGACAGGCCATTGAAAAAGGCGGGCTGGAGCATCTGGATGCGGTCATGGAAGCCGTCAAATCCACTGGTGCAATAGAGTACACTGCTAAAATGGCGCGTAATGAAGCGAAAATGGCACGTGACGCCTTGTCTGTTTTCCCGTCATCTGATTATATAGATGCAATGCTGGCTCTGGCTGATTTTTCTGTAGAAAGAAGCTACTAGCCATAATGTTTACGGGGTGTAGCGCAGCCTGGTAGCGCATACCGTTCGGGACGGTAAGGTCGGAGGTTCAAATCCTCTCACCCCGACCATTACAAAAACTCAAAGATAATAATGCCTGCTTTAATCAGGCCTGTATTGATGACGCAAACGCTCACTCATCATAAGGAGGCGTTGACGTGATCTTGTGAATGGACAAATCTGCACCTTCGTATTCTTCTTCCTGACTCAGACGCAGACCTAATAACGCTTTAAGCAAACCGTAAGTAGCAAATCCGCCCACCAGTGCAATCGCAATACCAATTACAGTGCCTATTAGCTGAGGCATAAGTGCAACACCGCCCATACCTCCCATGGATGTCACTCCAAAGATACCTGCGGCGATACCACCCCATGCACCACATAAACCATGCAATGGCCACACACCTAACACGTCATCAATTTTCCAGCGGTTCTGAACCAGGGTAAATGTCCATACAAATAATGCACCGGCAATCGCTCCCGTAGCCAGCGCACCCAGGGGATGCATTACATCAGAACCCGCACAAACGGCAACCAGGCCGGCTAACGGCCCGTTATGAATAAAACCAGGGTCATTGCGACCCACCAGCAACGCCGTCAAAATACCACCGACCATGGCCATTAATGAATTCACCGCAACCAGACCGCTAATACCTTCAATAGATTGTGCCGACATGACATTAAAACCAAACCATCCAACCGTTAATATCCAGGCTCCCAGTGCCAGAAACGGAATATTTGACGGCGGATGGGCAAAGATCTCACCATTTTTTCCATAACGCCCATGACGTGCTCCGAGTAATAGTATTGCTGTAAGCGCGATCCAGCCGCCCATAGCATGTACAACAACGGAACCTGCAAAATCATGAAAGGCAAAACTGTATGTCTCTTTCAACCAGTTTTGTAAACCATCTATCTTACCCCAGACCATGCCTTCAAAAAGCGGATATACCAATGCAACCAGTATCACAGTCGCCACAAGCTGGGGGTAAAAACGGGCACGTTCAGCAATACCGCCCGAAATAATTGCCGGAATCGCGGCAGCGAAGGTTAACAGAAAGAAGAACTTGACCAGCTCAAAGCCATTTTTTTCAGTTAACACTCTGGCATCTGCAAAGAAGTCGATGCCATAAGCAATACCATAACCTATAAAGAAATAAGCTATTGTTGAAGCTGCAAAGTCAGTAATAATTTTAACCAGCGCGTTCACCTGATTCTTTTTACGTACGGTCCCTACTTCAAGAAAGGCAAAACCGGCATGCATGGCGAGCACCATAATTGCGCCTAACAGTACAAACAATGTATCACTTCCAGATCTTATCGACTCCATAGCAGCACCCTAGATTATTGTTAAGTTATAAATTACCGGACTGCACCAAAATATATGAATATTTTTATATGCAATTCAATCTCTTATATTATTATCGCTTTAATATTGT
>Ga0316206_1000718_pt1 | contig 38406 bp, 31 predicted proteins | sample 6monthpyrite_MG_FD_204942 | JGI IMG/M metagenome (GOLD analysis project Ga0316206, IMG submission 204942) | Microbial mat bacterial communities from mineral coupon in-situ incubated in ocean water Damariscotta River, Maine, United States -... | ecosystem: Environmental > Aquatic > Marine >...
GGCTGGGTCGACTGGTACTCGGTTATGAAAAAGAGAAAGTTAAAATTTTTGGTGCGACCTTATTCTAAGAACGGCTGTTCTATAATCAGATATAGAAATAATCAGATATAGAAATAATTAGATTAATGAAAGAATGGTTTTAAAAAGCGTTAGAGAAAACAGGCTGTAAAAAATGTCAGATACAATTGAAGACGAAAAATTTGTCGAACTAAATTATAAAGTTGTCGATGATAAAACCGGCGATGTGCTTGTGACGGTTGATTACCCGATTGGTTATGTTCATGGTGTCAATGATGTTATGTCAGAAGAAGTGACTAAACATCTTTATGGTAAAAAAGTCGGTGATATTATCGATGTACCGGTCGATACAAAACTACTATACGGTGAGAGAGATGAGTCGCTGGTCTTTACCGACCACATTGAAAATGTGCCGGAAGAGTACCGAGAAATCGGTATGACCATCACCATGGAAAATGAAAAGGGTGAGCCAAAAAGTTTTATCGTGACACGTTTCGATGACAAGACCTTAACCGTTGATGGTAATAACCCACTATGTGGTCGAGACGTCACTTTCGTGCTGGAAATTTTGACTGTACGCGATGCTACCGATGAAGAAGTTGATCTGGGTGGTGCGGTTGACGCTAATCCTGATTTAAATGAAATACTTGAACGCGCAGAATGAAGTACTCCCAATGAATTACAGCAAGCCATACATATTTTACCCCGACAACCGGGCGCTTGAACGTGCAATAGCCTCTTCACTCAGGATACTCGGTGAAGAGGCGGCCACCTTAGCCGCCCCGGATACTGCGGCAACGGTTGCTGATAATTTTGTTCATACACGGGGTAATTTCGAACAGCAACGTTTTAGTACAAATATTCTTGAGCCGATGCGTGAGGCGCTTGAGGCTTTACTAACCGCTGAATATCGCGAGCAGGAGCCAGCAGCCTGGGCTGAGGTGCAGAATCGTCTTGGTACTATCCTTGCTGCCCTGGGGCAGCAGCAGCGCGATGCTGCACTGTATAAAAAAGCGATTGCGTGTTTTAACCATGCGCTCGAAGAGCTAAGTCAGGAAAGTGCACCACTTGAGTGGGCGGCAACGCAAACAAATTTAGGTGCAGCACTACAGGCACTGGGTCGACAGGACTCTGATTCAAATGCGTTAAATCAGTCTATTGATGCGTATACCAATGCGTTACTGGAATGGTCTCGCAAAGAAACTCCCGAAGAATGGGCGTTAACCATGCATCAATTGGGCGCGACCTTTCATGCCTATGGCAAACTTCTTAAAGGTAATCGTACTTTTCAAAAGTCTGTTGTTTCTTATAAAAATGCACTGGCAGAATTCGATGCCGATAATCACGCTTTAGAGTTAGCCGCGACACATAATAATCGTGGTGCGGTGCTGCATAATCTGGCTGAATCAGAAGAAAACCCGGAGCGTCTGATCGAGGCAATAAGAGCTTATGAAACGGCTTTGACAGTTTGCATGGAGCAGCAATTGCCCATTCATCATGCAGTACTGTGCCGGGTAAATAAATTTTCTGCACAACGTGTCATGGCTGAGTTAACCGGGGATACGACGCTTGCCGATGAAGTGGCGGATGAGTTTGAAATTATCCTTGAATGTTTTCCACATGCCCTGCAACCACTGTGCGCAAAGTCTTGTGAAGAGCAGATGAATAAGATGCGACAAATGGCCGAAGAGTCTGCTGCTTAATAAATATCTTTTGAACTTTCTCCCTCTGATAGAGCTACTAGCACTCGCCTAAGCTGTCAAACTACAACAGCTAAGGCGCTGGCTATCCCTCTGGGAGAGGGCAGGGGTGAGGGAGCAGTATAGAAATACACCCTCATCCTAACCTTCTCCCAAAGGGAGAAGGGACTAAGATCAAACCCGCTCAGATAGTTCGTAATCGACGTTAATAAAGGCACCAATCTCAGAACAAAACTTGATCACGCGTGCGCCAAAGCCGACATCGGGGCTCGTTTCATCTTTATCAATCGATAAGGTGAGTACCACGCCGATTCTTGGTGACAAGTTATGACTTTTACAAATTTCGATGATTTTGTCTTTGGCGGGTTCAATTTTTTTAAGAATTTCATCGTCGATCAATTTGTAAATATCCAGTTCTTGCATATCAGAATTAACTGTTTCTGTGGAAAATTCCCATGAGCTAATGACCGGTTTATCCAGACTACCGCTCATTCCGGCATTATTGGTTGATGTGGGCTCCAGACCAATGAATTTTGTAACGAGATCCGGGTCGAAGTGATAACCAGAGAGTCCGAAAAAAGCGCGTCCTTTATTAGATGCCACGGAGAGTGTCCTCAATTATGATTGTTGATACGGTGCATGATTATAACTGATAGGCTGAAGTGATACGGTACTTAATTTGAAAATAAAGCGGGCGCTTGTCTGCTAACAAATTCACTGTGGAAAAGCCTTTGATTAGATATAAGAATACCCGCTTAAAAAAATATTATAGAACTACCCTATTATGTTTCTGCTCCAAAAGAGGTAGAGTTAGGGTCTGTTAGAGAGAGGTTTTAGGTTTGTCGGCTGAAGTAAAACAAGAAAAAAAGCGGGACCCCAACAACCCCTGTCTGTTTTGTACGGACCCCCGAGGGGTGTCTCTGCAGAATGAACTTGCTTACAGCGCCCGCGACAGTTACGGGGTAAGTCCGGGTCATACTTTGGTGATTCCGCGCCGTCATGTGGCAGCATTTTTTGATTTAACGCCTGAAGAAGTGGCCGCTTGTATGGAGTTAATCAACGAGGAACAAAAGCAGCTGGATAAAGAGTTTAAGCCGGATGGCTACAATATTGGCGTTAATATAGGGCAGGCAGCCGGACAGAGTATTTTCCATGTTCACATTCACATTATTCCCCGTTACAGTGGGGATGTTGAGAATCCACAAGGTGGCGTGCGACATGTGATACCAAAGAAGGCGCACTATACGCGTTAAAACAGTATAATTTGGTCAGTTTACTGGGAGGGACTGACAACTTTGTTTATATTCCTCCCGCTATTATTACAATTAAGGAGTTAATATTATGGGTGAATTTACACGACCTAAGGTTCCAACAGGCGTAACAGAGTATGTGACTACGACACAGAAAGAGATTGTACCTGGACAGTTTCATGTCGGTTATACAACTGAATGGAAAAGTTTCCAAAAAGAAGTACCATACCAAACGCCTAAGAAGCCTTAAGGTAATCAGCCGCACCTATCTCTAAGGTAGGCGGCAAAGCTAAATTTAAATTTAGTTTATGATCAGCACGCTTTTATAGCGTGCTTTTTTTATGTTATTTACAAGGCGCTATTTTTGTATGCAAGCTATTTTCAGGTAGAAGTGCTTACTGTAAATGCTTTTAACAAACAGTATATTGATGCCTATTTCACGAGTGGAATATATATATTAAACGTTGTACCCTCACCAACAATTGATGAGAAATCAATCGCGCCGGCCATAGACTCTATCATTTGTTTAGTGATAGCAAGTCCAAGCCCTGTACCGCCTTTTGCGCGGGTTGCTGAAGCATCATTTTGAGTAAATTTATCAAAGATGGTATCAAAAAAATCTTTTGGAATACCTTCCCCTGAGTCTGTTACCGATATTTTAGCATAGGCGCCTTTAATCGTTGTGCTAATAAGAACAGAAGTATTTTTATAAGAAAATTTTACCGCATTAGATAACAGGTTCGACATAATTTGATCGAGGCGCTGAGGATCTACGTTTATCATCAGGTTGCTGTCAGTTTCAATGAAATCTATATTGACATTATGTTGCCCGGCATAAATCATGTTCTCAGTGATGACTTTATTCATTGCTTCAGTGAGGTTAACTTGTTTGATGTTAAAATTCAGTTTTCCCGCATCAATTTTTTGCATATCAAGCAGATCATTTATCACGTTCATTAAGCGCTCGGTATTATTATATGCTGTTGCTAATAGTTCCTCTGTCTTGTCGGGATTTTCTTTAAGCACACCACTGTTTACTAAACCTAAAGCACCCCGGATAGAGGTTAAAGGCGTACGTAATTCATGACTGATATTACTAACAAACTCAACCTGCATTCTATGCGTTATCTTACGCTCACTAATGTTACGAACAATACAGTTATACATTATACTATTATCAATTATCATTTCATTTAATGTGATTTCTATCGGGAAATTTATCCCTTTTTTGTGGAGCCCTTGCTTCTCGTAAAATACATCGCTGTTTATTTTCACGCCTTTAAGATCAGAAATAATAAAATTTATTTTTCTGTTAACAGCATCCCTTGACGTATAGCCAAATATTTTAGTGATAGCAGAATTAATTTCCTGAATATGGAAATTATGGTTTAATGTAATAATACCATCTGACATTGATTCTAAAATAGCGCGGTGTTTATTCTCACTGTTTTTTAAAACGCTGGTTTGTTCATTAACCATGCTTTGTAAATTTGTATTTAATTTTAATAATTCTTTTCGTGAATTAGCCAGTGTTTCTGATTGTTGTATTAAAGAATTTATTTTTGTTTTAATTTCACTGGCCAGTTTATTGTAAGATGTTGCCAGGGCAGATATTTCATCTTTTCCTGATTCAGGGATGCGGATACTATAATCACCTAAAGCGAGTTGTTCGGCACTATGTTGTAATTTTGTAATCGGGTTTAATATTTTTAATTTAATGATCGTCAAACCAACAATAAAAAATAAAATATAGATAAATAATAATAGTGAAGACGTATTATGCAGTTGTTGTTCTGCTTCTGTTAAGCGGTTAAGGGAACGTTTGCTCATGTTATATGCTTCAGATAACATGGTTTTGATGTGAGATCGTATTTTTGTATCTGTTAGTTCTTCTTCATATTTTATTGTTGATGTGTTATTGCTACTCAGGCTGATTATAAGCCTGTCAACTTGAGCGTCATTGGATATGATTTTCTCCAAAGATTGTACATCATCATCATCAGTATAAATTTTACTGGATATTTTGTTGAGTAATACTTTAAGTGCAGTGTGATTGTTTTCCCATTGCGACTTCACTTGAAGGTTTTTATTGTTTAAGTATTCAGTCGTGATGCCCCCAAACTCAAACATGTTCTGAATTAGCGTTTGCGTGAGTTTATTTATTTCGCCTTGCGTCCGTAGGTTTTGTGATGTTTGCCAAAATGAATAACTAAAAATTAACGAAATAAAAATAATAGCTGATGCAAAAATTTTAAGCTTAAAAGATATGGTCATTTTTAGTAAGTGTTGTTAACTGTTTCTGGGTTAAGTTGTCTGAAGTTTGCCGGGTGGATGATATTGATGTGATTTGATGAAAAAATTTTAGGGTAGTCAACGTCGCGTTGCGCTTTATCTTCTTGTTTAAAAATAGTTGATCCAGCGGGAGGAGAGGCAACAATTTCTATGTTGATGTTTTTAATTAAGTGTTTTAATGTAGTTCTCTCGGAGCCAGGTTTTTTAATGTTCCTACATACCCCCACTTTTTTAAAGTAGTTATATTTTGTTAGCAATAGTCTTGTTACAGGTGGTGCGCCCATTTTCGTTATGGGCATCACATTGACAGCGTTCACGGGTTCGTCATTATCGTATGAAGACGGTCTTAAAGGTGATACAAAAAATAAGGCTAATAAATAAATTACCATTAGCTGTTCCTTGCAGAATTTAATTGTAGTTATATTATTGATTATCTGGGTTTAATTATCGACATTGATAGAAAAAACTTTAGCCCAACCAGTGTTTAATTACTTTTTATATGCGATGAAGTACTTTGACAACCCACGATTAGAGTGTTTACTGTTGTGCTTACATAAATTAAAAATGTATCAGGAAGCATTCATTAACAAGAACGATACTTTTTTATCGGTCGCATTGTTAGTCATTTTGAAATATTTATTTCTGCAAAAATTGCTATATATAAATTTCTTTGTTTCATAGATTATTTTATTTTTAAATGAGACAGGCTGAATAAGCAAAAAGCGTAGTTGATTTGTCTTACGTTGAGTGAAGTAATAATTGTACCAGAATTAACTGGAGCCTAAGGGACATGAAAAGAGAAGGAGGAAAAAAAAGAGTTTTAAGTTATTTTTCTGTGTTCTTTTTCTTTTTCTTTTCAACCACGGCTTCTGCTTCACTAAATTTAACGAAAGAAGAACAGCTGTGGATTAAAGGCAATACTCAACTTATTGTTGCTAACGAAATGGATGCGCCGCCTTTCGATTATACAGAAAATGCCAAACCAGCAGGTTACTCTATTGATGTTATTCGTCTCATTGCAGATAAAACGGGTCTGCAAATGAAATTCATTAATGGTCATACACGACAAGAGTTGTTACTAAAATTTAAAGCGGGTGAAATAGATATTTTGCCCGCTATTTCCATCAATAATGAACGACGTAAAACGATTTCATTTAGCAAAAGTTATTATGCGCAACCATCAATAATAGTTGTTCACAAAAACAATAAAGACATTGCCAGTATTGAAAATTTAACGAACAAGCGGGTTGCCGGTGTAAAAAATTATAGTATTAGCGCGGCGATTAAAAAAATAAAGCCGACTGTTACTATGGTAGAAGTCAGTAGCATATTAGACGGATTAAAATCAGTTTCGCTTGGATATGCGGATGCCTTTATTGAAAGCATTGGAATTATATCCCACTTATTGGATAACAATTACATCCCTAATCTTAAAATTATTCATCATGTTGAACACCCTGAACTTGCCAATCCAGCCCTTCATATGGGGGTGGCAAAAGATAATACGCTGCTGACTAATGTTTTAGATAAAGCACTTGCATCTATTAGCGGAGATGAAAAACGTACATTGGAAGATCGTTGGTTTTATGTTTCAAAAGAAGTAGAACAGTCAGGCTCAGTAGGTCAGTTGGGCTTATCTGCAGAACAGCTTGATTGGTTAAATCAACAACCAAAAATTCGTATTGGTATTATGAATGCCTGGCCACCAATGGATTATGTTGATGCAAAGGGGCAGCCTGCCGGGATTGGGGTAGAATTTATCAAAGCATTAAACCGACGTTTAGATAATAAACTTATTATTATCCCGGGGTTATGGAAAGATAACTTTGCTGCTGTGAAAGAAAAAAGACTCGATGCTTTAATGGATATTACGCCGCGATCAGAACGCGAAGACTTTATTCATTTTACCAGACCTTATATTGAAGTTCCCCACCTGATTTATACACGTAAGAATGAAGTACACATAGATTCCTTGGCTGATCTGAAAGATAAAGTCGTTGGTATTGAGAAGGGTTTTTTTATTGTTAAAGTATTACGTGAAAAATATCCTGATGTTAAAATAAAACAATATCTGACCACCAGCGATGTACTTGATGCGCTATCTAAAGGTGAGGTTGATGCATATGTCGGCAATCGCGCTGTGGCAAGTTATATTATACAAAATGAATTGATTACAAATGTCATTGCACAGGGAAAGGTTAGAGAAACATCATCGATTAACGCAATTGGCGTGCGCAAAGATAAAAAAATATTACGTGATATATTGCAAAAGGGATTAGATGATATAAGTGCAATAGAGCGCGCCCAGATCATAAATCCCGATAGAAAATTAAATAATTTCTCAGAATTAAAGTCAATATTATTTAACAAGCTTTCTGAAAAAGAACGAAACTGGTTAACTAAGCAGCCAACGGTTCATCTTGGCGTTGACCCGAGTTGGCCTCCGATCGAATGGATTGATAAACAGGGTAACTACCGGGGGATGACTTCCGATTACATTGGATTTATTGCAGATTTATTGGATTTGAAATTTGTAAAACCTGAACGTATGGCCTGGACGGAAGTTTTAGAGGGTGTAAAAAAAGATAAGCTGGATATTTTACCTGCTGTTGTACGGACAGAAGAACGTAGCAAATTTTTAAATTTTACCAAACCCTATATAAAATTCCCTTTTGTTATTTTTACCCGGGACAACACTGAATTTATAACAGACATACAGGATCTATACGGTAAACGTGTCGGCATAGAAGAGGGCTATTCATCACAAGAAGATTTAAAAAATGATCATCCGCAACTGAAACTTGTTTCTTTTACCACAACAAAAGATATTTTATATGCATTATCTGTAGGTGAAATAGATGCATATATTGGTAATTTAACCGTAGCGGTGTATTTGCTCAAACAGGAAGGTTTAACAAACATTAAAGTTGCAGCGCCTACCAAATATAGCTTTGAACTTTCAATTGGTGTGCGAAAGAAATTGAGTGAACTATATACTATTATGGATAAAGCGCTATCCATGATTGATGAAGTGCAGAAAAACGAGATACGCCAGCGTTGGTTAAAACTTAATTACAAGGTTGGTATCGAATATGATTTGGCGATGAGAGTTTTTATCGTCACAATAATTATTTTTTTATTAATTTTATTATGGTTATTTGTTGTAAAGCATCAGAAAAAAATAATCAGTGCAGCTAAAGAAGAATCCGATAGAACCAATGCTAAATTAAAAGAGCTCGATCAGCTTAAATCAATGTTTATTGCATCGGTTTCTCATGAATTACGCACACCACTGAATGCCGTTATTGGTTTTTCCAGTGTTATGATGAATGGGCTTTATGGCGAGTTGAATGAAAAATATCAGGATTACACCATACGCATTAATAAGTCCGGACAACACTTATTATCGCTTATTACAGATATTATTGATATTTCTAAAATTGAGTCGGGTAATCTTGATATAGAAAAATCTGACTTTGATCTCGATGAAATAATTGAAGAGGCTGTTACCAGCTTAGAACAATTGGCCTCGAGTAAAAATTTGCTTTTAACTAACAATGTTCCTAAAGGAATTTTGCTACACACGGACAAACGTAGATTATTTCAAACTATTCTTAATTTTGTGAGCAATGCGGTTAAATACTCGGAGCAGGGTGAAGTTAAAATATTCACAGAGGTTGATGATGACACCGTTACATTAACTGTTAGCGACACAGGAGTAGGGATTGATGAAGAAAATATGGATTGGTTGTTTGAGCCTTTTGAAAGATTTGAGTCGCACATTAGTATAAAAGCGGGTGGTACAGGTCTGGGACTTTATCTGACAAAAAAAATAGTCACCGATATGTTAAAGGGCGAAATTGGCGCGACAAGTAAGTTAGGAGAAGGTAGTTCATTTTGGATAAGGATTCCTAAAGTCTTGTAATAAAATTGATGTTAAGTTTTATTTTTTAATAAAGGAAAAAGAAATGGAAACGGCTTTAGTAATTGAAGATAACCCGAATAACATGGTGCTCATTTGCGATATTCTTGAGCTTAATGGTTATTCAGTTATCCAGGCGGAAACGGGAACATCAGGTTTTGAAATTGCTAAAACCCATAATCCAGACTTTATTATTCTGGATATTCAACTTCCCGATATTAACGGCTTTAACGTTCTGGAGAAGATAAGAGAAAATGCTATAACTGAAAATATTCCTGTTATTGCGATGACCTCCTATGCCATGGCCGGCGATAAGGCTAAATTTATCGCCGCGGGTTGCGATGGCTATGTAGAAAAGCCGATAGAACCGGGATTAGTAATTAAACAAATTCAAAAGGCACTTAAAAAATCAAAATGAAAGTTCTTGCTGTAGAAGATGTTGAAGATTCAAGAGTACTTCTTGAAGATATTTTATTATCCGAAGGATATGAGGTAACAACAGTTGCCGATGGTTTGGAGGCATTAAAACAAGTCAAACAAACACGACCAGATTTAATTATTTCCGATATTCTTATGCCAGAAATGGATGGTTTCGAACTTTGTCGTCAATTGCAGCGTGATCCAAAATTTGAATCGATTCCTTTTATTTTTTATACCGCAACATATACTGATGCGAGTGATGAAAAACTTGCTTTATCGCTGGGTGCAAGCCGTTTTATTATCAAACCTGAAGACCCTTCCAGATTGCTTGAAATTATTAGAGAGGTTGTTGCTGAGCACAGTGGTACTGTTTCAGAAAAGCGTGCGATTGATGAGGGCGGTGAGAATAGTTTTGAAATATCATATTCAAAAGCACTGAGCAAAAAATTAAACAAGAAAGTTGAGGACCTTGAAAACCAAAAAGAACAATTAAAAATTATTACAGATAGTGTACCTGCACTGATTTCAGAAATCGATGAAAAAGGTTATTACTTATATGTTAATAGTGCTTATGAAAAATGGTTTAATCTTTCCAGAGATGAAATTGTTGGGAAAAATATTATTAATATTGCCAACAAGACGTTATATGACGTTGTTCAGCCGTATATCAAAAAAGCACTTAAAGGAGAAGAGGCCGTTTACGAAGGTTATGTAAAAGATGCCTATGGCAATGAGCGATATATATTAGCGCGTTATATTCCTTATAAAAGAAAAAACATGATGCACTATCATTGCTTTTCATTTGTTAACGATCTTACAGAGAAAAAACAGGCGGAAGATGAAAAGCAGAAGTTGTTAACGCAATTGCGTCAGTCTCAAAAAATAGACGCTATAGGTCATCTTGCAGGTGGCATTGCACATGATTTCAATAATATTCTTGGCATTATTCTTGGTTACGCCGATCTGATTGCTTTAGCAGAATTTGAAAACAAGAGTGGGCGGCTTGAACTTTATAACCAACAAATTAGAACAGCCGGACTTCGTGGAAAAGAACTGGTCAGTCAAATAATGAAGTTTAAACGAAATCCCGATGAGCAGTCAGAGTTCTCAGTTGATATAAAACCACTTATAAAAGAAGTTATTAAACTGGTTGAAGACACCTTTCCTGCTTCAGTGGCTATTGATAGTGATTTGGATGAACGTATCTCACCTGTTGTTATCGAGCTTTCGAAACTTCATCAGGTCCTGGTGAACTTGCTGGTAAATGCACGCGATGCTATCGATATTCATGGTCAAATACGGGTTAAACTTACACAGGAAAAAATAAATTCTGCGCGTTGTCATTCATGTACACAAATTTTTTCGGGGGACTTTGTTGTTCTTAGTGTTAGTGATAACGGAGAGGGGATTGACTCAAATTATCTGGAAAAAATATTTGAATTGTTTTTTACTTCTAAAGAAACGGGTAAAGGTACCGGGATTGGATTATCGATGGTTCATAGTATCGTGCATGAGTCGAGAGGGCACGTATCCGTTGAATCCGTCGTTGGAGAAGGAACAACGTTTAAACTATTTTTTCCCGTCTCAAATTTAAAAGAAAAAATACCCGAAGATAATGTTTGTGAGAACATTCATAGTGAAAGAATCGAAGGTAAACAAACAATCATGATTGTGGATGATGAATTGTCTCTTGCAGAATATCTTGATGTATTATTAACGGAAAACGGATATCAAACGAAAGTATTTATTGACAGTGAAAAAGCATTGCAGGAGTTCGAGTTAATGCCGGATGGCTATGATCTCATCATAACCGATCAGTCTATGCCTAACATGACGGGCAGTGAGATGGCAGAAAAAATAATGCGAATACAACCTAAGTTACCCATTATTATTTACTCTGGTAATCTGTCACGTTCAGACGATTTTTTAAGCAGGATTAATGTACGGAAGGTATTGCAGAAACCTGTTGCAGCAGTGGAACTTCTGCATGCGGTAAAAAAATATCTTTCGTGATTTACGCTGCCGCGATGAAATATATTTCTGCTATCGTTAACGAGATTCTTGCTATAACAGATTATTCTTTTGTTGATCAAAGGTTTTGCTAATAATTAATTAAAACGAGAGTTATTTTTTAAAATTGTCTGTTTCTGACATTTCTTTTTCTAGCTGCAAGTTAACCGCTTTTGGTGAACCGGTATATTTAGCCAGTAAATCGTAGGCAACGGGCACGATAAATATTGTAAAAAATGTGCTGGCTATCACGCCAAATAAAATTACCACGCCGATAACAAAACGTGTCTCGGTTCCCGCGCCGAATGAAATGAGCAAAGGAATTGAACCGGCAGCCGTTGTTATGCCGGTCATAATAATAGGACGTAACCGTACATCAGCAGCCTCAATTAATGCATCACGAATGCTGTAACCCTGATCGCGTAGTTGATTGGCAAACTCAACAATTAAAATGCCATTTTTAGCTGATAAACCCACTAACATGATTAAACCTATTTGACTGTATAAATTCAGCGTCTGCCCGCTGATATATAAACCAAATAATGCGCCCGTCATAGCCAGAGGTACTGTGAGCATAATCACAAACGGGTGTATCCAGCTTTCAAACTGGGCGGCTAATACCAAAAATACAACCAGTAGGCCCAGCGCAAAAATAAACATCAGTGATTCGCCGGCGAATTTATAATCACGAGATTGTCCTTTATAGTCAATCACCGCATGGGCAGGTAAATGCTCTTTAACCAGTGTTTCAAGATGGTTGAGTGCATCACCCAGTGAATAATTCTCGACCAGGTTGGCTTCAATGGTGATCGAGCGAACCCGATTGTAGCGATTGAGTTTAATGGAGTCAGCAAACTCTTCAAGTCGCACCAGATTGGACAAGGGAATGAGTTGTTTACTTCGGTCTGAGCGCACATAAATATTCTGAATATCGGTGGGTGTGCGTTGGGCATCGCGCTCACCTTCGAGCAGAATATAGTACTCCTGTCCTTCATCGATGTAAGTCGTCACTCTGCGTGAACCGAGCATGGTTTCAAGGGTGCGACCGATATTACTTACAGTAACACCAAGATCAGCTGCGCGATGATAATCAATGACAACCTGAATCTGAGGTTTGGTTTCTTTATAGTCCCAGTCAATACCCTGTAAGCCGGGATTGTTAGCGTTGAGTTTCGCGAGCAAAATATCCCGCCATTGCGCCAGTTCCTGATAAGTCCCCCCTCCGAGTACAAATTGAACCGGTTTTTGAATGCGGGCCCCAAAGCCCTGGCGCATGATCGGAAAAGCGCGCACCCCGGGTAGGTCACTTAGCACGGCGCGCACTTCATTCATGATTGCGTCTGCGGGCCGACGTTGACCCCAGTCGTTTAGCACCAAAATGGCAATGCCGGTATTATAAGCGGCAACATTGGCAAAGCCACGTGGTGCCCTAACCAGTAAGCGAGTGGCTTCGCCCGAATCCACTAAGGGCGTGAGACGTCGTTCAACTTCATCCATATAGGACTTAATGTATTCATAGGATGCACCTTCCGGCCCATTAACCAAGACAAAAAACGCACCACGATCTTCTTTAGGGGTGTATTCGTCAGGGATAATGCTAATAAAAACGACCGCCAGACAGGCAACAACAACAAAGACAATAATGACGGCTTGTTTACGTTCGAGTGCATGTTGTAGCCAGCGATGATACACCAATTGCATGCGCTCAAAGCGTTGATTAACGAAGTCAGTGGCTTTGCTAACATGTTGTCGGGAACTCAGCACTTTTGAGGCCAGCATAGGTGAAAGAGATAAAGCAACAAAACTGGAAAAGCCAACTGCGGCTGCCATGGTAATCGCAAACTCTGAAAAAAGCCGGCCTAAATCGCCTTGTAAAAAGGCAATTGGTACAAACACGGCGACTAACACAATAGTGGTTGCGATGACGGCAAAACCAACTTGCCGGGTACCGCGAAACGAGGCGACTAATCGTGATTCGCCATATTTATCCATGCGCCGATGTATATTTTCCAGCACGACGATCGCATCATCCACCACCAGTCCAATTGCAAGAACCAGCGCGAGCAGTGTTAGCATGTTGATAGAATAATCGAGAGCCAGCAAAACTAATGAGGTGGCGATTAGCGATATCGGCACAGTGATCGCCGGGATCAAAGTTGCACGAACACTGCCTAAAAATAAATAAATTACCAGTACTACCAGCACAATGGCGATGGCCAGTGTTTTATAGACTTCTTTAATCGCACCTTCGATAAAGATAGAACTATCATAGCTTTGTCGAATGGCCATGCCTTCAGGTAAGCCCGGATTGAGCCGTTCCATTTCTTTTTTTGCCGCACGTGCCACGGTTAATGTATTAGCGGTAGATTGTTTAATGATGCCAATGCCTACCATATGCACGCCATTGCCACGGAAAAAAAGTCGATCATCCTCTGCAGTACGCAAGACCCGGGCAACATCACCGAGACGCGTTAAGTGTTCATTTGATTTAGTGATAACCAGATTTTTGAAATCGGCTTCCGTTTTAAATTGTCGTTTAATACGAATGGTAAATTGTCGTTCTTTTGAATCGATACTGCCGGCGGGTAATTCAACATTCTCGTTACGTAATGCGCTCTCAATATCCGCCACGGTAATATTACGCGCGGCCATCGATTTTCGGTTTAACCAAATGCGCATGGCATACGATTGTGCACCACCAATACGCACACGAGCGACACCATCCAATACCGAAAATCGATCAATCAAATAGCGTTCTGCATAATCGGTTAATGCGGGAACAGTGAGCCGATCACTGGCAAAGTTTAACCACATGATCACATCTTCATTACTATTAACTTTTTGAATGTCAGGTGATTCAGCTTCAACAGGTAACAGGCTTAATACACCCGAGACCCGGTCTCGAATATCGTTTGCGGCGGCGTCTATATCGCGTTCAATATTAAACTCGACAGAGATACTGGATTTACCATCTTCACTTGCGGATTCAATAAAACGAATGCCTTCAACGCCGGCAATGCGATCTTCAATAACACGAGTAATACGACTTTCAACGACATCAGCGGAGGCGCCGCGATAAATGGTTTCAACGGAGACAACGGGTGGGTCAATATTGGGAAACTCACGTAACGGTAAGCGATCAAACGCCAGTAAACCAAATGCAACTAACAATAAAGAAAAAACAACCGCGAGAACCGGACGTTTAACCGAGAGATCAGACAGGATCACAGTTTTTTACCTTTAACCGTTTTGCCTTTGATAATGTCTGCAATGCTTACCTTGCCATCATCTATGGCGAGTATGCTAATAGCTGCACCATGGCGAACCTTATTGTTGCCATGCGTGATCACCTGATCCGTGGCAGTCAGGCCGTGCGTGACTTCCACCCAACCTGGTAAACGTGAACCAATGGTGATTTCACGTTTTATAGCACTGTGCTGTTTGTTTTTTCTGGCAACAAGCATGACAAATTGTTTGTCGCCCATGGGCAGTAATGCCGCCTCAGGAATAATCAACGCCTGATGTAAATTACGTAATAACTGAATTTGCATCAATATGCCTGGTACAATACGTCCGTCGGAATTGGGCAGGATTGCACGGACTTTCACCGAACGATTTACCGGGTCGACACGACTGTCGACACTTTTGACTTCACCTTTAAAAATTTTATTTGCAATGGCATCCGCAGTTGCTTCTATTTTCAGCCCCGGTTTCAGTTCAGAAAGAAAGACAGCGGGCACACTAAAGTCGAGTTTAATTGTTCGAACATCATCGAGTGTTGCAACCTTATCACCCGATTCAATTAAGGTGCCGACACTCAATTCACGTAATCCCATTACACCATCGAAAGGTGCTTTAATAATGCGATCATTAATGCGTGCCTGGTTAGCGGTAATATTGGCCTCTGCCTGTTCTACTGCCAGTCGTGCTCGATCCAGCTCATCAGGTGGGATCAGATTTTTTTTCGCCAGTCGACGAAAACGATCCAGAGCGAGTTGCCGTTCACCCAATACCGCTTTGCTGTGTTGAAGGTTTGCTTGTTCTTCCGCCTGCTCGAGTACAACAAGTGTGTCGCCAGAATTAACCTGTTGGCCATCTTCAAAATTAATGGCATTTACTTTTTCACTCACATTGGATGTGATGGTAACCGACTCGTTTGCTCGCGCAGTACCCAGAGCTTCAACGATATCAGAAATTTCTTTGTTTATAACCGGCGCAATAATAACCTGCTGCGGCGGAGCGTCTTCTTTCGCGGCAAGCAGGTTTGAAACCATTATGAAGATAAGGAGAATAAAGATCGCCGTGTTCATAAGTTTTAACGGAAATAAAGTAATCAATGATTTCGGCATGATCGGGTTGTCACCAATAATCTGTAAGGGTAGATAATCGTACACTCAGTGATATGGTGAAACAATTTATTTTTCGGGTGCAATAGAATCTGCGGCGAAATAAATTCAGATCTGAAATAACCCCGAAGCCTGAATAAAGGTGGGCTTAATATAAAATAGACAATAAAAAAACCGCTGCTTCATTAACTGAGTACAGCGGTTTTTTAACAGCAAAATAATGTTGCGTTTAGTTCAGGCTTTGGTAATAGTCGATTAAGATCTTAGCCACTTCAGGGCGTGAAAATTCTTTCGGTGGCGCTTCACCGTTACCTAACATTTCACGAACTTTAGTACCCGATAGCAAAACAAAATCATCCTTTTCATGATCAGGTGCTTCACACATCATAACAACTTTATTGAGTTTCTTTGACCAGGCGGTGTGATCAGCTTTAAAGATTTCGATATCCATTGCGCCCGCAGGTACTTCGTCTTCAAAAATAGTTTGTGCATCGAAAGCACCGTAGTAATCACCCACACCTGCATGGTCACGACCAATTATGAAGTGCGTTGCGCCCATGTTTTGACGGAAGTAAGCATGTAATACCGCTTCACGAGGACCGGCATACAACATATCAAAACCGTAACCTGTCACCATTGCACTATTAGGCGGGAAATAAACTTCAACCATTTTACGAATAGCGGCATCACGAACCGGGGCAGGAATATCACCTGGCTTCAATTTACCGAGTAACATGTGAATAACCAGACCATCACAGCCTAAACGCTCCATTGCCATATGGCAAAGTTCTTCATGCGCTAAATGCATAGGGTTACGTGTTTGGAAAGCAACAATTTTTTTCCAGCCACGTTCAGCAATTTCATTACGAATTTCGACAGCAGTACGGAAAGTATCCGGAAATTCTGTTTGGAAATAACTGAAGTTTAATACCTGGATAGGGCCGGAAACAGCAGTTTGACCCTGACTATTAAAGGCAGCAACACCAGGATGCTCAGAGTCATCAGTACGGTAAACTTTGTCCGTCATGATTTTCATTTGTGCATCTGAAACCTGTTCGATTGCTTCAACGTCCATAATGGCAAGCACCGGGTTACCATCAACATTGGGATCGCGAAGCGCGATACGTTTTGCGTTACCGATGGCATCAGCATTTTCAAGCAAGCACATTACCGGAACAGGGAAGAATGAACCGTCTGTTAAGGTCATTTTTTCTGCTGCACCCATGGCATCAGCCACATTCATAAAGCCCTTTAATGGGTTGAAGTAACCACCGCCCATCATGACTGCATTACCGGCAGCTTGAGAACTGATCACAACAGAAGGCAAGCCTTCAGCCTCTTTACTTAATTTATCATGCTCAGAATCGTCATAGATGAAGCGTGGTTGCAACTCATCGGAACCTATTGGTTTAATCATGTTTTTCTTCCTCGAATAGAACGACACTCGTTGAGGTCGTAAATAGTTAAAATAAATTCTTTTTATTATTCAAATGGCTGCTGCTATATTTGTCACAAAGCGGGTCTGAAAAGTGTCAAATTTTGTAGGCTAAATAATAGTGCATAGCACTATACAATATTATTCATCAGTCAGAAAAAAAGGGTAATTTATGAGGGCATAGATTGTGGCACGGTAGGTCATTTTAGCTTGTTTAATACAAAAATGCCCATGAGAGGGCATTTTTGTGGCAAAAAAGGGATGAATTAATCTTTAGATTTTTGCCCATGAATCATGAATACTATTTGCCAGCGCCATTGGATCAAAGGGCTTGGCGATAACATCGGCCACATTGAGTGATTTTAGATATTCGACTTCTTGCGGTTGTACCTTGGCAGTCATAAACATCACCGGCGTGCTTGCAAGTTGCGGAATTTTTCGTAATTCAGACAGTGTTGTTGGGCCATCCATTCCGGGCATCATAACATCAAGTAGCAGTAAATCGGGTCCAAATTCGGCTGCTTTTTCAAGTGCTTCCGTGCCTGAGCTACACACGCATAATTCAAAACCACCGACATTTTCCAGGGCAACACGTGCGATCATTTGAATGTCTGGTTCATCTTCAACATAAAGAATCTTTTTTAACTCTGCCATAACTTAATATATCCGTAATTATATAATGGTTATTGTCCTGCCATTTCCCTTTTAGCGAGCGACAGTTGTGGTATATATCGGTTGATAAATTAAAACCTTAAATATATATCTACACCATACTAAATTATTTGCCCAGAGGAAACTTACTGTAAGAATAAAAACAATGAGCCATTACCGCGGCGAATATTGATCAGCAGGCTATTATTGCTTTCAATTGCACTTTGTAATTCAGCAATGTTTTTAATATTTTTACGGTTTGCCGAGGTGATGATGTCACCACGGCGCAAGCCCATTCTTGCTGCAGGACTGCCATTTTCAACCTTGGCAATAATGACTCCCTCGATACGACCGTAAAGTTTAGAGCTGGGCTGGATATTTTGTAACTCCGTGCCGGCTAAATGGTTGTGTAGTTTTTCACCGTTCACACTGTCTTTTTGCTCGTCTTGTTCAGCCACTTTTGCAGTGAGTGTGAGCATTTTATTATCGCGTAAAACCTTCATTTTCACACTTTGGCCAATACGTAATAAACCCATATGGTTGCGTAACGTATTAGCATTTTTTACGGCTTTGTCGTTAATTTCGGTAACAATATCGCCTGGTTTAAGACCAGAACGGTCAGCTGGAGAATCTTTATCGACATGAGAAACGACCGCGCCGCGACGGAAGGGAATGTCGAATGCTTTGGCGAGTTGCGGTGTGAGATCCTGCGCCTGAGCACCAAGCCGTCCACGTCTTACTTCACCATATTGAAGTAACTGTTGCATGATGTTGTTGGCCATATTAACGGGTATAGCAAAGCCGATACCTTGTGAACCACCGCTCTTTGAAAAAATAGCAGTGTTAATGCCAATCAACTCACCGCGTAAATTTACCAGTGCACCACCTGAGTTACCCGGGTTAATAGAAGCATCTGTTTGTATGAAATTTTCATAACCTTCAATCCCTAAACCGCTGCGTTCTATAGCACTAATAATGCCGGAGGTGACAGTCTGGCCAAGGCCGAAAGGGTTACCAATGGCAATAGCAAAATCACCCACCTGAAGATTTTCAGAGTCAGCCAGAGGAATAGCCGTGAGGTTTTCAGCTTTGATTTGAATAACGGCAACATCGCTATCAGGGTCACTACCAATGAGCTTAGCACTATATGTTTTGCCATTATGTAAGGTAACTGTAATTTTATCGGCCTTATCAATAACGTGATTATTGGTCAGGATGTAGCCTTTTTTTGCATTGACAATAACGCCCGAACCCAGACTTTGGGTTTTACGTTCACGAGGGCGTGAAGGTTGTTCAAAAAAATGCCGAAAGAAAGGATCGTTAAAAAGTGGGCTCTCTTGTACCCGTACTGTACCGCTGGTGGCAATATTTACTACGGCTGGCGTGGTGTTTTTTAGCATGGGCGCCAGACTGGGTAACGGTGTACCCTGGCTATCTATTACAGGCAAAGATGCAAATGCGGGTGAAAGCAGGGCACTTATTAATGCAAAGCTCATTAATTTAAGTAGTACGTTACGTCTAAATATAATCTTCATATCTTTCTCTCGGCATATTTTATAAATATTATTGATTAACGTTAATGCATGCTTAGTTGTTTAATCTTTAAAAAAGTTCACTTTTATTAAGTACAACCTTAATACTAAACCGGAAAAAATAACCCCGATGAGAAAATAAATTCACCGGGGTGGGGGAGCAGGAAAAATTATTTATTTTCTGTATCGGGTTTAATTAACCGGAATTTTACGCGGCTGAACTTTTTCCTGTTTAGGAATCGTAATTTCTAAAACGCCGTGATGACTTTGTGCGCTGATTTTATCAGCATCCGCTGTATCAGGCAGACTGAAACGACGATAAAAACTTCCTCTTTGACGTTCAACACGTTTATAACCATCACGTTCTTCTTTTACTTCGGAATCACGTTCACCCTTAATGCTTAGCATACCATTTTCCATATGCACATCGATCTTGTCAGGATCGACACCGGGAATGTCTGCGTGGATGATAAAATCTTTTTCCGTTTCTTTAATATCGACAGCGGGAATCCAGTCGCTGGTAGCGATATTACTTCCTTCCTCAGTCGAAGATGGGTTTTCAAACATACGCCCCATTTCATGGCGTAGTTGGTCTATTGAATTCCATGGTTGATAGCGCACTAGTGACATAATATTTCTCCTCTTACATTATTTACAAGAACTATATGGGTTCGGAGAAAACGATGTTCAAGGATAAAATAAATATTTTTTTATAAATTTTCTTACAAGAAAAAATTTAAAAATAAAAACGAAGTCGTATCGCCAGGCTTGCAGGAATATGACCAAATTCGGATTGTGTTTTGCCAGAAAGGTTTAAGCCCTGTCCATTTGCCAACAGATATGAAAATAAAATATCGGATTCATTACTAACCGAGTAGGTTAAGTTAAGTTGATGTAACAGAGACGTTGTTTGTTGACCGTCTGGTTTTTTTATTGGACTGGCGAGTAATATATAGCTGCCATTAAAAAGAGGTGTTATTTCTTTACCCAGAGAAAAACCGAGAACACGCCGGCTCAGATGCTGCTGCAGACCATATTTTATATAGGTATCCGTTTGCAGCTTACTCAGTGACTCCGCATTTTCTGCACCACGACTATTCTCATACCATTCTGCTGTGAATAAAGTACCGTTAGTAAACTGGTAATCAAGACCTGCAATCCAAAAAAGCGTATTTTCACTGCTTGTTTTAAAGTTTGTTTGTCGTGCTTCAAGCCGCCAGCCAAGGCCTGACCATGCGCTTTCAAAGGAAGCACCGAACACGGGGTTGTCAATAATGGTGCCTGCAAGTAAAGAAAATTCAGATTGTTCACCCGCCTGACTTTTATAATAAATCGCTGCACTTATGGTATTGCCGACAGTGCTATTATCCTTTGCTGAAAGGGTATATACAGCGGTTAGTGATGAAAAGTTTGTTGGAAACCAGTCGATACGTGTCGCATCTATTCCCGGTTTGTAATCGGTATCGAGGTCGGTCGGTGAAAATGAACCAAACACATTAAGCGGTTGCCAAAATCGGCCGCTGCCCCAGTCTATTGCCTGTCGACCAAGCGAGAGTGTCGTGTTTTTAAAACGTTGTTTATAAACAGCGCGATCAATTTCATAGCCAACCAGTGTTGTGTTATTGGATTCTTTTTCTTCTGACCAGTTTGAAGAAAGTTTGGTATAACGAAACAGGTCGCTGGCGTGTTCGCTGGAATATAAAATATCGGTGACATGAATTCTTGCAGACTTTATATGGACTGACCCTTCTCTCGTTTTAGATGAATCATCCAGCATTAAACGCAGGCTTTGTTGATCAGCCGTTAAGATGTTGTCTTTATTAATGTAACCAAGATCGCCTTGTGTTGCTTTTGCTGTTGTCCCTTGCATTGAAAACCGGCCAGTTAAGTCCGCTGACCATGTGACAGCTGGTAGGAGTAAAAATAAAAAACAGATAAATTTATTTAGTCTGTTCATGATGACGATGTCAGAGATTGGGATGTTCGTGATGATGGCGTTCGTCACTGACAATTTTTCCATCTTGTAAGGTAATAATTCTTTCGGCACGATCCATTACACGTGGGTCGTGTGTTGAAAAAATAAAGGTGGTTTTTTCTTCGTGTGAAAGCGTGTGCATAATATCAAGCAGTGCGGTGGCATTTTCTGAATCAAGGTTAGCGGTGGGCTCATCGGCCAAAACTAAACGTGGCCCTGCTGCCAGAGCACGTGCAACCGCAACACGTTGTTGTTGTCCGCCACTTAAGGCAGAAGGGCGACGATGAATAACCTCTTTTAGACCCACCAGTTCAAGGTAATGTTTAGCGCGTTCACTTGATTCTTTTTTATCTCTACCCTGTAATACCATAACAAGCTCAACATTTTCCAGTGCGCTTAATACAGGTACTAAATTGTATGACTGAAAAACAAAACCAAGTTGTAATAAACGGAAGTCAGATAATTTTGATTCATTCAACTCACTAATATCTATGCCATTTAAGTGCGTACTGCCTTCGGTTGCCGCATCGAGTCCACCAATGATATTAAGTAAGGTTGTTTTACCTGAACCAGAAGGTCCAACTAACGCAGCAAACTCACCTTCTTCTATCGACAGGTTAATATCTGTAAGCGCACTGACTTCCAGCTCACCTTGTCGGTAGCGTTTGTTAATGCCTTGTAGTGTTAGTAATGCCATTATTATTACTCCGATTTATCAATCGAAAAAATGCTGGTTAAGTTCGTAGTGCTTCAACGGGCGTAATACGTGCGGCTTTAATCGCAGGATAAATACCGCTGGATAATGTTGCGACAAAAATAATAGTCGTGAGTTGAGTGACTCTGTCCCATGATAATTCGGTGTAAACGATGGGATCCATAAAGGTACCCATCATCACGTTTGCGCCTTCACCCATCATGGCGGTAAAGTCGATACCGTGTTGAGAAAACCATAAATGGATTCCACCACCGGCTATCCAGCCGACAATGATGGCTAATAGTCCCATTAAAAAAGATTCAAAAAACACCAGCGTAAGTAAGTTGCGACGGCTTAATCCCAGTGCGCGTAATAAACCAAACTCACGCGTCCTTTCCAGCACACTCATCAGAACAGTATTGAGAACACCAAATATCACCATAATTAAAATGAGAAGGAGAAAGATATAGTTACCCGCATCATCAACAATAATAAATTGTACCAACTGCGGCATCATCTCCTGCCAGTCCATTGCGATGACGTGTTCGCTTTCAATGGCAGATTTAACTTTGTTCTTCCAGTCATACAACGTATCGGGATTATCAAGGAAAATAGCAAAACGGGTTACCGGTTGCTTTAAAACATCAGCCCCTTCACCCTGAAGAAAGCGGCGCGAAAAATGAAGATCACTAAAAATAAGGTAGTCATCCATTTCGGGTACCTGTGATTTAAAGATGCCCCGTACCCGGCCGAGTTGTGCTTGTGAATCGCCGCCTTTTTTACCGGCCATAAGCACAACTTTACTGCCCAATTTGGCTTTGAGTTTACTTGCCATGCCTGCACCAATAACAATGCCGCGATCATCCCCCGTTTTGAACCATTCACCTTTAACAAGTTGTGGCCTGAGCATATCAGCACGAGGATCACTTTCGCTACTGAGTCCTTCTAATACCACACCAACCGAATTATTCGCTGTGCTTGCCAGCACTTGTAATGAAATGCGCGGTTCGATACTGCCGGCGACATTAAGCGAGGTTAACTTTTTCGATAGCATGAGACCGTTGCTAAGATATTTATGATTTGCGGGTGCCTCAATATAACCACGTGGTTGTACGGTGAGGTGGCCTTCGCCTAATTTTATCGCATTACGAATAAGTGAGTTATGGTGGCCATCCTGAATACCAATCGATAACACGGCCAGACCAAAACCCACCGCAATAGAACTGAGCGTTATGAGAGTGCGTTTGCGGTGGCGCCATAAATTTCGCCATGCCAGCATGAGCAACATCCAGAAGGGAAGGTGGCCATGTGTTTTAAGCTGCTTCATCCCGTTACCTTCATCAGCGCATCACTTCCGCCGGTTTGAGACGAACCGTCTGCCATGAGGGAATCAGTGAGGCTAACATCGTAACCACAATCATCATCAGGCAGGCATAAAGAAGATCTATGGGTTCGAGGTAACCTTTCATGATGGGTTCGAAAACCATGCCGGCCCAATCATAACCATCGGGCATAGATTGGCTAAAGTCGATGCCATATTCTTCAAAATAATTATTCACAATAAGCCCAAGGACAGAACCGACAACAGCAGAGACAAGTGAAAGAAAGAGTGACTCCAGCAACACCATCAATAAAAGCCAACGGCGTTTCATGCCGATGGCGAGTAAAATCCCAAACTCATGAGTGCGTTCATGCACCGCCATTAACATGGTATTCAACATACCAAGGGAGGCGAGACCAATGATAATAAAACCAACAATGTAGACCAGCGCTTTGCTCATTTCTAACAAATCAGCAACCGCTGGTGAAAGTTGACGCCAGTTACGTACAACAGCTTGCCCACCCATGTTATCAAGAGGCTGTTGCCTGCTGAGCTGATTAAATTTATCGGTAATGGCGGTTTGAATTTCTATTAGTTGGTTGGCATCGTTTGCTTTAATGGCAAGTTCATGAAAACCATTTTCCAGGTACATCAATTGTTGATAGGCTTCAATTGACATCAACACCCCCATACGATCAAAGTTGGGCTCGAGTGGTTTAAGTATCGCGGCAACGCGATAAAGTGCATTCCCTATACTGCCATCTGCTGCCTGAGTGACCAATACCAGTTCTTCACCCGGTGCCACGTTTATATTTTTTGCCAGTTGTGCACCAATGACGAGATTGTAACGAACGATGCCTTTATCTGTGGTGTCGGCGATACCAAGATTAAGTGTACCGTGACGCACATGCTCGAGCATTTTGGTTACGCGGTTTTCACGTTTTGGATCAACCGCTTTTATTAAAACACCGGTTGATGTTTCTGTTGAACTGGCAAGAGCGGCCGCATAGAGTCTTGGAGAAATTTTAATGTCAGGAAAGTTTTTTTCAATTTCATTTATATATGACCAGTGCAAGGTTGCATATAGATCTTGATCATCGATGAAAGCCTGTCGATGAACCTGAATGTGCGAAGTAGATATTTCGGTGGCAAAGCGCACCATTTGTCGCATCATTCCTTCTAATAATGATGCGTAGAGAATCACCATGATCAAACCGCTTGCCAGCGCAGAAATAGTCAGCGTGCTGCGAACAGGGTTACGCCAAATATTTCGCCAGGCGACAAAAATCAATATAGGTAAACGACTTAAAGCAGATGTTTGGTTGATGTTTTCCATCATTGTCAGTTTCAGTGACGACGCTGTAAATTTTGTAGTGAAAAGAAATTTTCTTCTATCGGTACATCCAGCACAATCTCTTTATAAACAATCACCGTAGACTCATCCGGCTTGTCTTCGGGTTGCAATGTTAAACGCATGGGAACGGTGAGTTTGTTGATTTGTTGTGGTTGATCAAAGGTTAGCGTTCTAATCAGCGATCCTTCTTCATCGTAGTAGAAGGCGCGCTGCGGAGCTAATGTTTTTTGCTCTATTTGCATAATCACTTTTCCCCAGACAACGGCAGCATTTTCTCTGGGGACTGAAGTAACTTCATAAATATTGACGCCATCTCGCACACCTTCAGAAGTTATGCTGGAGTTATAGTCGTCTTCAAAGGTGCTTTCTTTGACCAGATCATCATTGGTGAAATGGCTGCCCATCCATGAGCCCGACATCATGCTCGAAGGCACCTTGGTGACTCGGTCAATCTTAGGCAGGTAATTCCAGATATTTTCCTTGACCTTGAGTGTTGCAATATCTTTGTCTTTAATGGGCGCACGAATCACCACCAGTGAATACTCTTTTCCCTTTGACCAGGCTTCCATTGTCATACTGCGCTGATAGCGCTGAGTTTTGACCGTCATCGACATCTCGGCACGCGACGTCTCGCCACGCCATAATTGATCAATATGCTGAATAAGCTCTTTTACTTCGATGGCGGAAACTGAAAATGAAGAAAATAATAAGGGTAGAAGAAAAAAAAGTTTTAGATATTTTTTTATAACAAAATATTCAAGTAACACGTTGTTTTTATTATATTTTTTTTGTTTCATATTTTATCCGCCAGATTATTCTTGCTTCAATATTCCACATTCTTGATACCTTTTTTGATTTTACTGCCTGTGAAACCTTATTGTATTGCGCTGAGTCAAAAGAACAAACAAAAAAAGTCTTTATGTAAGTAACTCCTAACGTGTCAAATCGCACTATTACAAGTATATTAATAACACAAGATATAGTAATTTGCCTGAAATTAATTTAAATATTTTTTATCTTGTTTTATACTACTAAAACAGCTTAACTCATTGTATTTATAGGGAAATATAATGATTTGCGCTGGCGTAAATAGTGTTGACAGTAGGATACCATTCGCAATATCCTAGACGCTTAACACAACATCTAGTGGTTAAGCGAAGTTAGTCCGCTAATGCGGTATTTTAGACAGATTAGATTTGCGTCAAAAGCAAAATATAGGGCGGAACGTAAAGCAAAAATTGACAAAAATTTTTCTTTATTTTCCTTTTAATTCAAAATGTTAGTCACTGTTCTCCTGCCCCCCTAATGAGAGAAGAGTGTTGCTATTTTTATAACAAATATAATTTATTGAGCATAGAGGGATCGAATCGATCATGAGCGCACAGTTAAAAGCACTTAAAGAGAAAAAAATACAAAGCATTCCTTTTCAAGATGCATCTGTTGATATTTGGGATAAAAAGTACCGTTTAAAAACGAAAGACGGTGATGATGTTGATAACAACATGGATGAAACCTATCAGCGTGTTGCACAAGCCATCGCCGAAGTTGAAGACGAAGATAAACGTCAGGAATGGTATGAAAAATTTCTTTGGGCCTTACGCCATGGCGCTATTCCCGCTGGCCGCATTATTTCAAATGCCGGTGCCTTAGAGCATAAACCGGCCACCTCAACCATTAACTGTACGGTTTCAGGCACGGTTGAAGATTCAATGGACGGTGTATTGGCAAAAGTTCACGAAGCGGGCTTAACCTTAAAAGCCGGTTGTGGCATTGGTTATGAGTTTTCGACTTTACGTCCAAAAGGTGCGTATGTGTCAGGTGCAGGCGCTTACACGTCAGGCCCGCTTTCGTTTATGGATATCTTCGATAAGATGTGTTTCACCGTATCTTCAGCCGGTGGTCGTCGTGGCGCACAAATGGCGACTTTCGATGTTGGTCATCCCGATGTGATGGATTTCATTCGCGCTAAACGTGAAGACGGTCGCCTACGTCAATTTAATCTTTCCTTACTGATCACCGATGAGTTTATGAAAGCGGTTGAAACAAACGATGATTGGAAGCTCACTTTTCCTGCGACCGAAAAAGGCGTTAAAGACGACGAGCTCGACTTAAAAAATCCGGATCAGGTTATCTGGCGTGAATGGCCGGTCACCGAAGGTTACGTGACCAACGACGAAGGGCTGGTGGCCTGTAAAGTGTATAAAACCATTAAGGCCTCGCGTTTGTGGGACATGATCATGTCATCCACCTATGACTTTGCCGAGCCCGGTTTCATTCTCATTGATAAGGTCAATGAAATGAACAACAACTGGTTCTGTGAAGATATTCGCGCCACCAATCCTTGCGGAGAGCAACCGCTGCCCCCTTACGGTTCTTGTCTATTAGGTTCAGTGAACTTAACCAAGTTTGTTAATGATCCCTTTACTGAAAAAGCCACGTTCGATTGGGAAGGTTTTGAAAAAGTCGTGGGCATCTTCACCCGTCTTTTAGACAACGTGGTTGAAATTAATGGTTTGCCATTAGAAGGGCAACGCGAAGCGATTATGAATAAACGCCGTCACGGCATGGGTTTCTTAGGTCTGGGTTCAACACTGACGATGCTACAAGAAAAATACGGCAGTGCGGCCGCGGTTGAATTCACCGAAAAAGTGAGTAAAACACTGGCTGTTACCGGTTGGGAAGCTGCGCTTGAATTAGCCAAAGAAAAAGGTCCTGCGCCCATTATGGACGAAACCTTTGACGTCACCGGTGCCATGTTACGCCGTCGTCCGGAAATGAAACGAGACGGTTATAAAGTGGGCGACAAAGTAAAAGGCAAAGTGTTACATGCCAGGTACAGTCGTTACATGCAAAAAGTCGCAGAAGAAAATCCTGCTCTTGTTAAAGAGCTCGCTGAAGTGGGTGCACGTTTTACTCACCACAGTTCAATTGCACCAACAGGCACTATCAGTTTATCGCTGGCAAATAACGCCAGTAACGGTATTGAGCCTTCGTTTGCCCATCATTATTCACGTAACGTCATTCGTGAAGGTAAAAAGAGCAAAGAAAAAGTGGATGTGTTCTCATTTGAATTGCTGGCTTACCGCGAACTGGTGAATAAAAAAGCCATGCCGTTCTCGCAGGAAGCCGATTCAAAATTACCCGACTACTTTATTGCTGCCGATGATGTTTCACCAAAACAACATGTGGATATTCAGGCTGCGGCACAAAAGTGGGTTGATTCAAGTATTTCTAAAACAGCAAACGTGCCGACCGATTATGCCTTTAATGACTTCAAAGATATTTACACCTATGCTTATGAGCAGGGCTTAAAAGGCTGCACCACGTTCCGCTTTAATCCGGAAGCCTTCCAGGGCGTGCTGGTTAAAGAAGAAGATCTCGAAAACACGATGTACAAGTTCACTTTAGACAACGGTGAAGTGGTTGAAGTGAAAGGCAACGAAGAGATTGAGTATGACGGTGAGATGCATAGTGCGGCGAATCTGTACGATGCTTTAAAAGAGGGTTACTACGGAAAATTCTGAGTGCGTTCTTTGCACTGAGAGGTCGTTAAAAACAATTTTGTTGATGCTCACGTACTTATTGTACGCTCCGCTCACCAAAATCATTTTTGCCTACTCTCAGCACAAATTACTTTCTCAGAAAATAGGTTAGAGCCGGATTGCCTAAAACAATGAGAATAAACTAACTCTCAGAAAATAGGTTAGAGCCGGGTTACCTGAAATAGTGAGAATAAACTAATTCTCAAAAAAGCAGGTTAGAGCCGGGTTACCTGGAATAGTGAGAATATATTATTTCTCAGAAAGCGGGTTGGAGCCGGGTTACCTAAAACGGCTTAGAAAAAGCGGTAGGTCAGACTTCAGTCTGACAAATGTAGAGAGATAGAAAAGAATTAGTTGAAATGATTTTATCATTTTAGCAAAAAGAATTCTGAACCGGCTGGATAAGTTAATACGCGTGGTGAGCACTGTTGTTGTTTTAATTTATCCAGCCAGCTCAGAACCAAACAAATAAATATAATAAAGAATAGAGCACACGAGGAAGAGGAACATGACGGTAAAAATTGCGCATAAAATTGTCAGTTATGCAGTGTCTAAGGAAGACGAAGATGATCTCGTCGCAGAAGCAGCATTAAAGAGTGTTGAAAAAGAGGATAGCAATGTTATCCATATGCATGAAAAGATTGAACGCCCGGAAATGTTGTTGGGTTCAACCTATAAAGTAAAAACACCTTTATCGGAACACGCCTTATACATCACCATTAATGATGTCATCTTAAACGAAGGCACCGACCATCACTTACGTCGTCCGTTTGAAGTTTTCATTAACTCAAAAAATATGGATCACTTTCAGTGGATTGTCGCCCTAACAAGAATCGTTTCAGCCGTATTCCGTAAAGGCGGCGATGTCACGTTTTTAGTTGATGAACTGCGCAGTGTGTTTGACCCCCGTGGCGGTTACTTTAAGAAAGGCGGTAAGTATATGCCTTCACTCGTCGCAGAAATTGGTGACGCCATTGAATGCCACCTCCGTATGATCGGCATGATCAAAGACGAAGGTCTGGACGAACACCAACAAAAACTGATTAATGAAAAGCGCGCACAGTTAGACGGCCAGACAAAACAAGCCGAAGAAACCGCGGGCGAAGCCAGTGACTTCCCGGCCAGTGCGCAGTTGTGTGGAAAGTGTTCTACCAAGGCGTTGATCAAGATGGATGGGTGTATGACGTGTCTCAATTGCGGCGACTCAAAATGCGGTTGATGCTTCGCTAGAGCTGCGATTACGGCGTTGCTGTGGGTTAGAGCATAAGCTGCAAATTGGAGTGAATAAGATGCAAATGGTAAACCCATAAGTTGCAAACGTATAAATCATTCAATTCGCTTTGGGGTAAATCATAAATAGCAAAATAGCGTGCATAAAAGGCTAACAGTAGTTTTAGATGTATTTAAATATTGTGGGAATAGTCCCATAAGTTACAATTAAGATCCTCGTAAAATGTAAGTAGTTGGTTTGAACTACACTTATGTGGGTTGCCTTATTTAAAGAAAAGAACGGTTAACAAAAATGAATAAACAGAAGCACCCATTCTCTATTTGGTGATTGTGTTTTTAATGTTGATTGTGTAGCTGTTAGTTCTCGACTCACAGCGAATATTCGGAAAATTGAGGTAAATTAAATTCACATATTTAGCCGATAAGATTCAGAGAAGCTGAATGATTAACGGCAATCAAGACTTGCGCTCTTACCTCTGATTTCTCCTTGATAGAATACTATAAAGGACTATTAACTAGTTTTTCAGTTATTATGAAATTGTTTAATGATTCAGATTCTAGGTAATTTGATCTTTGACAGAACTATAAGGACACGAATATGGGCAATTCAATTCTTCAATCTTTTCTAGATAATCAGTTTATTAAAACTGATGAGATATCACACATTGAGAGTCTAAAAAAGGCATCAGGTGCAGTTCAACGAATGCTGGAGCAAAAGAAGAATAGATTAAAGATTATTTCTTATACATTGGTAGCTCTTGATCCTACTATTTCGGATGATGATCCTGTAGTTATAGAGGTTGAAGAAGTAATCATAAAACAATGGCCAGCATTTCGTAATAGTGTTGTTAAGACAAAAGATACCCCAATTACCTATATTCAAGCAGTTATTCTCGAAGCATTAAATAACCTCAGTAAAGATATAAACTTGGCAGCGATTATTTGGCACACGGGTTGTAATATCGTTAGTCATTACAAACAGGCAGGGCAGGAGGAAGTAATAACGAATTTTCTACTGGAAATTGGAAGAAAGGTCGAGGAAGCTGCCCGCAAAAGTTGGGGGCTTCTAGAAAATGTTCAAATCGGCAACATTGACCCAATTGAACTCACTTTACCAAAAGTTAATATAGGAAAGGTTAATGAAGATGAGCTGAAAGGGCATTTATTAGCTGCGGCAGTTCATTTGGGATGGGCAGCACAAGCAGGAGGGGGAGAAAATCCTCATCACCACGGAACAGCAAATCATCACTGGCCGCAATTTCTTGCTGAAAGAGCAGCAAAGGGGCTTTCTGAAGAAATTAATGCTGCCTTAACGTCTCAAAATAAGTCACTAATATCTATTTCAAATTCAATTAAGGAATCATTAGAGACATACTTTTCTAACCTTAAGCCACACTTGGAAGAGCTGTCTTCTTCTATATTGCAGAGTTCTCAATCAATAAATAAACGTAGTGATTTGCTTTGGTGGAAACAAGCACTTTATTCGCCAAAATTAGACACAGGTTATCGAACATTAGATTCATTGATTTTAGCAGTGGTTATGGCCGTCGATCTGGCTGATAGTGTTTCTCCAATTTACCCAAAAAGTGTTGATTTTTTTCTTGAGGAAACATTGCACGATGTGTTGGGAGATAAAATAGAAAAGAATATTGTGTTAACTGAATTATTGGAAAAATTACATCTATTTTCTGATGCTGAAAAACTATTGCTCGATAAGTTATATTATGAAAGTGAAAGTCGAAAATCTTTAGCTGTATGTATATCGGGTGTGCTAAATGGTGAAATGACGGCAGATGAGGTTTTTAAATATACCGGCATAGATAAGAGTGCAAAAATGTCCTTAGCAAAACTCACCGTATGGTTGTTCCATGATCTCCAGGCTAATACTCTTGCAAATGCGAAATAAAGAAGATGAGAAAAAAATGCAATAAAACTGATTGTCCAGCTCCTAAAGGTTTGTGTCTTGAACATGCCAGTAATGATCACCCAAAATGTGAACATTGGCAGGGAACTCAAACGGATCAATCAGTAGATATACAAAAGAAAGTTAATGGAAAGGCAAAGTCACTTCCATGGACAGGGGAGCCTTTTCAGCCGACCGATATCGAGATTGTCAGTCAACGATCCAGCCCATTGATTATAGGAATGGTTGGAAGCGCAGAAGCTGGGAAAACCTCCTATCTTGGCATGCTTTACACCCTGTTATTTAATGGAATCAAATTTAATTATTGGTCGTTTGCTGGAAGTAGCACACTTGCTGCATGGGAAACGCTGGCACAATATTTAAAGATTAAGCCCCACGGGAAGGTTGAGTTTGCACCGCCAACACCATCTAATCCTGATTATTACAGCCTTTACCATTTAGCTCTAAAAAGAGGAAAATTGTTTAGGGATGTTTTATTTGCCGATTCATCAGGGGAAGTTTTCAACATATGGTCTGAGGATACTCAAGATCAAAATGCAGAAAATGCTCGCTGGATATATGAAAAATCTAACGCTTTTATTTTTATGGTTGACTCCGTGGCATTAATACGAAGAAGAGGTGCCGCAAAAAGTGAAATTGTACAAATGGCTGAACAGCTAGCAGCTAATTTGAAAGGCCGCCCTGTAGCTGTGGTTTGGTCCAAGGCTGATGAGATTGGTAACATTCGAGAAACCATTAAAAGTGCTTTAAGCGATGACTTATCTCAAGTTTTGGGAGATGCACAAGTTTTTGAAGTCAGCAATTTCTCAAAATCCGATCCCGATATACTGTGTCATCAAAATAATATTGCTGTCACTGAGTATCTGCTGGAAAAATTGAACGAGACAAAAAATATTAAACTCGTGCCGCAAGTTGGCGCTTCAGATGATTTATTTTTTAATTACAGAGGGTCGTGTGGGCATGAATGATTCAATACTCATCATTGGGCCTCCAGATTCTGGTAAGACGACTTTTATTGCCCAGTTTCTTACTAGAGTTAAGAAAAGAAAAAGTAGTATAACGCTCTCTAAAACTCCAGAAAATATAAAAGCTATAACGGATGCCGTAAAAAGGCTTGCCATGGGGGAAGAGCCTACAACAACTTCCGCAGATGAAAATGTAGAGTTAATCCTACCAATTAATATAGAAGATAAAAATATCGAATTGGTGTGCCCTGATTATGGGGGCGAGCAGGTGAACGATATAACCGAGTTCATGGAAATTGATGATCATTGGAGAAAGTTGCTGAGTAGTAGCGATCGATGGATATTATTTATTCGTCCGTACGAAATTGTGCCCGAGTATGACTTGAGCATAAGCAGTTATGAAGAAATAATATCAGAAAAAAGTGAGGACATAAAAAGCCCAGGATTATCTCAGCAGAGTAAATTTATCGAATTGCTTCAATCCTTGTTGCACTTTAAAAACAAAGGTGTAAAGCAACCAATTGACACCCCCTCGCTGTCCATCGTTCTTACTTGTTGGGACGAGCTAAAAACCACGGAAAAACCTGGCGAGGTTTTGCAAAAGAAACTACCAATGTTGCTCCACTTTATTGAAACAATTTGGCAAGAAGAAGCTTTTAAAATATTTGGGCTCTCATCTCAAGAATTTCCATTAAATACACCTGAGGCAAAGGATAAATATCAGGATGAATTACCTGAGAATTTTGGTTACATGGTCGATCAGAGCGGAAAGAGAGATAAAGATATTACAAAGCTTATTAAAATATCGCTACAACTATGACGATAGTTCATCAGGCAATTTATGGGGATAAGGGAGGTTCCTATGCGCTGCTTAAAACAAGCTTGGCAGATAAAGCGCTTGCAAAACGAATGTGTAATGCTACTGATTTACTAGATCGGCCACCGAATGGTTATTTAATACAATCAGTTTTTCGTGGATTCGCTTTAAACGACCACTATATTTTTATTAAATCTTTTCCTGATAATGATGCCTCGGTCAGAAAAGGAAGGGTGTTGTCGCATGTATTGATTGTTGAACTTGAGGATTTGCATCAAATCGATGATCTGGAGGAATTATTTTCTTACTTCCTTTCTGAGCCAGATAAAGATCCTGAACTCAGTCCTATAGTGATTGATGTTACAAAAGCAGGTTCAAATAAAATAGTAAATCAATTGTCCCGTGAAGCAGCAGCAATAAATGGTTTGCTCCATCATTCTAATTATAATAATACATTGATTTGGATAGGAGAAGAAAACTACCTCTCCTTTATCACACAAATATGGAGCCAACTAGAAGGGAATTTAAAGGCAAAGTTAAATCTGGGCGTAGGGTTTAATCCTCAAAAATTAGACACTCATAAACACAATGTTCTTTATGTTATGGAGGATTTTGAAAATAAGTGGAAATCTAGTGGTTTTTGTGTTGTTGGTAAAGAAGAACTTGGAACACTGGAATCAATGTCTTCGTTTCGGTTAGCTGGATACAAAGATAAATCCAAGCCTCTTGACGATTTAATCAAAACTTTTGGAATAGTGCCTGATGAAGTTGAAGACTTTGAATATATTGAGACTGGGGTTACAACCTATATAAAATTGTCTCCTACCACAGATTTCATACGATTGATTGTGTTATGTGATCTTGTCTCCAAATACAGTCCAGAACAAAAAATAGCTAAAAATGAGAAGTATAAACTCATATCGGAAGTGACATCACGAGTTCCCTTGGCATCAGCGGAACAGATTTTTAAACTTAAAAATGTAGATTGGAAAGGTTTTTCTAATGGCCAAAAATTAATAGGTGAACAAATTAGAAATTGGGTTTTGATGTCTCTGTTCGATCTTAAAGTAGATAAATCAATTACGAATGTTATAAACGCATCCTTTGACTTGGAAAGCAAAGATCAGTGGTGGAAAAAAGCGGTTTTAGATAGTTTGAAATCTACTTTGAAAAAATGGAAGCCGACCTTAGCGATTGTTGTATGGAATTGGTTTAGAGAGGATTACAGTTTAGTAAATACATTGGGAAACCTCCTTCCAATTACCACTCAAGTAGAATCAGACCTTATATATCATTGGCAGAAACCAGAACATGAACTAGCAAAGAATATTCAAATGTTTTCTAATGAACGAAAATGGCTGAGCCTTTATGGTTTATCTACTTTACAACTTCTTAGCCCAGAGGAGAGCATAAAAAGTCAGCTGAAAATAGATACAGATCCTGAGTATTCTGTTGCCCTGAACAGAATGGGAGAGTCTATACCTGATAAAGAATTCCTAAGGTTAACTGTAAAAATAGGTGAGTTGAGGCTTGTAAAAATTGCTGGTGGAAAAGTAACAAGAAAGCCTTCTTTAATTGAACAGTTAGACGCAAAAAATATTGTTTGGAGGCAAGTTTGGTTGGAAAGTATTGAGCAGGGAATGCAGCCCTATGATGCCATTAAAGAACCAACTAAAGTTCTTTTTGAACTCCTTGAAGAAGTCGTAAATGGAATTGACGTAGAACCAAAGCTTCTTTTGATGTTTAGCAAATCTGATTACAATGATCTTTCTAATTTCAAACTGAGATCGGAAGTTTGGGCGAAACTTGATGAAGCCATAAAATTTGGTTTCATTAACGCAACTACATTGGGGTGTGTCAGGCTGTTAGATAAAAAAATTATTAACATAAATGACTTAGAAGATGATATTCGAGTCTGCTTGTCTAATGTTGATATTATAACTCAAGTTATTAAGGACCAAACGATAAACGTATTCACAAAAATACTGCTTTTTAAAGAATTACCGGCATTTAATGAAAAGAAATTATTAATATTGTTGAATGATGTTCATTTTTCTCTAGAAGAATCTGAAGATATTGGAAAATTAATATTCAGAAACCATTGGAAAAAAGCGGCTGAAGCTGTAGCAAATAAAATATCATCAAGAAAAGATCTAATGCCAGCATTAAAAGAATGTAAATCACTTCTGGGATATTTTGAAAAATTGAGGCTTTCATTGTTAGGTCATTTTTCTGAAAGCACTTCACCAGAAGAATGGTGGTCAGAATTTTCGAAACAATGTTATACCAAATATCCAAAAGGTCCTTTAGATAAGGGGTTATGGGGAAGATCTGGTGGAGAAAGCTATGACTTGCATACTACAGGTACAGGACGGGAAATTTGGACGGAAATTATAAATAAGATGCGAAACAAAAGAATTGATGTTGATGTCCTGAAATTGTTACATGAGATGTCAACAGATTACCCAAAAAGTAATGAATTGAAACAGCTAATAAAGGCTTATAAATAATTATGCATAATAATAACTATATTCTTGTGCTTACTGCGCTACCGATAGAAATGGATGCTGTAATTAATCAATTGAGCGATGTTGAATTAGACACTCATCTTGATGTTGGCACAGATTATTATCGAGGTATTTATACACTCCCAACAGGTAAAATAGATGTAATCGTAGGAAGGACAGATCAAACTAACATTAATGCAGCTGTGGAAACTGAACGAGCTCTTCAATATTACAAGCCTTCTCATGCCTTTTATGTTGGTATCGCTGGTGGTTTAAAAGATGTAAAAGTAGGAGATATAGTTATAGGTGCTGATGTCATTGGTTACGAACGCGGAAAAGCAGAAGATGGGATGTTCAAGGCAAGGCCACAGTTCGGAGCATCTTCTTATGATCTTGAGCGCGCAGCAAACTCTTTTGCAATCAGTCATTCATGGAAAGCAATTTCAACTTCATTGGCAGATGATAAATTTGCGCCAGAAATAACGGTTTTATCAGGCACAATTGCTTCAGGAGAAAAAGTAGATGCCTCTTATAAGTCTGATCTACATAAACATATTAAGAAAATTGCAAGTAATGCACTTGCAATTGAAATGGAGGGATTAGGTTTTCTCACGGTTTGTAGGACGCGTCCCTCTGTAAAAAGTTTACTGCTAAGAGGCATTTCCGACTTGGTGAATGACAAAGGGGAAATGGATGGAAAAGGCTCCCAGCTATACGCTTCTCAAAATGTTGCTGCGTTTTTATTTGGCTTGATCGAAAAGCTTGATCTTCTGGTTATTAAAAAGGAAACAACAAGAAACGATCAATTATTAGAAATTGTATGCAAACTTTACCCTAGAGGTGTTGAGGACAGAAGAATATGGGAACGAGCAGGTGGGGATCTCTCATTAGTAACTCTTAATACTCAAGGAAAGGGACAATGGTTTGAAGCAGTCAAGCTGATTGAACACGGAGGTGGTGGAACTGAAATTACGCTAAATAATCTTATTCAGGTAATGAAGGATGATTATCCTAAAAATGAAGATTTGAATAATTTTCCTGTATAAGAAAAAAGGAATATGGGCGTTTAACATTTAGTTGTTGTGGAAATTATATGTTCTAAATTGACCGACCAAGATCCCCTTGATAGGGGCTTGAGATTGATGGAAGATCATAGGCTCCATGGATGAATTTTCAGGTATGAGCTCAACCTTATTATTCTCTAATTTACGAAATCGTTATAAAGTTACTTCTTCATTATCTACTAATGTAACAATGATATCTCCGTTGTGTGCAGCTTGTTGATGTTCGATAACAACAATATCACCGGCAAGAATACCGTATACACCATTGATTCGCCTTTTACTTTAAGAGTGTAGTGGTTTTCGCCATTTAGTTTTTCAGAAGCATTAATAATCTGCATATCTTCAGCACTTAAATTGGTTTTCATGCTGCGATCAGACCTAAAAAAGGAATAGTAACGGATTCACTTTCATTACGGAGTTGAATATTTCTTTGACGTCCAGGAATCTGATTGTTGTAGCCTATATCAGCTAATGCATGAACATATCTGTGTACAACGCCACGAGATTTAATGCCTAGACTATTTGCAATTTCTGAAAATGAAGGTGCATAACCATTCAAGGTCTTGTACTCGCGGATAAAAGAAAGGGTATTGTGTTGGCTACAAATTAACATTTTTCTGTTCTCATTTTGTTCTCATTTTGTTCTCATTTATCGCCGCTAGAGATCATATTGATAAAAAGGGGTCGAACTTGATTTAATTGAACCTAAATCCTACAAAATTGATTTCAGGGATCAATTGTTTCTAGTGTAAAAAAATATTTTACCCGGATACGACTATCAATAGTTCGTTTTTTATTTTGAGCTTGATAATTCCAGATCTGCCAATATCGACTTGGCATGAACAATGTAAATAAAGTCATCGAGAATTTCCCAGATATTCAAAATATTTTTATTCAGCATTTGGTTGATATTACCGAGTGCCACAGGATCAACTTCAATTTTGTCATCGCCGTTCGTTTCAAGCAGCGTGAGCATGCTGGTAATGGTGAAGATACTATTGGCTTCTGCATCAACTCTGCGTCGTGTTTCGACATAGCGCAGTAACCATTCAACATTTAATCCTTCCAGTTTTGAAATTTCCGTATTCAACGTGACATCCTCCTTAAGTCGTTTTCTTAATCTATTGTTTTATATAGATATATCGCTATATTTGTTCCTTATTTGGGAACATTGTAGCATGTTTCTAAAATAGGTACATGGAAAAAACAATACACACCGCTGCATATCGAGAACTTATTACTTGGCTGAAATCATGTCGGGAGAAAAAAGGCATCAGTATGCGTGAATTAGCAACACAACTTGATGTATCTCACTCCTGGATCGCAAAAATTGAGCAACTGGAACGGCGGTTGGATATTATGGAATATGTTCGACTTTGTAATAGCCTCAAAATTGATCCTGGAAAAGGACTTGCTATTATCAACTCGGCATTGAAG
>Ga0316206_1000719_pt1 | contig 38364 bp, 32 predicted proteins | sample 6monthpyrite_MG_FD_204942 | JGI IMG/M metagenome (GOLD analysis project Ga0316206, IMG submission 204942) | Microbial mat bacterial communities from mineral coupon in-situ incubated in ocean water Damariscotta River, Maine, United States -... | ecosystem: Environmental > Aquatic > Marine >...
ATGCGATGGGTGTGCCTGTCATTGGATTATATGCCTGCACGTGGAGCAAGCGTAGCGGGCCGTATAATTCATTAGCGTATTGTGTTGATAAGTTTGAAGTTGCCGCTGAAATGTTTTTGCAAAAGTCAGCGCATGCTTTGCGCTGGGGTACTAAAATTGAAAAGCCCGGCGTAATGGACTTGATTGAAGTTGAAGGAGTGTGTGAAAAACTGGATCAGCTAATTAAAGATTCAAAATAGGAAATATAATTTTTAATCGTTAGGCGATGTGACATTTTATCTTCCAATACTTTTTTACTGTTGTCAGAAAGTGTTTTCAATGTTGCTGGTGAGTTATAAAGTTTACGCACGCTATCTGCAAGAGCGCTAAAGTCACCAATTGGCACAATGCATCCATTCTCTGAATCGGTAATAATTTCCATACTGCCTGGGTTGGCTGAAGCTACAACCGGTGTGTTATAAGCCAATGACTCGAGTATAACGCGGGGAAGACCTTCTCCAGCGGTGGAGGGCTGAATTAAAATACTGCTGGCGGCAATTAATTCGGGTGCATCATTTCTATATCCAGCAAGATGAATGCGTGATTTCATTTTGCTGTTATCAAGCAGGCTTTTATATGGTTCTTTATCTAAACCTTTGCCAACTAAAATGAGGTGAAAGTTTTCCAAATCGGAAAGTAAGTTTGTTGCCTTTAGAGCAATATCTATGCCTTTGTGGGGGCGTGCATTGGTGACACAAATGGCAGTGAAGTCATCTTTTTTTATGCTGAATTCACCTAAGTCCGCCGGTGAATTATTGTACCAGTTGATATCATGTCCTTTATAAATGCTGACGATGCTTTTGTTTTTTAAAACGCTTAATGAAGAAACATAATCATAGACATACTTTGAAACGCAGATAATCCCATCAACTCGGGGATTTAAAATACCCAGATAGTTCCCCGGATCATGCCAATACAGGCCACTAGCGGTGCCTCGATAAACGACGAGTTTTGCTTTTAGGCCAAGGCAGGCGATGACTGCATTTGGAATAGATTTGGAGTTGGTAGCGAAGACAATATCTATTGCCTTTTCTTTTACGGTTTTTCGAATTAATTTAATTGAACTTAAACTGATTTTTTTTATAATGGGCTGTTCAATAACCGTGATATTGTGATCTAGAAAACGTTGGCTATAAACTTCATTTTTATGGGTAATAATCGTAACATTATGACCGGCTTTAGCCAGGCCGATATAAATTTCATGTTCAGGTCGTAAGCTATTAAAGGAACTATTACCAGAAGTGCAAGCTAAAATATTCATGCCGGATTTTCTTATTTAATAAATTTTAAGTGTAGTCTTGATATGATTTTTCTTCAACAATATTTGATTTCAAATAAATGTTAATACGCTTTTTAACATCAGCTCGTTGATCATTGGTGACATACACACTACGCGCTAACTCAATAAACCGTTCTTCAAATCGCTTGTCACGCTCTTCATCGCGCACATCATCTTCAATATCCCATAGCGTTTCATTGATAGATTTCATTTCTTTGCGCATATCCGTTATATTGTCGTCAACGGTAACAGCTTCATCCCAGACTTTGTTGAGCATCGAGAGCTCATTATTTACATTGGCTTTTTTTTCTGCGGATTCAATGCGTTCTGATTTTATTTCCAGAATGGTGATTTTATCCAGTAATTCACCAGGTGAGATTGGAATGAGTATTGGCTTCATAGTTGTTCTTTTATCTTAAAATAATGTGGTTTATTATAAATGTTATTACCGGTGGATGCCAATGTCGCTACCATATGCATGAGATATTCTAACTATGTTGTGTTATTGAAGCATTCAGATTCAAAAAGGAAGAGTGAAAATATGTTAAAAATGGGGTTTAACGTAATTATATTCATTATGTTTTTTAGCCTGGGGGCTTGCGCTAGTGTCGAGCCATGGCAGAAAGATGTGCTGTCTAGAAAATCAATGCAATTCAATTCAGAAAAAGTTAACTCGGCTATGGATACGCACTTTTATTACAGTAAAGAAGGCTCTAGCGGTGGACAGGGCTTTAGTGGCGGCGGTTGTGGGTGTAATTGATGAATAAGTCAGTGCCTCATTTGTCATTAAAATCGGCTTTATCAACCGCCTGTTGTTGCCTGTTGGGCACCTGTGCCCACGCAGAAAGCAAGCCCTGGTTTATTGATTTGGGGGCAATGAACTATATTGAGCAGGATAGAAATACCGGCATTCAGTTGCTCGTAAATGCGCGACGAGAACTTGACGACGGTGATGCGCTTTCACTGCAACTGGATTTTGATGTGATAACTGGCGCCACACCCAACGGTGCGTCTGCGAGTAATGTGCCACAAAGCTTTACCATGGCGTCGGGTATTGGGGAGTATCAAGTGGATGCAAACGAGCTGCCCGCTGATGATTCGCATATGGATTCCCGTATGGGATTTAGTCTGCTCTATGAATCTACAATGAGTGGCAATTTTCAATTAAATTATGCCTCACATATTTCGATGGAATTTGATTATTTATCCCTCGGAGCAGGAATGGAATTTTTGCAGAATTTAAATCAACACACCACCACATTACTCGGCGGATTTAACTTTGAATATAATCGGGTGCATCCGGTAGGCGGTATCCCCACGGCTTTTGCATCAATGGAGCCGCCGGGTGTTTTGCAGCCACGCAGTGCAACGAGTCTAGCCCGGCGACAGTCTGGTGCGCATATCGGGTTTAATCAGATTATAGATAAAAATTCACTAATGCAGATTAAATATGCCTGGGCCAATGCATCGGGATATTTGAGTGACCCCTATAAAATTCTAAGTGTCGTTGACGATATAAATAATACACAGTTAGGATCGACCCTCGATTATATTTATGAAGGCCGCCCCGATCAGCGAGAAATTCAGAATATATTTTTCGCTTATAAAAGAAACTTCCAGGGGGATGTAATTGATTTCTCTTATCGTTACTATTGGGATGAATGGGAAATAAATTCAAATACCGTTGATGTAAAATATCGATATAAGTTGAATCATCAATATTATCTGCAACCCCATTTTAGATGGTATGAGCAGAGTGCAGCGTATTTGTACCAACACAGTTTAAATGTGAGTGAGCCAACACCTGATTATGCCAGCGCTGATTTCAGGCTGGCAGCGTTTGATGCCTATACGCTAGGGTTTCGTTATGGAAAATCATTAGCGGATGGGCGCGAACACAGTATTGGCTTGGAATACTACACGCAAAGAGGCGATAGTCACCCGAATTCGGCAGTGGGTTTACAAAAAGATCAGGACTTGTTTCCAACCTTAAATACACTCGTTATTACCTGGAACTATTCTTATAACTGGTAGTGAACGAGATTGCGCAGCAAAAAAATTAAAAACTTAATGTAGTTTTTATGTTTATCTAAATGATGTTATTTCGGATTCTTGTGGTTTTTATACAATGCTCTCTCACCTATTCCAGGTTAACTCCAGACTAGTGGTTTATCACAGCGCGAGGCTTTCTTTTTAGTCTTCTCTTTATAAGCTATCTGATTTAATCACCAGCATTTTTTCAATTTGCATATCTTTAAATGTATGTGGAATGCCGCCCACCCCCATACCCGATTGACGTAAGCCTGCGAAGGGCATCCAGTCGACTCGAAATGCAGTAAAATCATTTACCATGACCGCTGATGCATTGAGCTGTTTATAAGCGTGCATGGCGGTATTTAAATTAGTGGTGTAAACCGCCGCCTGAAATGAAACGTCAAGTGAGTTAGCCTGGGCGATGGCCTCATCAATATTTTCATATTCATACACGCAAACTACGGGGCCAAAAACTTCTTTGCAACTGACAGATACATCGGCGGGCGGATTATATAAAACGCAGGGTGAGTAGCAGCTATCGGAAATTTTTCCCGAACCGGAAATTTTTTCAGCACCTGCATTGACCGCTTCTTCAACCCAGTCATCAATTCGCTGGGTTTCTGCGTGACGAATAATAGGGCCGACATCGGTGGTGGATAATGTCGGATCACCTACGGACATTTTATCGCCAAGTTCAGCGATTTTTTCTGCGACTTTTCGAGCAATGCTTTTTTCAACGAAGATACGTTGCACTGAAACACAAACCTGACCCGCATGATAAAAGCCTCCTTTAGCTAACATTGGAATTGTGCTGTCTAAATCTGCGTCCGCTGCAACAATGACAGGTGCAACACCGCCGTGTTCGAGTGCGCAGCGTGCACCGGCTGCTAATTTTGAGCGTAGCATCCAGCCGACTTTTGCGCTGCCGATAAAACTAAAAAAACCTACCCGCGAGTCGGTAACTAACGCTTCGGCAACTGCATGACTCTGCGGAGTGACAACCTGTGCCCACTCTTCGGGTAAGCCCGCCAGGTGAAATAATTTAACTAATTCATAACAGGAAAGAGGGGTGTCATCTGCCGGTTTTATAATAACCGGACAGCCACTGGCAACGGCAGGCCCGACCTGATGCACAATTAAATTTATCGGGTGGTTAAAGGCGCTTACCGCAACGACAACACCGATAGGCTCATGCGAAGTGAGTGCTAAGCGATTCATCGAGGCAGCATTTAATCCCATGGGGATTTCTTCGCCATGATTGCCGCGAATGCAATCAATACAGTTTTTAATTCCGTCAATGGCGCGGGTCATTTCGACCCGGGTGTCATTTAAAGGTTTGCCGCCCTCCTGAGCTGAAATTAAAATTAAACGCTCGGCATTGTCCTGCATTAGTTCGGACAGCCTGGTTAAAACATCAATGCGTTTTCCAGCGCTTAACCACTTAGATCTGTCGTTATATAAATGACTGGCAGTGTTCAGTGCGTGGTCAATCGCGGTTTTATCTAATTGATCGACAGTCGCAATCAGTTTACCATCGAAAGGTGCAGTGACTTCTAGTTTACCGCTAGCTTTTATATTACCGGCGACTAAGTTTTTATAATGAGATGTCATTTTAACTCCTGTTCATTAATGGATACACTTATAACCAAGCGAAATTTTAAACTCACGCTGGGTGGCCAGGTAAATAGCCAGGTAAATATTTATAGATTAATTAATTTATATTTAAATAGGGCAGGCAATATCACCCAGACGTTCAGTGAGTATCATATTTTCACGATAATCAATCGGTATCAAAACTAAACTCGGGCCATCTTCATTAAAAGCGGCTTCGAGCGTGCTTTTAATGTCAGATGATTTTGTCACCTTATGCCCATTCCAGTCAAAGGCTTCGGCGAGTTGCATCCAGTTTGGATTGTTAAACGCCAAATCAGTGTGATGCCCAAACTGGCTTTGTTGTTTCCAGGCAATTAAACCGTATTCGTTATCTTCCCAAACCATCACCACACAATTAACATTTAAGCGCTTTGCGGTTTCCATTTCCTGAACATTCATCATAAAACCCGCATCTCCGCAGACGGCTAAAACGCGCTTGTCAGGATGCACCATGGATGCGGCGATGGCACCGGGTAGTGCAAAGCCCATTGAGCAAAAGCCATTGGGAATTAAACAGGTGTTAGGTTCGTGGCATTGATAATGTCGAGCTACCCACATTTTATGGGCGCCTACATCAGAAAGCATAATGTCATGTGGCCCCATGACTTCGCGTGCATCCCACAAAACTTTCTGGGGTTTTAATACATCAACCGCTTCATCGTCTTTATACATCGCGAGCTCATCGTGCATTTGTTCACGGGTGGCTTTTTGTTGGGATAAGTCATAGCTTATTCCATCACTATCATCATTCGCTCTTTCCAATAACATGGTAATCGTCTGTGCCATGTCACCTATAAGTTCAACTTCCGGATGATAGTGCGAGTCTATTTCGGCGGGATAGAAATCCGCGTGAATAATTTTCTTATTACCGTCTTTGTTCCACAGGTTAGGGTGGTATTCCACCATGTCGTAGCCGAGTGTAATAACCAAATCAGCCGCATCAATGGCACAGGCCACGACATCTTTAGATTGTAGACCGATGGTATATAAACAGTAATCCGCATCCATATCGACACTGCCTTTACCCATAAAGGTGCTGACTACGCCTATACCAGTTACTTCACAAAATTTTCTTAATTGCTTGCTGGTGCGCCGTCGAATGCAGCCATTGCCGGCTAAAATGATTGGGCGTTTGGCATTTTTTAACATTTCATAAGCGGCATCAATGATTTTATTATCCGGGCCGGGGCGACGAAAGCGACGCGGTGAAATGGGTTTGGTTGTAGTTTGTAATTTTGCAATATCTTCGGGTAGCTCAATTAAAACCGCACCGGGTTTTTCCGAGCGAGCAACTCGCACCGCTTTACGAATAATTTCCGGAATATTGTCCTGATGTAAAACACTGGTGGCCCATTTGGTGACCGGTGTGTACATAGTGATAACATCCATCACCTGGTGTGATTCTTTGTGCAAGCGTTGTGATGAGCCTTGTCCGGTGAGTACCAGCATCGGGGCATGGTCCATATTGGCATCTGCAACCCCGGTAATTAAATTGGTGGCTCCCGGACCTAATGTGCCTAAGCAGCCAGCAGGGTTACCGGTTAAGCGGCCATAAATTTCAGCCATAAAGGCCGCCCCCTGCTCATGACGACACAATATAAACTGAATTTTTTCCGATTTTTCTAACGAAATCATAAAGTCGGCATTTTCTTCTCCGGGTACGCCGTAAATATATTCAATACCTTCTTCTTCAAGACACTTAACGAACAGATCAGATGCTTTCATGTTAGGTTTTCCGTTGAAAATTTATGGGTTTTTTTATAGATTCAAGTGTAGCTCATAGGGGAAGGGTTTTCGAATTAAATTATTCAGATATACTAAAGATGTTTGGTTGTGTAAATTAAGCAAAGTTTCATTTAGAGCGTTTTAAAGGTATACAGCTGAAACAGGTCAATATTAGCAATAAAACGATCAGCTAAATATTTGCCCTCCTAAGAATGTGACTAACTGAAGGGGGCTAACAAACAAATAAGTTTTTCACTCAGTGCATATTTTTTAAAAGGGAAGCGTTATTGGCGAATACCCACGCCACGATTTAGCAAATACATCGAATAGCAAAATAAAGTTATCGTAAAGCCTAAAATTATAACAATGGCAGTTGTTAAGTCGGTATCAGTGGTACCGATCATGCCATATCGGAATGAGTTAACCATGTATAGAATGGGGTTTGCCAACGATATGTTTTGCCAGATCTCGGGCAGCATATCAATCGAATAAAAAATACCGCCCAAATACGTTAACGGAGTTAAAACAAAAGTTGGAATTATACTAATATCATCAAAGCTATTGGCATAAATGGCATTGATAAATCCAGCCAGTGAAAACAGGGTAGCGGTTAGAAAAAATATGAGTAAAGTTAGCGAGTAACTGTGAATTTCAATATCTGAAAAAAACATCGCAACCAGTGTCACAACGATCCCTACTATAATGCCTCGGGCTACGCCGCCAGAAACATAGCCCACTAAAATTAAATAGTTGGGTGTTGGAGACACCAGTAGCTCTTCTATGCTTTTTTGAAATTTTGCACTGTAAAAAGATGACACTACATTGCCGTATGAATTGGTAATGACCGACATTAAAATCAGGCCGGGAACAATATAGTCCATATATTTATAGCCATTAATATCGCCAATTTGTGAGCCAATTAATTTGCCGAAAATAACAAAATAAAGTGCGGTGGTAATAGCAGGAGGTAAAACTGTTTGTATCCAGATGCGAATAAAACGCAAATATTCTTTGATAATAATCGTTTTTAGAGCGTTGAATTTTTCTGACCATGTCATGTTATTGTCCGCCTAAATCTTTGGCTTGAGTTGTTTCTTGCAGCGTTTTGATAAGATCTGAGTTGTTACTGTTTTTTTCAAGTAGGCACATAAATAATTGTTCAAGTCGGTTGGTTTTATTGCGCATGCTGGAAACGTAAATTTGATTATCTGAAAGGAGTTTGAATAAGCTATTAAAATGCGCCTTTTCATCAAGGCTAACTTCGAGTGTGCTGTCATCAATTAACTGAAATTTAAACGGCGAAAGCTCGGTGTTATTAAAGCAGTCAGTATTGTTGATTGGTGATTGCAGATAAAAGATAAACGTTTCCGTATTTAACTGACTCAGTAATGTCTTCATGCTGGTATGTTCAATAGTGCAGCCATGGTCAATAATGGCGATATTTTTACACAGACTTTCAGCTTCTTCCAGATAATGGGTGGTTAAAATAATGGTGGTGCCCTGTTGATTTATTTTACTTAGAAAATCCCACATCGAGCGCCGTATCTGAATGTCGACACCGGCGGTGGGTTCATCAAGTATGAGTAATTTGGGTTGGTGAATTAGTGCACGGGCAATCATCAGTCGGCGCTTCATGCCGCCAGATAATTCCCGTGCCATGACGTTGCGTTTATCCCATAGCTCTAGTTGTTTTAAATAGGTTTCAGCCCGTTGATATGCAAGCTCTCGAGGGATGCCATAATAACCCGCCTGATTAACCAGAATTTCAACCACCAGTTCAAACTGATTGAAATTAAATTCCTGTGGAACAAGGCCGATACAGGATTTGGCCTGTGCCTGATGGGTATCAAAATCATAATCAAAAATTTTAACCTGTCCAGATGTCTTATTGACTAGCCCAGCTACGATGCCGATGGTCGTTGACTTACCGGCACCATTGGAGCCAAGCAGAGCAAAAAAATCACCTTCTTTTACTTTCAGGTCGACGCCTTTTAGGGCTTCAGTTCCATTTTTGTATATTTTTTTTAAATTGCTAATTTCAAGGGCATACATAGTTTTAGATCAGAAGTAGGTTGGTTTCAATTTTTAATAAGCTATTGATTATATATGAGAAACTGACCGCTTATCAGGTAAAACTTGAAAATATCCAAAAATAATCATACGATTGTCTAATATTTGAAGTGGCGCTCTTATAATGTATGTCATTTAACCGATTCTAAATGTCGTTATAATCTAATATAGCACTTCAATTTATCATCACTTCAGGAACACAGGAAACAATATGGGAACCAAAGGGTCAGCCAACCGCCAACGAATCGTCGATGCCGCTGATCATCTGTTTTATTCTCGCGGTTATAATCAAACCTCTTTTAGCGATATTTCGGATGAAACGGGTATCCCCCGGGGTAATTTTTATTACTATTTTAAAACCAAAGAAGATATTTTAGCGGCGGTTGTTGACGCGCGCTTAATCGAATTCAAAGAAATGTTGATGGCCTGTGAAAAAGCCACCAATGACCCATTGCAACGCCTACATGCTTTAACCCGCTTTCCTCTGCAGCAGGAAGAGCAGGTGTTGCAGTATGGCTGTCCTATCGGTTCATTGAGTTCTGAGCTGGTTAAAGAACAGGATACGGAAATTTCTCAGGCACGATTAACCGCTGTGTTTGATTTACTAAAAAACTGGATAGATCAGCAGATTGATAGCATGCATTTAAATAAACAAAGCGAAGAGATTTCTAAAGACCTGCTGGCTAAAATGCAGGGGGTCATTGTGATTGCTAATGTCTATAAAGATAAAGCATTTTTACATCGAGGTGTAAAAGATATTCAGAGCTGGCTTAATCAAACTTTAAGTCACTAAGCAGGTTAATTAATGACGCAAAATATAGAATATTCAGAACCATATGTAAAACGCTTTAAAGAAGGTCGTTTTGAATCATTAATGCGCTGGTCGCAGCTGGAAACATTCTGGAACACGTTACGTCCTCAAATAGATGATAACTGGTATGTTTATGCAATCGGTGAAAGCGCACCGCTGGAAACTGGCAGTCAGGAAACGGTGTTGAATTTTATTAATGAAATTGATGAATTGCTGCGTAAAGAGCATGATGAGTCATATTGCGGAATTGTGTATGCAGATGATCATCAAAACCCCGAATTTATAAAAATCTTTGATCCGAATAACCTGGGGGTGAGTTGTGGATTTAGTGAGAATCCGCCATTGCCAGGATGGGTAATGTCAAAAATGAAACCGGTTGATTTAGAGCTAGCTTTGCAACCCGCTAACAATCGTCGGCGCTGGTGGCAGAAAATTTTTGAGTAATCAATGCGGCTAATTATTTGGCTCCTTTTACATTTTCAACCCACATAATTTTTAAGTGCTTTCTATTTTATTTTCAGGCCAGTAACTATCGAGTATTTTTAGTGCAGCAATAATATAGGCTGTCGCTAACAGAATCAGTAAAACGCGTTGAGCGAGTAGTTCAGTAAAGTTCGCATTCTCTGCCATACTGCCATTAACCAAAATCAGTAAAGCCAGAAAAGCCGAACCATAGTATTTAGAGTATGGCTTACAGGAAAATATATTAGTGCCAAAAAACAGTGTGGTTAAAAACATTAAAGTTATAAAAAAGTAATATTCCGGCACGGCCACAATTAACCAGTAAAAAACCATTGCGCATAAGCCACCGAGTAAAGTTGAAATTAGCGAGTTGCTACCGGCTTCTTTACCGGCACTGAGTTCCGGTTTCAAAATAAACAGGGCTGAGAAAATCATAACCAGTAGGTAGTCGGTTAAGTTAAAAATAATAAATAGACTTGCCATTGGAAAAATAACCAGCGTACTTTTTAGTGCACTTTGTGCAGCGGCAGTTGAATATGTTTTTTGAAAGCCGGGAGGGGACGGGAAAGTTGTAAACTGTGGATCGGGTACTAATAAATAGGCAAGCCACACCATAATCATTGTTAAGCAGCTTGATAGAACAAAACCGAATGAAAATCCCATGGCCAGTCCTTCATTTGAGTTTGCTAGCATGGGGAGTAATAAAAGAGCAATTATGCTCATCAATGTTAACCAGAATGAACCACCGCGATTTAAATAATAGTACAGGTGAAACAACACCAGACCCAGCATTAAAATATAGGCAAATGGATATTGTAAAAAGAATAATGAAAAAACCAGCCCGAGACTAAAGGCTAAAATGGTATAGCGCATATTGCGCAGCCCCGCCTGCAATGATGGCATGGGTAGTGGCATGGAAAGTAGTAGCGCTGTAAAAACGGGCATCAGTAATGCTAAAGGCCAGTTAATGCCGTAGGCGAGTGCAACTGCCAGGGTGACACCAATGGCAAAGCGAAAAACCCGAATGCTGGTTTGGTCCTGGCTAACTAAGTGCAGCCAGGTTTTCACAGATGAAATGGGCTGGCTGACTTTAGTAAACATACGAAAATAAACTTAATATTCGAATCCAGATCCAGCCCAGCGGGTTAATAATCCAGTTATTGCTGGTGTAAACTAATACATCTGCTTGCCCACCGAGTCTGCGATATCCTGCGGCGCTATTGTCATCGAATGTAATAATGACAGGAAAGCGTTGGGCATCACGCAGCCAGCCAGATTTTCCTTTTACAGACGCGAGTCCGCCAACGGCGCTTAAATCACCACTGTCTACTGCGAAGCCGACACTGCTCACAGTGCCCTTAAATATTTTCCCCGGTGCAACATCGAGCGTAATATCGACCGCGTTTCCGGGCTTAATATTGGCAATGTTATTTTCCCTCAGGTTGGCCTGTATCCAGATATTATCAATTTCAATAAACGTCATCTGCGGCGCACCGGAGGTTGCATATTGGCCTACATCAATTTGCAAATTTGTGATGCCGCCTAATGAGGGCGCAACAATAGTTGTTCGGCTTAAATCCAGTTGGGCTTTTTTGAGCGTTGCAATGGCTGAGCGAATGCGCGGGTTTTTATTGCCTTTTTCGCCTAGCGCCTGCTTGGCTTTATCGAGTTGTGCATGGGCACTCAGAAGTTGAGCCTGCGCCGATTTAACTTTTGCACGGGCCTTGTCGCCATCAGATTTTGAAAGTACGTTTTGTTTTTCCAATTCATAAACCCGCACACTTTGCACTTTCATATGTTCGAGATGTGTCTCTGCTTCAACCACACCCGCTTGTGCGGTGGTGACGGTTGCTGTGCCAGCACCAATTTCCTGACCAGCTAATTCTAATGAAGACTCCGCATTTTCTACGGCCAGTTTATAATCAGCGGGATCAATTTTAAATAGAGTATCACCCGGTTGTACTAACTGATCTTTATTGACATTAATTGCAATCACTCTGCCAGATACTTGTGAAACTATCGGGACGACATAGGCTTGCACTCGCGCTTGATCTGTCCAGGGTGCAATGCGATCGGCGATGACATACCAGGCAAATAAAAACAGCACTATATATAAAATGATTTTTGATATTTTTCGTACGGGGTCTGTGAGGGTTTCTGGTTTTTTGCTGTTAATATCATCAGTCATGTTTGCTTTCCACAATAATGGGTATTGTTAAATATCGATTATTTTAGCGATGTGTTTACTTGTTAATTGAAACTTAAGAGGGTGTATCCGTTTCACCCGTATTTTCATTTAACCATTTCAAAAATATTTCATAACCTAAAGCTAAAATAATAGCCCCCACAAATAAGCCAATAATGCCAGACATCATCATGCCTCCAATGGCACCTAATAAAATGACTAGCATGGGTGTGGCCATTCCACGGCCAAGAAATAACGGCTTTAAGAAACCGTCGCTGGCGCTAATGACAAGACAGTAAACTAAAAATATAACGGCGGGGGTGGTTTCGGCTACCGAAAACACATAGGCACTAACAAAACCCAGAACAATAATAGGGGGTAATTGTGCGATGGCTAATACTAATACGACTAATGTCCATAAGCCCCACGCGGGTATATCCATAACGATCATACCGAGGGCAGAAAATACGGCCTGAATGACTGCTACACCCAATACACCCTGAGCAACGCTACGAATAGTGGCTTTAGATAAATCAGTATATTCTTTGCCTGATTTTACATTAGTTAGACGGTTAAAAAATTTGATGATCAAGCTGTATGCGCTGTCAGCATTGGCTAATAAAATACCTGAAATGACAATAGAAAGCACAAATTGTAAAATAGTACCCGCAGCACCTGCAGCTCCGCTAATAATCGCCTGGCCGACTTTCTTGGTTTCAGTTTCATATTTTATCAATGTCGCTTCTAGATTGTTTGAAGCTTGCGACCATAGGGCATGGGTTTTTTCACCAATTAATGGCCAGTCTTTAACCCGGTCATTTGGTGCTGGAATCTCTAACGTGCCTGCGGCATAACGTTCAGAGATAACACCGGAAGTATCGATGACAGAATTGGAAAGCATTACGGTTGGGGTAATTAATAAGGCGAGAGCAATTATTGTATAAGCAATAGAGGCCAGTTTGTTATTGCCGCCCAAAGTCGATTTAAGTTTTGAAAATAAGGGGAAAATGGCAACTGCTATAATTGCACCCCAGATGACGGGTAGGATAAAGGGCTTAATGATATTAAGGCAATAGAAAGCCAGTAGTGCTAATAAGCCAAGTCGTATTGCGGCTTCAATGGCATTTTTTGTGAATTCATTATTGTTATGATTATTCATTTTAAGTCCTTGGTTTTTGCAACTTTTGGGGTTTAACTCAATTAATCTAGTCCTGCTGCTGTGCTCAGAGGCGGTGCCTGGTTCTGTGATGGCTCAATTTTTATCAGCATTTAATTCAGATGTTTTTATACCGATCAGACTGGCCACTAATATTGCCATATAAAACACACCCACAATGGCTTCCATATAAACAACAAATCGTGCAATTGGAATTTTCGGGCTGATATCACCATAGCCTAAAGTGGTGAGGGTGACGAAACTGTAATACGCCACATCAGCAAAATTATCATACCAGAGTGTTTGCTCGAGGCCTATAAATGCACCTGGCAACGCTTGTGCAATTAATAAATAAAGTAGTGTCCATATTAACCCCATGAGTAAATAAATACAGATCGCACCAATGATCTTGTTGCCATCGATTGGTCCGGTAAATAAAACTTGCCTGGCTGCTAACCACGTTGCCCATGAATAAAAAGCTAGCAGCATAATTAAATGCATATAACTTAAGCCTGATATGTCTAAAATGATGCTTAATAATACGACGGTTAAAACAGAAATAATAAAACCAATGCCGGTATGAAACCAGAAACGTGATGATTTCAGACCAAGAATACCTGATGCAAGTGTGATGACAGTAACGGCCTGAAAAAAATGTTGTCCGAGTTTGCTTGGAAACTGATCAACAAGCGCACCGACAAGAAGTAGAAAAACCAGTGAAATAACTAAATAAAGAAAGTTGTTTTTCTCGGTAACCGGTTGCATAACTTGAATCTCGATAATTTGATATGCCAGATAATAAACTAATTCTTATGTAAATGAAAAAACATTATTCAGTTAATCATTTCGGTAAGCGGGATATGGTGGAAGAATTAATAAGCTAACAGTCACCCGGAGAATATGAAATAACTTTTTTATCTGCACAGGCACTACAACCTGATGCATAAGTTTTCGTCGTGTTATTTTTAAGACTGGCACAAACCGGAACATATTCCATAGTGCAAATTTGTGGGCGAGGATCGCTGCAATGCGTTGTTGATTCTTTTGGGTTATTAGTGATGTGTTTTTTTCTGAGTTTCAACAACTCATTGAGTAGCCATTGCTGAGTTTTGATGTTTTTCTGATTTGGACAGCTCACCATATAGTAACTTCCGGTTATGGTGCTTTTAGTTGCTGAATATTGTATAAAATCTTCGGTTGTTTTTATTTCGTCTTTAAAGTAATTATATTTTTTTTCAATGTGTTTACTGGCTTTTGGCCCTGCATGATTCGTTCCGTTTCGATTAATAGTGCAGCTACTTTGGCTAACGAAATCTAATAGATGTTTAACTTCTTCTGTCTGGTTTTCAGGGACATCAGCATAGGTGATGTGAGAAATTAGCATGCATACTATAGTGAGTGATTTTTTCATGTTTTTTAGAGTGGTGGTTGTAGAAGATAAAATTAAGAGTAGCATGAAGTTTAATGCTTGAGTAAACAAAAAAAAGAAAACACGAGTGTTTTCTTTTTTTTGTTTTGAACAGTGTGTTGAAAAAAACTTAATTCATAAAACGTTTATGCAGTAGATGATCCACACTTAACTTGCCTGCACCTAAGTAAACTAATGCCAGCAGCATAATGAGATAGGTTGCAGCAAACTCAATTCCATTATTGAGTATGACCAGGCTACCGTTTTCGGTTAACCAGCTGTAGTTGGCGTTGTCCTGTAATATGGCTTTTGCTCTGTCTAATCTTTCAATAGCGCCCATCGTGCGCTCAGTTGCAAACAAGCCGGAACCCTCGGCAATAGCTAGCCAGCCATTTTGCCAGTGAACACTCACCGCCGCAATGAACATAGTGAATATGAGGGGAATGGAAATCCAGCGAACGGAGAATCCAAAAAACAGAAAAATGGCACCAATGATTTCAGTAAATGTAGCCAAATACGCCATCAGTCCAGGTAACGGCATGCCCAGCCCCCATTCCGAGTTACCAAACCAGGCAATAGTATCATCCATGCTGGCGAGTTTTTTGGTACCCGCCATCCAGAAAATGGGAACCAGGTATAAGCGTAATGCTAAGGGCGCAATAAAGTCGAGTCGTTTTATTTTTTCAAGAAAGTAGGCGTGGGTATCTGACAGCAGGTCAATTAACTTGTACATAGGAGTTGCCTTAATATAATTATTGTTAGATTGACTGATTAGCTGAAATTAAGTTCATAACTAATGCAGGCAAATATTTATTTGACGTTATTTTATATTTTTCCGTATATTTTTCCGTGTATTTTCCTATATGTTTTCCTGTGTATCTTTTTGTGGGTACAATTCACTTAATGATTTTGAGCGTCCACTGGCCTGTACAATTCGTGCGTGATCGCGATTAAATTCTCGCACCGATTTAATTCCACAAGAATGCCCTATCACCCCAACTTCATAAATTATATTTTGAATATAGTGTGTGATTCGCCAGGATTTTTGGGTAGCAACTAAACCGCGCTGAAGTTTTTTATTATGCGTTGTAATGCCGGTTGGGCAAGTGTTTTTATCACACTGTAGTGCCTGAATACAGCCCAGCGCAAACATAAATCCACGGGCAGAGACAATGAAATCAGCTCCCATGCACAGTGCCCATGCTACTTCAGCGGGGGTGATTAACTTACCCGAGGCAATCACTTTTACGCGATCACGTAGGCCATGGCTTTGTAATTTATCAACGACTAATGGCAAGCTCTCCTGTATTGGGAGCCCAACATAATCGATTAAACTCATCGGTGCAGCACCTGTTCCCCCGGTGGAGCTATCAATGGTGATGAAATCTGGGGCATACTCGAGACCGCGTTTTTGAATGAGTTTACAAAGCTCATCAATCCAGCCATAGGCACCAATCACTACTTTAAAGCCGACGGGTTTGCCCGTGACTTCGCGAATATGGTAAATCATATTGAGCAAATCGTCATTACAGGTAATGTCCGGGTGACGGTTGGGGCTGATAGAATCTTCGCCTTGCGGAATGCCTCTTATGGCTGCAATTTCAGCGGACACTTTTTTGCCAGGGAGGATGCCACCCTTGCCGGGTTTTGCGCCCTGACTGAGTTTTATTTCAAACATTTTCACCTGTTCAATTGCGGCAATTTCTTTTAGTTTCTCATCTGATAAATTTCCCTGCTCATCTCTAACACCGTACTTGGCTGTGCCGATTTGAAAGACAATATCGGCTCCGCCTTGCAGGTGATAAGGCGATAAGCCGCCTTCACCTGTATTCATCCAGGCACCCGCTTTAAACGCACCGTACGATAATGAAACAATGGCAGGCTTAGAAAGTGCGCCAAAACTCATTCCGGAAATATTAAAAATGCATGCGGTAGTGTAGGGGGTTGCACAGCCTTCGCCAATCGTAACCGGCCTGGGCTTGACGGCGTCTTTGCCTAAAGTTGGAAAAGGGCAGTTAACAAAAATAACCGTGCCCGCTGGTTTTAAATCACGGGTGGAGCCAAAGGCAACAGTATTGCTGATATTTTTTGCGGCTCGATAAATCCAGGAGCGTTCGGCTCTATTGAAGGGGAGTTCCTCGCGGTCCATAGTAAAAAAATACTGACGAAAAAAGGTGCCGAGATGTTCAAACCAATATCTAAACCGGCCAATGACCGGGTAGTTGCGTCGAATGGCGTGAACAGTTTGGTTGCGATCAATGATGTAAATAACAATGACAACAATAGTGATAACACCGACAGAGGTGACAAATAAAATAGCGAGTAATTCAAGAACGCTTTGGGAAAAAGAAATTTCATTCATATTCATTTATCTTGTATTAGTTACGTACATTATAAATAGCAGTAATTATGGATGTTTGCTTAGTTGTTTTATTAAATAAGCAAAGGGTCGTTCTATTTGAGCGGCGGGTGAATCATCTGCCTGAAATAAAGTAATGAAAAGAAAGTAATGAAAATAAAAAAGCCTCGAGAATCATAAAATTCTCAAGGCTTTTTATGTCGATTTCTGAACATGTCAGACTTCGAGTGGATCGAGCTAAGTGGGATTATTTACCGCCACATTTACCTTCGCCGCATTTGCCTTTTTTCTTAGAATCGCCGCATTTGCCTTCTTTCTTGTCGCCGCCGCATTTACCTTCGCCGCATTTGCCTTTTTTCTTAGAGTCGCCACATTTGCCTGCTTTCTTTTCGCCACCACATTTGCCTTCGCCACATTTGCCTTTTTCAGCAACAGTGATTTGGTCAGCATCAATGCTGTTCATGCCAAATGGGTTTTCTGCTGCGCTAGTCAGTGGGCTGAAAGCCATAACAAATAAGAAAGCGAGAGCTGATACTAAAGATTTATTAAATAAGTTAGTCATATTTTTTACCTATAGGTTGGTTTAAGAAACTGAGTCTATCCTGATTTATTCCTAATTGACAACATATTAGGTCATCGGATTTACAACAAGTTCACACTTTTTAACTTAGTTGTGAGGTGTTAGACAGAGGAATTAAATCAAGTTCCGTTGTTGCTTAGAATTAACTTTTTGATTTGAAATAAGTGCGACCAGTATATAAGTTATTGCTTATTTGCTTGGCTGGAAAATATTATTTGATTAGCAATTGCTGCAAAGCGGCAAGATAGGTTGCTTCATCCGGTGCCTGGTTATTTGTCTGTGCAGACCACATCGCTTCAGCCAGACATTCAATCATGCTGTGCTCGGCATCATGGGCTGAGCCTTTTTGCTTAGCCAATTGTTGGTAGATGCTGTTGATGCCCACTGGACGATTGGTGGAGAGTTGCTCGCGTAAACCCAGGTGTAAACCCATGTGTAAAAATGGATTGGTTTGCCCCATCTCGGGTAGAAAATCCTGTTCAAATTGCAACACAAAGTTGTGGTATTCCGGGTGTTCTTTTATGACCTCGGTAATTTGTATTTCCAGAGGGCTTAGGCTTTGTTGTTGCTGAAATTTCTCCCAGGCTGTTTTATACATTTGTCGGAGCTGGTTTCTGTCGGTGCCAAACATTATTCAATATTCTTCTGTTTAAATTCGCAAAGGTCTTCAATGATACAGGAACCGCAGCGGGGGGTGCGAGCGATGCAGGTATAGCGGCCGTGTAAAATGAGCCAGTGATGTGCGTCTAGTTTATATTGTTCAGGAATAAATTTAAGCAGTTTTTTTTCGACTTCTAGCACGTTTTTTCCAGGTGCGATTTTAGTTCGGTTAGAAACTCGAAAAATATGTGTATCTACTGCAATTGTCGGGTGACCAAAGGCGGTGTTGCGAATGACATTGGCTGTTTTTCTGCCAACACCAGCGAGGGCCTCTAGCGCCTGTTGATCATCGGGTACTTCGCTATTATGTTTTTCAATTAGCATTTTACACGTGATAATTATATTTTTAGCTTTGGTGTTATAAAGCCCGATTGTTTTTATGTATTTTTTTAAACCGGCCTCACCCAGTTTTAAAATGGTTGCGGGGGTATTGGCCACCGCAAACAATTTTCGGGTGGCTTTGTTTACGCCTTTGTCGGTTGACTGAGCCGATAGTGCGACGGCGACCAGTAATTCAAAGGGCGTTGTATATTCTAATTCAGTCGTGGGTTTAGGGTCATGCGCTTGCAGTCGCGAAAAGATTTCACTGCGTTTAAGTTTATTCATAAAAAGTTAAACGCGAGTTGGCGTTGCGGATATTGACTGGCTAACACTTAGCGCCTGTTTGTTTTTATGGCGTTTATCAATCACATTTTTCAGGGCAATAATTAAGCCCATGCCAATGAATGCACCGGGGGGTAATATGGCCAGTAAAAATCCTGAATAGTCTTCAATAAATACCAGTGTCCAGTTACGCGCGATCTCGCCAAACATTAGATGTGCATGACTAAACAGGGTGCCGTATCCCAACAGTTCTCGAATAGCGCCTAACGTCACTAGCACTAGCATGAAGCCCAGCCCCATCATTAAGCCATCGAGAATGGAGGGGATTAAACTATTTTTAGAGGCAAACGCTTCGGCGCGGGCAAGAATACCGCAGTTGGTTACGATCAGTGGAATGAAAATTCCTAACACGGTGTACAGCTCATATAGCCACGCATTCATGGATAATTCGATGGCCGTTACCACCGAGGCGATGACTAAAACAAAAACCGGCACTCGCACTTCCGGGCGCACCCAGTGGCGAATCAGCGAAACGATAGCGTTAGATAAAACTAAGGTGAGCATCGTCGCCAGGCCTAAACCCAGGCCATTAATTACGGTGCCGGTAACCGCCAGTAACGGGCACAGGCCGAGTAGTTGTACCAGTGCAACATTATTGTTCCACAGGCCGTTTTTGCTGATTTCGTTGTAGTTGTTATCGCTCATGGTTTTAGTCTGCTAAATTTATTTCAGCGGCGGGCCCGAGCCTGGGTCTGGGCCCGGGCCCGGGCTTGGGTTCTAGCTTGGGTTCTAGCTTCGGTTCTAGCTTCGGTTCGAGCTTAGGCACCTGCCTGGAATTGGGCATGCCAGTGATTTGTTTTTCATATTGCATCACTAATTCTTTTTTATGTCGGTCAAAGTATACCAGACATAAACGTACGGCCTGCACCACAGCCCGTGGGGTAATTGTGGCGCCGGTAAATTGGTCGAATACACCCCCATCGCGTTTTACTTTCCAGTTTCGTTCATTCGGTTGATTCAATGATTTGCCATTAAAGCCAAAAACCCAGTCACTCTTTTCGGTTTCCATTGCATCGCCAAGGCCGGGAGTTTCCTTGTGGCTGACAATGCGTACCCCCGCCAATGTGCCATCAATATTAATGCCCACCAACATTTTAATTTCACCGCTATAACCTTTCGGTGCAATGACCGAAAAAATCATAGCACTGATTTTCTCTTTTTGTTTAGCAATGTAAAGAATGGATTGTTTTTTCTGTCCTAAGCGGTCGTCCTCTGCAATGTTGATGGTGGTGTTTAATAAATCATTATCATATAGATCGGCGGGCAAAATCTGATTGAGCTTTCGCAGTAATGCCAGACGTTCATTATCGGCAATTCTCTCGAAGGTGGCATATTGAGTGTAGCCAACCAGCGTGGTGCCAATCACGGCAAACAGCCCCAGCATAAATCCGCTGAATAAAATGGTGCGTATATTATTCGTCATCATCATCTACTTTATGGTGATGGGGGAATTCTGTCCAGCTGTGTCCAAACGCGCGGGGCATGGTGTAGTAATCAAGCAACGGTGCGGCCATATTCATTAATATTACCGCGAAGGCGATGCCGTCCGGGTAGCTGCCCCAGGTGCGAATAATAAAAATAAAGATGCCGATGCCCATGCCATATAACCAACGGCCTTTGGTGGTGGTGGCGGCCGTAATGGGATCGGTGGCAATAAAAAAAGCGGCCAGCATAATACCACCGCTGAATAGATGAAAGGTGGGAGGGGCAAAAGAGGCGTAGTCATACAACGCAAAGGTATTCGATAAAACCAGCAGCGCAGCAATCATGCCGGCGGGAATGCGCCAGTCGATAATGCCTTTTAATGCCAGATATAAGCCGGTGGCTAGAAACAGACCATTTACCCATTCCCAGCCAAAGCCACCAATAGCGCCGAACATGGGGCCATATTCTTTATGGGTTTCGATTTCATGAATGCTTAATTCCAGGCCCAGTTGGGTTTTGACTGTGTCGAGTGGGGTAGCCATGGTGATGGCATCCCAGGTGTAAGTGAGGGGCAGTTCTCCACCGAAAATAATGCGCAGGGTTTCGCTGAAGGAAAGCTGAGTGTAGGCCTCTAGCAAGGGTGGCACCCACTGGGTCATTTCTTTGGGAAATGAAATGATGACCACTACATAACCCACCATGGCCGGATTAAACGGGTTGAATCCCAATCCGCCATATAAATGTTTAGCGACCACAATGGCAAACAACGTGCCAATAACGGTTAGCCACCAGGGGGCGAGTTGGGGTAGTGCCAGTGCTAATAGTGCGGCGGTGAGTAAGGCGCTGCCATCGGTAATGTAAGGTTTAATCGGCCGTTTACGAATCCACAGCATCAACGCTTCGGCGGATAGTGCGGTCACCGAGGCCAGAATAATATTGATTAACACGCCCCAGCCAAAAAACATAATCATCGCAATGGTGCCCGGAATCATCGCCAGCAATACTTTAAACATCAGTGTTTGTACGCTATTTTGTTGAGGGCTATGGGGAGAGGTGGCGGTTTTAAATTGCATTGGGGGGTCCGATTAAATGTGATCTGGAATGATTTGTTACAGTTCGGGGCATTGTTGTGGAATTTTTATTTTTCATCGTTACCCGCCTGATTATTCACCTGGCTGCTTTGAGAATCCGTTTTCTGTGCTGCTTTCTTTGCCTGCACGCGTTTCATCGCCGCTTCAATCGCGGCTTTTTTAGGGTCGATTTGCGCTTCGTTACCGTCGGCTTTCTGTGCCGCTTCAGCCTGTTTTTTCTTTTCTAATAATTCTTTTTTCTTGCGTAATTTTTCCGCTCGTTCAACTTTTTCCCGATCCATTCTGGCCTGTCTGAAATCGTGGCGTACACGAGCGTGGTCAGATTTTATGCGATCGCGTTCCTGGTTCCATATTTCGGTTTTGGCAAAGCGATAGTACTGTACCAGCGGAATCTGACTGGGGCATACCTGTGAGCAACAGCCACATTCGATGCAGTCAAATAAATGATAGTCCTGCACCAGATCAAAGTTTTTCGAACTGGCCATCCAGAAAAGTTGTTGTGGTAATAGTTGCGCCGGACACACTGTCGCGCAGGCACCGCAGCGAATACAGGGCATGGTGGCCGGGGGTGCAGGCGGGGTATTTTCAACCAGCAGGCAATTACAGCCTTTGGTAACCGGTAAATGATCTGTTTGCAGGCTAAAGCCCATCATTGGCCCGCCCATAATGAGTTTGCTGGCATCTGCGTGGTAGCCACCGGCCTGTTCGATGAGTTCTGACATTGGGGTGCCAATTAGCACGTCCATATTTTGTGGCTGATTAACGCCTTCACCGGTGATGGTGACGATGCGGGAAAGCAGAGGCTCGCCAAGAACAATCGCCTTGTGTACCGCCACGGCAGTGCCGACATTCTGGACGAGCAACCCAATGTCCGAAGGCAGGCCATCGCTGGGCACTTCTTTATGAGTGAGCACTTTAATTAATTGCTTCTCACCCCCGGTGGGGTAGAGGGTAGGAATGCTCACCACTTCGATGGTGTGCAATGCACGCTCTTTTATGACCGCTTTAATGGCGCTAATCGCCTCGGGTTTGTTGTCTTCTACGGCAATTAAACAGTGGGTGGCGGACACCATGTATTGAATGATGCCGCAACCGGATACCAATTCCTGCGCATATTCGCGCATCAGCATATCATCGCAGCTAATGTACGGCTCGCATTCTGCACCGTTAATAATGAGGGTCTCAATATGGGATTCTGGCCCCGGATTGACTTTTACGGCGGTGGGAAATGCGGCGCCGCCTAAACCGACAATGCCGGCTTTGCGAATGAGCTGGCGTAATTCAGCGGGTGATTTCGTATTAGGGTGGCGGATCGGTTGTAGATCGAGCCATTTATCTTCCCCGTCGGTTTCAAGCACCACGCACAGGGTATTTAACCCCGAAGGATGCGGGGCCGGTAATTCAGCAATTTCTACGATATGACCGGAAGTCGGGGCGTGAATGGGCGCACTGACATATTCGGTGCAGTCGGTAAGCGCCTGACCTTTTAATACCTTATCGCCCACTTTCACTAACAATTGACCGGCTTCACCTATGTGTTGCTGCGTCGGAATAATGAGTTGTTTGGGCAGTCTGGCTTTTACAATAGGCGAAGCTGTCGACATCGCTTTGTTACTGTCGAGTTTCAGGCCGCCGTGAAAATGCCAGAGTTGCTGAGAGGATCGGGTCATATTTTATGTATTATCTTTTAGGTCTTATCTTTTAGGTTATATTGCGTAATCTTTATTTAAGTAAAATGATTTTAAGCTTTGGGCGCTGTCTGGGCCGATTCAGGTATAGGCCATCGCCAGGTATCCGGCTCAACTTTTACCGGCCGAATATGAATGCAATCCACCGGGCAGGGTGGAATACACAAATCACAGCCGGTGCATTCGCTTTCTATAATGGTGTGCATTTGTTTGGCCGCGCCTAAAATCGCATCCACCGGACAGGCTTGTATGCACAGGGTGCAACCAATGCAAATTTGCTCATCTATATATACCACGGTTTTCTCGGGTTCATTGGCGTGTTCTTCATCCAGCGCCATCGGCTCAAGCCCGAGTAATTCAGATAGCGCCAGCATGGTGACTTCGCCACCGGGCGGGCACTGATTTATATTGGCTTCGCCACTCATAATGGCCTCTGCATAAGGTCGGCAGCCAGGGTAGGTGCATTGGCCGCATTGGGTTTGGGGCAAAATGGCGTCAATTTTATCCACAACCGGATCGCCTTCCACATGAAATTTAACCGAGGAATAGCCCAGCAAAATACCAAATAAAATGGAAATAGTTGCCAGAGTGACAACTGCAATAAGTATCGACATGTAGCTTAATTCACCAGGCCAATAAAGCCCATAAAGGCGAGCGACATAATGCCGGCGGTAATCATCGCAATGGCGGTGCCCTGAAAGGCTTCGGGGACATCCGCCACCGCGATGCGCTCACGAATGCCAGAAAACAGAATCAGCACCATCGAGAAACCCATGGCGGCGCCAAAGCCATAAAAAAAGGACTGTAGAAAGCCGTGCTCTTCCTGAATATTGAGTAGCGCAACCCCAAGTACTGCACAGTTGGTTGTAATGAGTGGCAGAAAAATACCCAGCACGTTGTAAAGCAAGGGGCTGGTTTTATGAACCACCATTTCAGTGAATTGCACAACCACCGCAATGACCAGTATGAACATAATGGTGCGTAAATACACAATATCTAATGGCATCAGAATATATTGGTTAACCAGGTAACTTAAAACTGAAGACAGGGTGAGTACAAAGGTGGTGGCTAGCGCCATACCAATCGCGGTTTCCAGCTTGCGCGAAACCCCCATAAAGGGGCACAGGCCAAGAAATTTAACCAATACGAAATTGTTAACCCATATAGTACTTATTAAGATTAGTGCGTATTCAGTCATATCAGCTGATCTTTCTTAGTTGTGAAAGAGATCGGTTGATCCGTTAAATATATAGTACTTATTAAAATTAGTGCGTATTCAGTCATATCAGCTGATCTTTCTTAGTTGTGAAAGAGATCGGTTGATCCGTTAAACATATAGTACTTATTAAGATTAGTGCGTATTCAGTCATATCAGCTGATCTTTCTTAGTTGTGAAAGAGATCGGTTGATCCGTTAAATATATAGTACTTATTAAGATTAGTGCGTATTCAGTCATTTATATAAAATTTCATTGAATAGTAGTCGTAAGAGTTTACCTTATTCAGTGGGCTTTGTGACGTTGATCATGCGAAATATAGGAAAAATCTTATATAGAAGTATAGTAATTAGAGACAAAATATTTTTATTTGTAATGTGAAATAGTTGATAGAAGGGCTTGCGCTGAGGGGGTGGAATGTGCGTTAATGGTCGTCTTTCCCGCTAAATGGTGTCAGTGTGGTTGTGACATCAATTCCTTTGAAGTAACTGGAAACGCTTTAAGATCGGGTCAAACATTTAAATCTAGCGTGGAATCCGTAATGTTCGGAGCCGGCCTTTTAGGCCGGCTTTTTTTATGTCTGATATTTGCATCCAGTTATATCTACACTTCTTAACTTTATTTTTTAGGTCGCTAATTAAAACTATGCACTTTAGTGCAAGGCTTTAGCTGCTACACATGAATTAATGATAACTGAACTCTTTTCAAAAAAAAGTAGGGTGGATCCGCTGCGCTTGATCCACCCTACAAAATAATTAAATTTTGGTGTCGTTAATAAAATGTATTGTGAATGATATTGTATAAGAGAGGACTTTTAGTTCTCTGTCGCCAACCCTCTGTCGCCAACCCTCTATCGCCAACCCTCTATCGCTAACCATGGGCTTTCAGCCCATAGTCGTTGAGTGCCCGAATTAATGCTTCGTAAGAGGTGAAGCCTCGATATAGGCTTTTAGTTACTATGCTTAAATAGTATCGGTAGATTTTGTGATTTTTATTTTCAAAAGTGGATGTCCATTTTTTGTATTTTTTTATTTATTGCTTTCCGCTGCTAAGTTAGCCAGCGGTATGCAACTGTATTAATCTATTGAATCGTTATATTCAAATAAGTGCCGTAGCCACTGGATGGGGTAGTGTCCAACACCTGTACCCAAAAAGACGTGGCCGTTGCGGTTATTGAGCATACCGCTTTTCTGGTGACCGTTGCACTTGAGCTGTAAGTACAGGCAGAGGCAATGGGTGTGTCGGCAATTAAATTGGCATGGCTTGTATAGAGTTTGACTTGATCAAATGAATGCAATAAATCCACGCTCATCTGATACGTTGAGGTTGCGGTTAAGCCATTAATTTGATAATTACTTTGTAGTGCTGGCGCACCCATTTGCCCGGCATAAGGAACCAGATTAATACTGTCAGCGTCTAGCAAAACAGGTGTACTGGTGCTGCCCTCTGAGGTGGGAATGGGCAATACATCAAGGGTGTACTCCGAACCCATAAATGAGTTGGTGCCTGAAACTTTAATATAGGTATCAACCACTCCACCATTGGCACTAGTTGCCACACAGGCGTCGACTGTATCGTTCACATTGGTAGAGGGGCAGTAGCCATCATTTGCAAAAGCGATATAATCCAGATTATCGAAAACCGTCAGATTAGCATTTCCCGTCTGGTTCTTAATCACATAAAGGTATTCGACTTTACCGCTTAGCCCGCTGATTTTATAGTAACTGGCGGTTTTATCGACACTACCAGAATAGGGTAGGTCAGATGTGCCGTAGGCCAGTGTAAGCTCAGCACCTTCAGCCCCTTCCCGGGCCAGGCCCTGCACCAAATTCAGTACAAAATGTGCCCCGCTCGATGAGCCACTAACCTGTACAAACAGTTCTCCCGTCGCGGTAGATGTCGCGCCACACAATTCATCTTGCGTGTCTGCATTAGAAGAACTGCATAGCGCTGATGATAGAACGCCATCGTAAACGCGTAGAGTTGCTTGACCGGTCAGGTTCGTCAGGCTCACCGCGTATAGTGTGCTTGTCTGTAAGCCGCTCACCTTATAATAACTGGTAGTCGTTGCGACCTGGCCGTTATAGGGTAGATTACTTGAATCTAATAAAACCGGGCTAACGTCACTGCCTTCATTCACCGCACCCGCACTGATACCCAGTGTGTAAAAAGCGCCATAGTTAGATCTATCCGCGACCTGAATATTTATAACGCCTGAACTATTGGCCTTCGCGGTGCATAAAACATCAGAGGTTATTGAGGAGCAACCTGCATATAGGTACACGGTGTCAGTTAAATTTGTCAGGCTAACATCATACAGCTGCCCGGCCACCAGGCCGGTGATTTCATACGCGCTATTACTAGTCGTATCACCATCGGTTGATGCGGTGCGCGGAAAATCACCCAGGCCTAACCCGATTAAACTTTCATCGACCGGTTGCAAGGCCAGGCTAATGGTAAAGGCTGTGCCATTAGCGGTATCGCTTCCATCAACCATTAACCAGATTGAGGTATCGGTTGCGGTTACTGCAATATAGCGATAACTGTCCCTGCTAATATATTGAAAGTAAAAATAATCTGGACTAGACGTGCTACCAAAGCCGGTGCTATCGTCATACACATACCAGCCGGCAGATTCATTGGCATTCGTATCCGCGTCGGTAATCGCCACAATATAAGTTTCACCAATGCTCAGGCCACTAAACTCATAATAACTTTGATCGCTACTTACATTGCCCGCGTGACTGACACCGCTATACACATTTGGGCCAATGGGTAATAGTACCGGTGACAAAACTGAACCTTCCGATTGATAGGGTGACAGTACCGCATTTAATGAATACGAGGCATAGGTCACGGCACTATTATTATCAACCATTATCCACATTGAAGTGGAAGCCGCACGACTCGTACATACCGCATCGCCGCTTTCATAGTAAATATCTTTGCAGGCGGATTTTGTAAAGTCTCCCAGGTCAGCAAGGTCGGTAAATGTATACAAAGCATTCCCGAAGGCCGCATTGCTTAAGGTCATTGTATAAGCTTCACCGGGCGTTAAGCCGGTTAATTCATAGTAACTTGCAGCGCCACCAATGCTCCCGGCATGGGGCAGGCCAGCCGTGCCAATGGCCAGTGCAATGGGTGCAGCATCAGTGCCTTCTGGCTGAACCGGAGAAATGCTGGCCGAAATATCAAATGCCAAACCCGTAAATTCATATTCAGACTCAACTCGAATATTCATATCGCCATTCGCATTTGTGTGAATAATACATTGTGCGCTGCTCACGGACGTTATCACCACATCATCCGTGTTACAGGCTGAGCTAAAGAAGCTGCTCTCTCCGGGTCGGTTTAAATGCAGTTGAAAACCTGTTAATGAAGCGTTTCCACTGGAGTCTAAATTTGTCAGATCAACGATGTAGCTGGTGTTGGCGCTTAAGTCACTAAGCTTATAGTAACTAAGGGTATCTACACTTCCTCTATGTAAAGGGTTTGTCGCGGAAGCATCCAGTAATATTGGCTCACCAGAAGTGCCTTCATTTGGATAATACTGATTGACCGTTAGAAAATAGGTTGCGCCTAAATACTGGTGCGCAACCGATCCATCGACTTTAACCCACAGCTCACCGCTACCAGAAGCACTGGCAATACAGCTTTCTTTGCTGCTACCAAATTCTGATTTAGGTTTAGTTGAAGAACAGGCAATGCTTGAATAAGCGCTGTCATCATAAACGTAAAGATCAACATTATCAGTATCAATGAAATTCATATAAACACGATACTGCTGACCTGCAATTAAATTACCGATGTGATAAAAACTTGCAGTGTAATCCACTGTAGCATTTAACAGTGTTTCACCCAGAGTAAGTTCGAGCTCATTACCGATAGCGCCCTGAGAAGAATACACTCGACCTGGCTGGCCATTATCCGTAACACCCAAGGTAAACTCACCTTCTACCACACCCTCAACACGCACCCAGACTGAGGAATTAGCCGTCGTTAAAAAACAACTCGCATCATTTCCCAAAGAAGATGTATAGCGAACAGAACGACAGGCCAGACTAGAATACAAATCCTGGTATACAAAAAGGCTAGCACTGGCATCAACGGCAAGTTGTAAATTTACCCGATATTCGTTACCCGCCGTTAAACCCGTAATCTGGTAATAACCGTTTAAATCTGCTGGCGCTATTTTGCTGTAAGGGAGTTGAGTGTTGGCATCTAAAGCAACCGGGGTAGTGGGGCTGCCTTCAAAATTACTTAATACGGAAAGTGAAAGGGTATAGTTTGTGGTTAAGCTGGTGGTGCTGAAAAAATTCACTTTAATATAGATATTGCCATCTGCATCTGGAACCAGGTTACAACTCGTGTCACTGGAGCAAGCTGTAATTACAGAAGTAAAATCTGAAAATGCATAAGCGGAAAATGAAGTAGAGTCGGACGAAGCCAGACTAAGTGCATAAGCCTGCCCGGGTGTTAAGCCCGTTATTTTATATTCCTGACTGAAACTATTTAAGGTGTTGTCAACGGTAATGGAGCCGTTATAAGGAAAGCTACTGCTGGAGTTAAGTGTAATTGCATTATTAACCGTCGGATTTTCTTTATCTGGATCTGTTTGTGGTGAACCAGAGCCACCTCCACCACAGGCAGATACGAACAAAGATAATAAAAGTATAAAAAAACCAGTCAACAAAGATTTTTGTTTAACTACCGCGCTTAATTTATTTCCAACAAATAAAATCAACATACTGCCTACCAACATTATAATATTAAACAAAACAACCCATGCAATTGTCAGCATAGAGTGCATAAATTTTTAACGGGATTTATTCATTTGGAAGGGATCAGACGTTTAAGGTAACGTTGATCTGTTTGACGAGATTTAGCTCGAGCCTGAACCACCTAAAATAGAGCCTACAGGTGACAGGTGATGCTATCGGTTATTGGCCTATATGTCCAGTGACATATAGGCTTTAGTTAAAGGCATTCATGTTGTTTTAGCTACTTTTAACCAGTTACGTGATTCCATGATCAAAGAATTAAACAAACATATATGGATGCCCCAAAATTGTTCATTTATTAACGCAGACACCAGCCGCCACGAACACTAGCTATAAATGGCAACAAAATAAAGTTCAGTCTCAATTTTTTTAAACGGGTTGAATGAATTAACACTGAGTACTTTTTGCGGTTCAAATCAACTTGACTATCGTTATGTTCTAATATAATCTGCCGCCAAATTAGGAAATGATTAGCTTGTTAAGGATAAAATTTGTTTTGGAAGCTGTATATTGTAAGACCCTTCACGTTTGCAATCCCATATTGCAATTATTAAATTTTCAGATAGCGTTACTAACTCAGTTAGTCGTGTTATCAAATTTTCTTTTTCAGCGACTGCTTTATGGGCTAAGAGATTAGCTAATCTGTTTAGTTTCTCAACTACGATTTCAGTCATCAGCTCTTAGGCTACGTCTGATTCTGCTGATTATAGATACACCAATGCAATCAAATACCCTGCTGATTCGTTATAGCATTAAGATAAAATTTTTACCCTTATTAAACGAATCAAACAGGTAACTCACCATGAAAGTAAAATCTATTGAGTCACTTTGCTTTTTCTTTAAGCATTCTCAGGCTGCAGCAATACTGTCCTGAAGTCTCAATTTTAGGCAAACAGCCGTCGCACGGAAAAGTATCGGATGTGAGTCGTCGCAATAGATTGATAATTTCAAACCGTTATTTTATTAGAATAACGGTTCAGAGCAATGAATTTTAAGTCGTAATAAAATAATAAAATAAGGAAAGAAGCATGAAGAAAGTAGTGTTAAGTTTAGTGGCATTATTCAGTTCAATGTTGTTGTCAGGTTGCATATCAATGGGGCCTAAAACACCTGTTGAGTTTGTTAAAGGGCAGGCAGATAAAGAAATGTCTACTGCATTTTCAAAATATATGGGCGGTGACGATGATTATTATTTTAGTAACAAAAGGAGTGGGTTTACACTCAAAAAAACGCATATAGGATTTACAGGAAGTAAGGTTGATCGTTCTACAGCAGTTTCTTACATTAAAAGATTAAAGCTTGAGAAAGATGAGTTAGCTACATTGTATAAAGAAGTGCTAGAAAAAAGAGGCAGCAGTTACACCGTCTATAAGGGTGTGATGAATAATAAAATATACGAGGAGATAGTAGGCGGAAAATTAGCCAGTAGCAATGGCAGCTTAGAGCGTTATTTTTATAATCTCACGCCCGCTATAATTGAGTATAACGCTGAAGGCCGAATGAAATCGGCTTTACTCAGAAATGCAACAATGACCATACATCCGGTGGATAGAACGGGTCCATATGCACCTGTAAAAATTGAAATCGAAACACTGTTCATCGATAGCAATAAAGTTTATAGCGTTGAATCATCTATTGATAATAACGAATTCAGCAAATATGAAATTTATTCAAGCAAAAAAAATACGCCGACAGGTAGTAATAATTCAGTAGCAAGTTCAGCTTCACCATCAAAGGCGGCTCAAATAAAAGAGTTGCATGCATTATATAAAGATGGGGCTATAACTGAGACTGAGTATAAGGCTGAGAAGGAAAAAATTCTTTCATCTAGTCGTTCGCAACCAGAACATAAAACGGTGCAAAAATCTTCATCAATAGCGTCAATGTTTGAGCAAAAAATAATCAATAGCTACAACAAACAGCATGGCACTAACTTTACTTCTATGCAGCAAATTCAGGAAGCAAATAGAAAATAGTATTTGCAGTGCATTGACATATATAGGGTGCAGACCAGTAATAAGTTTTTAACGAAAGAATTATTCTGGTCTGTCCCCAATGTCATTAAGTTAAGGGTATTTACTCTGGAGGTGCGACTTCAGTCGCGCATTAACTAGCTGATTTCATAGTCACTTTATTTGCGCGGCTAAAGCCGCACCCCCATACAAAACCTTAACTTAATGGCATTGGGTCTGTCCCCGTATTGGGTTTTTTCTTCGAGTGGCCTGAATTGCAATTGCGATAAAATCGTAACGGGGGCATTAGAGTTACAAGATGTATAAAAAAGGATAACTGAACTCTTTTCAAAAAAAAGTAGGGTGGATCAAGCGCAGCGGATCCACCAGATTATGCCCGGTAAATGCCGGATCCACTTCGTTTGATCCAGCCTACATCACTATTCAGTCTGCTTTTTCTATACATTTTTTATTTGTGTAACAGCTTAACAAGAGCAAACTAAGTGAGCTATAAACGGTGCGAATCAGGCTTAACTTAGTGCCATTCCTGGTGCCCCTTTGAACTCCTTAGTTCATCTATATTACTTATGCTTCAATATTTACATGTCCGGTGGTACGTTGGATTCTTCGCGCTAACTAAATGCCATAACTATTAACTGTTGTCCAATTTCTGTTTCTATGGGAGTTCTGCTATTTTTTTATAATCAAGAGCCTTGGCATAATCTATTATATTTTCTTCTGAAACATCGTCACCTCTTATTGTAACCAAAAAGCGATTTGCAACAATAACTTGTATTTCACCATTTTTATATGCTGTATCATATTTAATAATAGCTTTCTGGCCACTTATTTTTTGTAATTTACCCCCATCTGACTGAGCAAACATAGGATTAGAAAACATCATCATGAGGCCTTGTAGCATTGGTGAGTCTGCAACAATCTGGATAGTGACTGAACTCGAACCCTTATTGTATTCGCGTTCCACACTGATTCCAGCCCCAAAAGCAGCGCCCGCTGTTTCTGACCTGGCATCTTGTGCCTTCCACCCTTTTAGGGGGGCTGGAAGTAATGATTTTATACTTCCGCCTTTTTTCTGTTGGATTAATTGCGAAGCATAGTTAAGGCTCGCAGCAGCATCTGTGTGTTTTCCGTCCTTGTAATACTGTAGTCCTTCATTGATAGAGTCAGTGACATCATCAGCATATACGTTTGACGAAGTTGTTGCAGTAACCAGCGTAATGTAGCTTGTTATTAAAATAACATTTTTTATATTATTCATCACATATCTTCCTTTTTTGTAGTAATAATCGTTCAGTAATTTAATTCTTTCATATATAACGTCGAGCTAAACGGCTAAGCTGACTGTTTAGCTTGGTTCGAGAAAATTTACCCGGACACCCACGAATTTAACCGCACACCCACTATAACAAAAGGTTTAAATTTTTATTAAGCTTTTGTTTTTATTAGTATCTTAGTGTGGGTGTCCAGGTAAGTTGTTTGCTTATAAGAAGCGCTGAAGGTTGGGCTAGTCCAACAACCGGTTAAGATTGTGGATTACTTCGTTCTCACGATCTATCCTTATTCGTTAGGCATTTTTTTGTAATAGCTCGACACCATATGAGTTATCAATTGCGCATAGCCATTTTCCTTTATCGTCTTTGACGTATACATAGATAGCATCGCGTTCCGTTGAGTACTCTGAATCAAGTTTCTCTGGAGATTTTACAAATGTTTTGGCAAGAACCAAAGCAGTATTGCCAGCTTCAATTATAACCATTTTCCCTTGTGACACTTCTAAGCTGCCATTGAAATACTCGGATATTTTCTTATGCGCTTCTTTAATGTCACTACGACCATATGCCAGGAGGCCGGGCCTTACAACTAAGGCAGCTTCATTTGTGTAAAACTTTGCTACTGCATCAAAGTCTTTATTATTGATGGCTTGGTCAGCTGCATGTATTTCTTGTTTTAATGCTTGATAGTTCATATTGCCTCCTTCGGCTTTGGTTAAAAACCCCGGAGGCAGAAACAAAAAACCCGCCTCCAGGGCGGGTTTCAAATACTAATCAGACACTAGCAAACCCACCATTCTTTTCGAATGATAATAATTCGCTGTAATTTGGCTGCTTGTTTTTTCATAACTTAAATACTGGATCAAAGATGAAGATGTGTCAATGCTTGATTTTCCTAACGCTTTTATCAGCCATGGGATTTTTGCGACGGCTTGATAAAATTGCTAGTAATTTATTACGGACATGAAAGCTATGATTGTGCTTAAATCCAAAAGCCAGTCTTCTCTGCGGGACTTAATCTCTTTTTTGTCTACGCTTTGCTATGTATGCATTTAAATCAGAAAAAAACGATTCTTATTCGAGTGCCCTAATAGATTGTGTCAACAAGTAGGGGGTGCAAAATTAACGGATATAACAGAAGTATTTAATATGGGGCATTAGTCAACGGTATCTAAGACGATAGGGCGATTGAACTTGTTGATGTTGGGTGACAATTTACCCGGACACCCAGTCTAGACAATTTACCCGACAATTTACCCGGACACCCAGTCTAGACAATTTACCCGCAATTTACCCGGACACCCAGTCTAATAAAAGGTTTAAATTTTTATTAAGCTTTTGTTTTTATTGATATCTTAGTGTGGGTGTCTGGTTGATTTCCTTCTAACAATTAGCGCTAAACCAGTCAACATGAGCCACACCGAGCCAGGTAACGGCACCTCTGATATATTAATAGTTGCGTTCTCAAATGCAGGTGTTAACGCGGCTGTTGAGCTAAAAAATTGAGAGCCTACGGGTAGAATATTAAGTGGGGAAACGCCTTGTGCTAATGCACTAAAGTTAATACTTGCTATGACAAAATCACCGGCTGCAGCCGGGTCAGAAAAAACATCAACATCAAAACCAACACCTTGCCTTATACCCGGTGTTACTTCGATTCCATTGCTAGGAATAAAAGCAAATAAAGTATCGTTTACGGATAATGAATTAAGTTGAATCACCGTTGGGTCATATTGAAAATCAAGAGTACCACCAAAAAGTTCTGTAAACCCGGTCCCAATAATGTCGATATTAAATGTATCATTAGCTGCTACGTTAAATGTGCTCATTGGTGTCAGGTCACCAGCTGCAGAAAATGCAATGCTGGATGCATTAGCAATTTGTCCGTTTAGTACACTGAGCATTAAACACAATGCGAGCTTCTGGCTAAGTTTTAAAAGTTTCATATTATTTTATCCTGTTTTTTATATTTCAAAGTTATATATTGCAGACTCAAATCGCTCGAGCTATGCCTGGCAAGCAATGGCTTACTGGTTACAACAAGAAGGTCCGGGTGGTGTGCGATGCAAACTACGATATATATTAAGATCAAGCGTATTAATCGTATCGTCGCTATTAAAATCTGCGCTTGAGTTATAGCTACTATCGCCGAGGCTTGAACGATGGGCAGCCCTGTATATAAATAAATCAAGGGTATTTGTTGAACCATCATTATTTAAATCGCCATCGCATCGATTACCCACGTTGTCACCATCACTATCGATTTGATTAACATTCGCAATCTGCGTGCAGTTATCGCAGGCATCACCAATACCATCTTCATCGGTATCAAGCTGATTGCTATCAGGCGTTGCTGGACAAACATCAACACTATCGGCAACACCATCACCATCAGTATCAATAATCGTAGTGCTGTCAAAGTTTGCTAGCACGCCTCCAATCGTGAGTACTGTACTTGTGGTTAACCCTCCTGTACTCGCAGAGGTATGGCGCACTGCAACAGTATCACCGTTATTAACCGGTGTTACTGTATTAACAAACGGTCCATTGTTTATCGAGTATTCACCCCCGAGAATACTCGCCGGGACGGTAGTATTGATGCCATTAATCACTACGCGATTAGAAGTGAGTACGGCAGATAACGGTGAAAATATTTGAGCATCAAAGGTAAACGCATCAGGTTGAAACACCGTGCCAGAGTTTAAGTCTCCATCAATTACAGTGATCGCATCAAACCGATTCGCAAGATACAATTTATTAGTGACCGCATTTAAAGCGAATGAATTAATATTTCTACCATCCACACTACTAAGGTCAATTCTGTAGGCGTAGTTAGTTTCACCATCAATAACCGAAAGGCTTCCATTACTGGCGATAAATATTCGATTGGTTACAGGGTTAATGAGCACGTCACTAAGCTGGGTCGTATTATGTATTCGGCTAATACGGTTATCATTCCCATCAATAATTAAAACAGCATCACTCAGGGTAACAATTTTATTTGTAATCGAGTTAACAAAAAGCCCCCTGATTAAGCTTCCAGCACCATTACCTGTAGATAGAGTAATCAAGTCGGTAATGGGTCTTGCATCTGGTGTTCCATTGTCACCCAGCCCAGTAGCCAAACTACCATCAATAACCGTTAGTGTGGTGCGCGGGTTAAACGGCTGATCAATAACGGGTGTAGCACTTCCCAATACATACACTGTATTAGTCACCGGATTAACCGCGACAGCGCTAGGCCTATCTTCTAATGGAATCGTTTTAATGAGTGCAAGGGGTATAACTAAAGGATCAGGGTCTCCCTCCACTCTCAGCCCTGTACCCGCCAGGTTGGCATTTATCACAACCAGTGTTCTTGTGAAATTATCAATAACATACAGTGTTTGAGTTACTCGGTTTAAAGCCATTTTCCCTGGCGTGCCGACCGGTGTAGCCGCTCCTACACCTGGAAATTGATCACTCCCATCTCCATCAAGTATGATTTGAAATGCATTCACAGAAGAGACCACACCATTACGCCTGTTAATGTGGGATATAAATTGTCGGCTGCCCCCCCTCCCAATAACGATTTGCCCCGGTGTTGTAAAACCCAGAGCTCGGTCGGTCGTTTGAGTCAATGACGGTCTGCTCGAAGATATGGTCATCATCGAGCCATGGGTCGCATTAAATGTTCCAAGCTGCTCATTTACCGCAATAGCACCGGGTACTGAAGGAAGAGGGAACGTATGCGTGGTGTTATCACGGCCATCAACGACGGTAACATTATTGGTGTCGTTGGCTGCATAAATTTGATTTAAATTTTGATCAACTAACAGCCGATTGCTGACTCCCCGAATAACTGGAATTAGTGCGGAGACTTTTTCAATTGCAACCGGTGCGGGTGCAAGTGGACTATTGGACGGCCCATTGATAACAAAAACCGTCTGATTTTGCTGGTTCATTGTGGGTGAAAAACCAGAAAATCCGACATAACTAACACCGCTCACTGAATTGACAGAAACATTAAAATTAAATTGTCCACCGGTACCTAAACTCAATGATTGAAAACTATTATCAACACCATCAATGGTCAGCAACATATCGCCACCTGCAGCATAAATCGTGTTACTTGCCTCATCCAGATCAAGTCCAAAAATATTAGCATTATTCGTCAAAAAAGTGGTTGTGAGCGTGTTTGTACTACCATCAATCACATGTAAACGCCGACCTCTATCCATTGCATACAGGCTGTTCGTTTGAGTATTTATAATAACCTCACCACCGCTACCACTAATTTGAGTTTCGTTTATGATCGTATTCGTACTACCATCAATTGCAGTAACCCTTCGGGTGCCATTAGATGAGTTATTTCCAATCGTGTAATAAATATTGGTTAGCGGATTAACAATCACTGATCGAAGCAATACAAAACTATTCGCCACCGGTATTGGAAATTGGGTAATGACACTGTGGTCAACGCCATTAATGACAGCCACTGTCTTATTAGAAGTGCTGCTGGTAACAAAAATTCGATTAGTAACAGGGTTAATAGCAAGGCTGGTGGGTCTGGAAAATTCGGCACCCTCAAAAATCATCGCCTGAGGGAAATTACTGCGCAGGGTAGTGGTTCTAATACGCTCTAAATAAATGGCTTCAACAATATTTGTGTCACCATCAATAGCCGACACGCCTCGAGCACTGGACACATATATCATATTAGTAACAGAGTTAATATCGATCTCAAAAACTTCAAAAGGCAATGCAATGTAGGTAATAATTTTATTATCACTACCATCGATAACAACAAGGTCAGCGCCCCGAGTAACATAAACAGTATTGGTTTCTTCATTAACAGCAATATCAGAAACCGTAAAAGTAATTCCATCTACCCTGATAATATCCAGTGGAATGATTGCAGTTATACTATTATCTTCACCATCCACTACGGTAATGCTGCCGGCCACAGCTGATTGCAAATCATTTATACTGCAACAACGCCCGTTATTTAAAATATAAGTTACATTTGTGAGATTGTTGGTCACAATATTTTCAGATCGTAAACCAGAAGGAATGCTTGCCGTCAAAACACTTGCAGACAACGACGCAGAAATTAACATGCCCATCAAAAATATAATGGCAGTAACAGCGCGCAGTGTATAATTAAATGCCTTGTGTGATGATAAATTTAAAATTAGTTTCATACTGTTCCCTTTGCTTTGCTTTGCTTTGCTTACGCTTATGGCATATTCATTACCTGCAAAATGCGTTAGACGATATAACTAAGCGATGATTCTTGCATTAAAATATCACTAGAAGGTCACAGAAAAATCACAAAACAAACAATTTAGAAATTTTTAAAATAAAAGCACATACAAAAAGAGATAAATCTGTATATATACAGATTAATTATCTTTTGTCTCAGGTGTGTGGGGAGGAACTCATCAGGAAGTGCTACCGAAATTATTGAGGGTATAAAAAAATTACCTCACTCGGTTGTTAATGCGAAGAGCTGTTAGAGCTAATTCTATTTGCAATGCTTGCTGTTATAAAAAGGGGCGGTGACAAACGAAAACGCTAATGATTCTCAGTTGTCACCGCCCCTTTAATAAAGCCTAAAAACAAAAAAAGCCAGCTTCGATGAAGTATCTTAAATCAAAAATGTGAAATGTAAGGCCTGACCCCTTGCTTTTTAAAAACAAAACGTAAAATATAAAAAACAGGAGATAAGCACACATATGATTTGAGTTTTTTAAAAAGCTATGAAACACAGCCGACCCCGTACGCCTATCAAAAAGAGCCCTTAAAAAAAGGCTCGCAACAGAGTTAAAATAAAATAGATATTTGCTTATAAGA